>MTKZ01008534.1_pt1 | contig 15870 bp, 18 predicted proteins | sample 1042781 | NCBI WGS metagenome assembly MTKZ01 (sample SAMN06212207, study PRJNA360539) | anaerobic digester metagenome | biome: Wastewater treatment plant; material: sludge; isolation source: anaerobic digester fed with sludge from wastewater treatment plant | place: Denmark: WWTP Viborg ...
CAGACGGTGGTGGTCCCTTCCGGTACCGGCCCTGCGCAGATCGCAGTCGGCATCGGTGAGGCCGGCACACTCACCGTGCAGGGCTTGCGCAACGCTGCCGCCGCAGTCGTGCGCGCCGCGGGCAAGCGGGCGGTCGTCGCCACCAACCTGGCCGACCTCGACGGCGTCGATGCCGTCAAGGCCGCGCAGGCCGTGGTGGAGGGTGGCTTGTTGGCTGCGTATCGCTACGCCGGCATCAAGAAGGAGCCCAACAAGAGCGCGCTCACGCAGCTGGTGCTGGTGGTGGGCGAGAAGCGCACCAACGGTGCTCGCATCGGTAGCGAGCGTGGCCAGGCCACCGCCGCCGCCGCAGTGCTGGCACGCGATCTGGCCAACACGCCCCCGGCCTACATGACCGCTCGCCACATGGCCGAGAAGGCCGTGGAAGTGGCCCGCGCGTGCGGCCTGACGGTGGAGGTGTTCAACCGCGGCCAGCTCGCCGAGATGGGGTGCGGCGGCATGTTGGGTGTCAACGCCGGCAGCGTCGAGCCGCCGCGCATGGTGCGCCTCACCTACACGCCACGCAACGCGGTGGGTCACCTCGCGCTCGTCGGCAAGGGCGTGATGTTCGACTCGGGCGGCCTCAGCCTGAAGCCCAGCGACGGCCAGATCGCGATGAAGATGGACATGAGCGGCGCCGCGGCCGTGCTGGCCACGATGGGCTCGTTGAAGGGGTTGCGCTGCAAGGCGAAGGTCACCGGTTACCTGATGTGCACCGACAACATGCCGGGCGGCAACGCCGTCAAGTTGGGCGACGTGCTCACCTTCCGCAACGGTAAGACCGCCGAGATCCACAACACCGATGCCGAGGGGCGCCTGGTGCTTGCCGACGGCCTGTCGTTGGCCGTGGAGGACGCCCCGGATGCCATCGTCGACATCGCCACGCTCACCGGCGCCTGCATGGTGGCGCTGGGCACCAAGGTGGCCGGCGTCATCGGCAACAACCAGAGCATCGTCGACCGGTTGCGTGCCGCCAGCGCCGCGACCGACGAGCAGATCTGGCAGCTGCCGTTGGAGAAGGCGTACCGCAAGCAGCTCGACAGCAACGTGGCCGACATGCGCAACATCGGCGGGCCACCCGGCGGCGCGATCACTGCGGCGCTGTTCCTCAACGAGTTCGTTGGCGACGTGCCCTGGGCGCATCTCGACATCGCCGGGCCGATGGCCGCCGACGCCGACGACGGCTGGCTCAGCAAGGGCGCCACCGGGTTCGGCACGCGCCTGCTCATCGAGCTGGCCACCGGCTTCACCAAGTAGCTACGCCGTCGCTGCACCGCGGTGAGTGGCCAACGTGGTGGCCTCGGCGGCCGCGGCGGGCGACACGCCCACCGCCAGCAGTTGCCGCTCCACCACCTCCGGGTCGTCGCCGGCGGCCATCATCACCTCGGCGAGCGCACGGCCGCGTTCGAGGTCGTTCAACGTGTACTCGCGGACTCGCCACTGCTGGTGCATGGCCTGCAGCTGCGGCGGCATCCGCGAGAGGTGACGGGCTGCCACCGGTGGCACTCGCCGGCGCACGGCCAACCCTCCGGGCACCGCTTGCGACATGCCGAACAGCTGGCAACGCTGCAGGGCACGGGCGAACGAGTTCGACGTGCCGGCGGAGTAGGCGAGGCCCAACATGCTCGCCGTCTCCGCCAGATCGAGCTCGTAGCCGAGCGGGTAGCGGTCGAGCCCGGTGACCAGCCGCCGCAACGTCCACGTGGCGGTTGGGCCGAGCACGTTGAGCCAGAACAGCTCGACGTAGTTGCTGCGCACGTCGAAGCCCACCGTATCGACGATGGGGTCGTGCCAGGGCACCACCATCAACGTGGCTGCAGGCGCTGCCACGGGTACGGGTGACGGCGCGACTGACAGTGGTTCGATCGACATGGGAGACCCCCAGCGGGTGAGGCGAACAGTGGGGGGAAGCCGCTCACTGCTACTGGGCATGGCCGGCTCGCCGATTCGGCAAGCACCGCGGGTCGGTTGCTGGGAGTGCGGGCTGTCAGAACTCGATGTCGTCAGAGTGTGCTGCCGTCGTCGACTCGCCGTCGATGCCGCCGAACGACGTGTCGTCGACGCCGTGGTCGAGCTGATCGTCGAACTCGAGCTCCGGCACCTCGACATCCACCGGTTGCGGTACGTCGACTTCGATCACTTCCGGTTCCATGTCGATCACGCGGGGTACGTCGACTTCGATCACTTCCGGTTCCATGTCGATCACGCGAGGTACGTCGACTTCGATCACTTCCGGTTCCATGTCGATCACCTGCGTCGGCGGCGTGGTGGTCGTGTCGTCGGTCGCCGGTTCGGAGGTGGTGCCATCGGTGGCGGGTGCGGTGGGCGGCGGGTTGACGAAGTCGTCGGGCAGGGCGATGCCGGCCTCGGCGAGCACGTCCTCATCCACCGTGATCGCACGCGTGTCGCGGTCCATCGCTGCAGCGGAGCGGTGCAACTCGGCCGCTTCGGCTGCCGCCGCATCCGCGCCGGCCTCGTCGCCGGCGGCCCGCAGCTCGGCGGCCTTCTCGTCGGCGGCGTCGGCAGCAGCGTCGGTCCTGGCGACGGCGCCGAGCAGGTAGGCGCGGGTCTCGAGGTGCTCGGCGGTGTCGGACAGCTGCGTGTACTCGGTGCTGGTGACGTCGATCTCGGCCTCGAGGCGGGCAACTTCCGCCGTCGCGGTTGCTGCCGTCGCCCGCAGCTCGGCTGCTCGGGCGGAGGCGGCGTCGGCTCGTGCCTGGGCCGCGTTGGCCAGAGCTGCCGACTTGGCGGCCAGCGCCGCGTCCTGCTGCGCGAATATGTCGTCGGGGTCGCCGCTGGGCTGGTGCTTGGCGGCCATCTCGTGATACCCGTCGACGAACGACAGCTCACGCTTCACCTGCATGTCGGCCGCGTTCGCCTCCTGTTCGGCGGCCCAGGCCAGGCGTGCGGCGGCGTCGCGTTCGAGGCCGAGGCTGGTGGTCTCCTGCTCGAGGCGGTCGTACGACACCTCGCGCACGCGCTGTGCGAACTCGGTGGCCTGCTGTGCTTGCACGCGCACGGCGTCGCCGTCGAGATCGTCGACCACGCCGCCGACGCCGTCACCCACCACGTCGACGTCGGCCGCCGGATCGGTAGCTGGATCGGCCGCAGTGTCAGCGGTGGCGCCGCTGCCGACGTAGCTCATGGTGCCGTCGCCGGCCACCTCGAAGTTCTTGCCCGCGGCGGCAGCTTCGGCGAGCTTGCCGCTGGACAGCTGCTCGTCGAAGTGCGCGATGCGCTTGGTGATGGCAGCCTCGTCGGGTGCCGGCCCGTCGCCCTTCTTGAACGCGATCGACCCATCGACCTCGACCACCACCGTGCTGCCGGTGCGAATCGACTGACGCACGAACTCCGCCTCGAGCGTGTCGAGCGTTGCGTCCGGGTTGGCGAGGTAGCGCTGCGACCTGTCGGCCGTGAACGCGTAGATGGATCCATCGGGGTGCACGTTCACCTCGAACCCGCGGCCCAGGAGGTCCTTCACCTCGTCGAGCTTGGTGCCCAGGAAGTCGGCGTCGGACTGGTCGAGGTGCTCGCCGGTGTCGAGTGACGCACTCGGGTCGGAGCCGGGCACGAAACGCACTCGCCGGCCCTGGGAGAGTGCGACGGTCATGTCTGCAATGGTGGCGTCGTCGAAATCGATGGGGTCAGTCATGCGGCCAACCATAGGAGGGAACCGTGAACACGGTCACCGGGTGGATTCCCGGTTCGACCGGCGTCCGGCGGTGCGGCACACTGCGTGCGATGAACGGCATCGATCAGGCAGCGACGTGGGTGTCTGCCGCACAGAACATCGTGGTGCTCAGCGGTGCGGGCCTGTCCACCGATTCGGGCATCCCCGACTTTCGTGGGCCCAACGGGTTGTGGACGCAGAACCCCGCGGCCGAGCGGGCGTCGACCCTGCAGCACTACCTGGCCGACCCGGCCTTGCGCGAGCTCGCCTGGCAGAGCCGGTTGACCGCCCCGGCATTCACTGCACGACCGAATGCCGGGCACCACGCGTTGGTGCAGCTCGAGCGCCGTGGTCGGTTGGCTGCGATCGTCACGCAGAACATCGATGGGCTGCATCAGGCGGCGGGTCACGACCCGGCGAAGGTGATCGAGGTGCATGGCACGGTGCTGTGGTCGCGGTGCTGGGGTTGCAGCGACCGGCGGCCGATGGCGCAGATGCTCGATCGGGTCCGTGCCGGCGAGGCCGACCCTGCCTGCGAGCGGTGCGGCGGCATCATCAAGAGCGACACCATCCTGTTCGGCCAATCGCTGGTGCCGGACGTCATCGAGGCCGCAATGGTGGCCGCCGAGCGTTGCGATCTGCTCATCGCCGTCGGCTCCACGCTGTCGGTGTTCCCGGCTGCCAACGTGGTGCCGCGGGCGAAGAGCGCCGGCGCGCGGGTGATCATCGTCAACGGCGAGACCACCAGGATGGACCGCTTCGCCGACTCGGTGCTGCTCGGTTCGCTCTCCGAGCTGCTGCCGGCGCTGTGCGACGCGGCGACGTGAGCGACCCGGTGACGAAAGACGACTGAACAGGTAGGCTTTCGCCCATGGCTACCTTTCGCGACCTTCTCACTGCCGCCAAGGCGCAGATCATCGAAGTCGACACCGCTGCTGCCGCCGACCTCATTGCCGGGGGAGCAGTCGTGCTCGACGTGCGCGAGCCCGACGAGTACGACCAGGGTGCACTGCCCGACGCCATCCACATCCCTCGCGGCCATCTCGAGGCACAGGTGGAAGGCAAGGTGCTCGACAAGCACGCGCAGGTCGTCGTGTACTGCGCCGGCGGTGTGCGCAGCGCATTCGCGGCAAAGACCCTCGCCGAGCTGGGCTACACCGACGTGGTCTCGGTGGCCGGCGGCTTCGGCAAGTGGAAGGACGAAGGCCGTGCCTGGCGCACGCCCGTCACCCTCACCGCCGAGCAGCGCAACCGCTACCAGCGTCACCTGCTGCTGCCCGAGGTGGGCACGGCCGGCCAGGCGAAGCTGCTGGCCAGCAAGGTGCTGATGCTGGGTGCCGGCGGGCTCGGTTCGCCATCCGCGATGTACCTTGCCGCCGCCGGCGTGGGCACCATCGGCATCGTCGACATGGACGAAGTGGACGCCAGCAACCTGCAGCGCCAGATCCTGCACAACATGGATCGCGTCGGTGATCGCAAGGTCGACAGCGCGAAGAAGACCCTCACGCTGCTGAACCCCGACGTCGACGTGGTCACCTACGACACCCGTCTCGATGCGTCCAACATCATGCAGATCATCGAGGGCTACGACGTCATCGTCGATGGCGCCGACAACTTCCCCAGCCGCTACCTGCTCAACGACGCAAGCGTGAAGCTGGGCATCCCGGTGGTGCACGGCAGCATCTTCCGCTTCGAGGGCATGGTCAGCGTGTTCCACCCGCTGCAGGGCCCCACCTACCGCGACATGGTGCCCGAGCCGCCGCCCGCCGAGCTGGCGCCCAGCTGCGCGGAGGCAGGCGTGCTGGGTGTGCTGCCCGGCATCGTGGGCAGCATCCAGGCGCTCGAGGTCATCAAGCTGCTGCTCGGGCTCGGCGAAGGCCTGGTCGGGCGCATCCTGTCGGTCGACACCACCGACATGAGCTTCCGCACCTTCAACCTGCGCCCCGACCCGGCCAACCAGGTCACCTACGCGAACCGCGATCGCATCATCGTGCAAGAGCTGGAGGGCCTGTGCGCCCCCGGCCTCGCGCACTGACCCGCCCCAACGCCGCGCCACCCCACCGCCTTTACGCAAAGGCTGTCGGGGCGTGACCTCGAAGTGTGAGTCCGAAGTCTTGACACAAAGGTCGACGCCGACCCGTTCGTCGCGTCTGTCGCGCCAGTCGCGGCTGTTGCTAGCTCGGCACCTCATCGAGGGTCGGTGCCAGCTCGTCGCGCTCCTGCAGCAGCACGCCGGCGATCACGAGTGCGGCGCCGAAGAGATCGGCCATCGACGGTCGCTGACCGAGTGCGATGAACCCGAGCGCCATCGCCGACACCGGGAGCAACGCCAGCAGCACAGCGAACCGGCGGACAGGGATGCGGCGCATCACCACCTGGTCGATGCCGTAGCCGATGGCCGACGACAGTGCGCCGACCGCGACGCACATCAACAGCAGGCGGCCGTCGCTGAAAACCACGCCACTGCCGACGATGCCGAACGGCAGGATCGTGAGCGAGCCGATGGCCAAGCCCAGGCCGAGCCCGGCCATGCCCCGTTCGAGGTGGGCGACTCGGCGCCCGAGGATGATGTACACGGCCCACATCGCCGAGGCGGCGAAGATGAAGAAGATGCCCCACGGCTCGCCGCCGATCTCCACACCGGAGAGCGTGACCACGCCGAGCGCGGCCAGCGCCAACGCGACCGAGTTGCGGGCGCTACGTGTGAACGCGGCAGCGACTGCGATGGGGCCGATGAACTCGATCACCACGCTCTTGCCCAGCGGCAGCCGGTCGAGTGCGAGGTAGAAGAACAGGTTCATCACGGCGGTCGCGATGCCGAAGAACGCCGCACTGCGCAGCTCGGTCCGCGTCCAGCCGCTGCGCACCTGACGCCACGATACGGCGATCAGGAGGAGCGCCGCCGACAGCACACGGAGCCAGGCAACCGTGGCCGGCCGCACCTCCTCGAACAGGTTGACGGCCACCACGGCGCCCGTGTACTGCGAGATGCCGGCGATCGCGAACAGTGCCTCGGGTGAGGCGGTGCGAACGAACTCGGTGGGGGAGCGCATGGTGCCGGCGTGACGAATTGGGCGAGCTGCGCCGTGCCAATCCCGTCGTGTCAGTGTTGCAGTCGAGTCGTGTCAGTCGAACAGGTCGGGGTCGGTGCGGCAGATCTCCTGCCACAACGGCTGGAAGCTCAACCAGCCGGCGATCGGGAAGCCGGTCTGCTGCTGGGTGTACTCGGCGCTCTCGTGGTCGATCAGCTTGGGGGTGCCCGCGGCCATCGCCAGCAGCTGCGCCTGGCAGCTGCGGTCCATGCTGAGGAACCAGAAGGCGGCCTCGTCGACGGTCTGGCCGACGGTGAACAGCCCGTGGTTCTGGTGAATGGCCGCCTTGCCGGTGGGGAAGTGGGTGGCCAGTTCCTTGCCGGCCTCGATGTCGAACACCACCTTGCCGCCCTGCGCCTGGATGACGGTGTGGTCGTTGTAGAAGATGCACGCATCCTGCGTGATGGGGTCGAGCGGGATGCCCAACGAGCTGAACGCCTTGCCGTGCACGCTGTGGCTGTGGGCGGCAGCGACGATGTCGGGGCGGGCTTCGTGCACGGCGGAGTGGATGACGAACGCCGCCCTGTTCACCGGGTACTTGCCATAGATGACGTTGCCGCTGTGGTCGACCAGGATGAGGTCGCTCACCTTCACGTGGCGGAAGCTGATCGCGAACGGGTTCACCCAGAAGTACTCGGGGAACTCGGGGTCGCGCACGGTGATGTGCCCGGCCACGCCCTCGCCGAACCCGACACGACCGAAGATGCGCAGCGCGCCGGCCAGCTTCTGCTTGCGGTGCAACCGCTCCTCCTCCAGCGTGGCGAAAGGAGCGGGCAGCGCCAGGTTCACGTCTTTGGGGGTGAGCTCCACCCCGTCGATCATGCGAACACCGGATTCGGTAACAGTCATGGCGGCCACAATACGCCCAGTGGGAAGATGCACGTGAGGTGAGCCCGTACATCTGGCGCGAACGGTACCGGGCATGATGGGTCGATGAATCGCCAGATCGCGCCTGCTTCGATTGCTCCGCCTGCCGCCAACTACGCCCATGCGGTGATCAGCGAGCACTCGGCGCGCTGGCTGCACACCAGCGGTGTGGTGCCGATCCAGCCTGACGGAACGGTGCCAGCGACCATCGAAGCGCAGGCGGAAGTGGTGTGGATCAACCTGCTGGCCATCCTGCGCGAGGCAGGAATGGAAGCGCACGACGTGGTGAGCGTCACCACCTACGTGGTGGTCGAGCAGTTGCCGTCGCTGAGCATCGTGATGGGTGCCCGCGACCGGGCCCTGGCGGGCCATCGCGTTGCCAGCACGTTGGTCACGGTGCCCGCCCTCGCCCGCCCGGAGTGGAAGATGGAGATCGCCCTCGTCGCCGCCCGATAGCCGCTCGGTGCAATAGGATTTCTCCATGGCCGTGAGCGCTGAGGACCGTCGCCGATGGGATCGGCAAGTCGAGGCGCTCCGTCTTGCCGACAACGACGAGGAAGGCACGCTCGAAGTGCGTGCTGCCACTCTCGAGATGGTGAACCGTCGCCGCGTGGCTCATGGCCGGCCCGAGCTCAACACGGAAGGGGAGCTGCACCGCCGTGCCCGAACCCTCGGACTACTGGTCGACGTTCCAACAGCGCCTCGCTGAGCTCGGCTGCGAACCAGTGCTGATCGGCGCACTGGCTGCGCTCGAGTATCGCCTGACGCCGCGGTTCACCACGGATGTCGACTTTCTGGTGAGGTCGCTGGATGGCGTCGTCGCTGCGTTCGAAGCCGAGGGCTACACGGTGCAGGCGATGGCCGAGCCAGGAGGTGAACCGTACGTCGTGTTCATCCGTGGCAAAGGCGTGGCGGTCGACGCGCTCCTCGTCGAGACCGACTATCAAGCGGCGGCGCATCGTCGCGCCGTGAACAAGCTGCTCACGGTCGAGGACGTCATCGTCCACAAGCTCATTGCGTGGCGGGCGAAGGACCAAGACGACATCGCGTCGATTCTCGCCGCGGCGCCGTTGCTCGATGCGGGGTACATCCAACGGTGGGCGACCGAGTACCAGGTCAGTGATCGATGGGCAGAGAGCAAGCAGCGTTGGATGGGCAGCTGAGCAATCAGGTTGCGGTGAACGGGTCCCAGGCAGGCGGCGCAACTTCGAGAAAGCGGCGAACGTGCAGCAGGAATGCTTCGGGCGTCAGGCCGCTCTCATGACCATCGAACAGCTCGAGTCGTGGCGTGAGCGCACCTGGGGCTCCGGCACGCCAGCGTGCGGAGCCGGGCTCCAGGGTGTCGAGCTCTGCTGCCAGCACTCGTAGGTCCGGGCGCGGGAGCACCGGTCGCGAGACCAGCATCACCCACGACTCGTAGCGCAGTTCGAGGTGGTACCTGCTGCCTTGCACCACTGCCACGCGCAGGCACTCGGTCGCGTTGTTGATGGCCATCGGGTGCAGCGTGCTCGATTCGACTCGCGTGAATCGGTGCGTGGTTCGTGGTGCCCACTCGGCGGGAACCGTGACCACGGCGAGGTCGACATCACGATGCTCGGTGACTCGCACAGCGCCGCCGGCGATGGCCTCGATGCTGCGCGTGAGGTGAGCGTCCTCGTCGCCCCACAGGTGTCGCCACTCCTGCGGGCGGTCGACGATCTCAGCGAACTGCGGCAGCGCCCATTGGTACAGGGAGCCGCAGCGCTGCGGATACGGCGCAGCAAGGGACTGGGCCGGAACTGGCGACATGACGTCGTCGTCGAGAGCGGCGAGGATCATCGCAATGCGTGCAGCCTCACGGGATGCGAAGGTGCCGAAGTCGCCGGCGCGAGCGACGTCGATGAGCAACTCGCGTCGAGGCAGCGCCAGTGCGGGCCACAACAGCGCGAACGCGCTGACAATGCCGTCTTGATCGAAGTGGTTGTTGGTGACCGCCTCGACACCCGCGAACCGCTCCGGTTCTGAAAGGGCACGGAACGCGATTTGAGCGGAGAGGTCGTCGCGCAGTTCGGGTGGTGTGGGGCTGCCCGGCCAGTGCGACAACGTGAGCACGGTGTCGGCGTTCGGCGAGCCATCGACCACCACGTTGGGGATGCCCGCAATCGCATGCTCGGGTACGAAGCGCAGCGTGGACACCGCCGCCACCATAACCGCCCGGAGCCCAGCGGCGGCCGGGGCCTGGACATCCGGCTCGACGCTGTCGCGAGCGCTCGCCTTCGCCGCCGGCGTGTTGCTTGGTAGCTTGCGTCATGCCGCGTAACCCAGTGCAAGCACTCCTCAACCAGGCCAGGTACCTGGTCCTCATCGCTGTGGCGGGCCTGACAGTGCTGAGCGTTGCCACCTTCGCCTGGGCCATCGCCAAGACGGTGAAGCTCTTCGGTGCGCTGCTCGATGGTGGTTGGAGAGGCGATGTTGCGCTGGTCGACCTGCTCGGCGTGATCGAGATGTACCTGCTGGCGATCGTGCAGCTGATCGTCGCGATCGGGTTGTACGAGCTCTTCGTCGGCGACCTCGATGTGCCCAACTGGCTCGAGGTCACCTCGCTCGACGATCTCAAGAAGTCGATCGTTGATGTGCTCGTCGTCTTCCTGGGGGTGAAGGGCATCGAGGGCCTCGTGGAGGCGGAACGCCCGCTCGATGCGCTGATGCTCGTCGGGGCGACCGCGGCGTTGATCGTGGCACTGTCGTTGTTCCGCATGGTGACTGCCCGTGCCAAGGTCGACAAACCGGCGCCCGACTGACGGAACCTGTTGGCGGTGCCGAGCGCCGTGAAGCATCGCCGCTGATACCGGGCGGGGGTGACCGCCAGCCGAGCACCGACCGGGCGTTGCGTCGATGGCCGGCAGCCCGCACGTGCGACCTACGCTGGCCAACGATGAGCGACGACAAGCGAACCGACCCGGGCATCCACACCGACTCGGGCATCGAAGTGAAGGCCCTGTACGACGCCTCCGATCTGGCGGGCTGGGACCCCGCGACCCAGCTCGGTGCGCCCGGCAAGCCGCCCTACACCCGTGGCGTGTACCCCACGATGTACCGCGGCAAGTTGTGGACGATGCGGCAGTACGCCGGCTTCGGCACCGCCGCCAGCACCAACGAGCGGTTCAAGTTCCTGCTCGAAGCCGGCCAGACCGGGCTGAGCTGTGCGTTCGACCTGCCCACGCAGATGGGCTACGACAGCGACCACCCGCGTGCCGAGGGCGAGGTCGGCAAAGTCGGCGTGGCCATCTCGTGCATGGCCGACATGCGCCAGCTGCTGGCCGACCTGCCGCTCGACAAGGTGAGCACCAGCATGACCATCAACTCCACCGGCGCGATCCTGCTGCTGATGTACGAGCTGGTGGCCGAAGAGCAGGGCGTGCCGGCCGGAGCGATCAGCGGCACCATCCAGAACGACCTGCTCAAGGAGTACATCGCCCGCGGCACGTACATCTACCCGCCGAAGCCCAGCATGCGAGTCATCACCAACATCTTCGAGTACTGCGCAGCGCACGTGCCGAAGTGGAACACCATCAGCATCAGCGGCTACCACATCCGCGAAGCCGGCAGCACGGCGGTGCAGGAGATCGCGTTCACCATCGCCAACGGCATCGCGTACGTCGATGCCGCCATCGCGGCCGGCCTCGATGTCGATGCGTTCGCGCCGCGGCTCAGCTTCTTCTGGAACGCGCACAACAACTTCTTCGAAGAGGTCGCCAAGTTCCGGGCNNTCCAGCAAGCTGTTGCGCTTCCACGCGCAGGTCGGTGGCAGCACGCTCACTGCACAGCAGCCGGAGAACAACATCGTGCGTGTCGCCGTGCAGAGCATGGCGGCGGTGATGGGTGGCACCCAGAGCCTGCACACCAACGGCTACGACGAGGCGCTGAGCCTGCCCACCGAACGCGCCGCCAGCATTGCGCTGCGCACCCAGCAGATCATCGGCTACGAGAGCGGCATCGCCGACACTCCCGACCCGTTGGCGGGCAGCTACTTCGTGGAGACGCTCACCGACGAGATCGAGCGCCTTGCCTGGGAGTACATCACTCGCATCGACGAGATGGGTGGGGCCGTGGAGGCGATCGAAGTCGGGTTCCAGCAGGACGAGATCGAGCAGGCCGCCTACGACTACACGAAGAGCATCGACAACGACGAGCGGGTGATCGTCGGCCTCAACCGGTTCACGGTCGACAACGAGCCCGAGTTCGTGATCGCTCCCGGCGACCCGTCGCTCGAGCAGGGGCAAGTGGCCAACCTCACCGCCTACAAGGCCAACCGCGATCATGCGTTGGTGAAGGCGCGACTGGCCGAGGTCACCGAAGCCGCCCGCGGCACGCAGAACCTGCTGTATCCGATGAAGGAGGCGCTGCGTGCCAACGCGACGCTGGGCGAGGTCAGCGATGCGTTGCGCGAGGTGTTCGGCGTGTACCAACCCGGTCGCTGACGCATGAGCTGGCTGGCGCCGCACGCGAACACCGAGAACTGCTACCTCACGACCGTCGGCCGACGAACCGGGCGCTCGCACGAGGTGGAGATCTGGTTCGGTGTCGTCGGCGACACGCTGTACCTCATCAGTGGGAACGGCCCCGGCGCCGACTGGTACCGCAATGCGCTGGCGGCGGGTCTCGTCACCGTCCGTGTCGGCGACGAGACCCGACGCGCATCTGCTCGTGACGTGGTCGACCCTGCCGAACGGCGCAGGGTCGGCGAACTGATGGGCACCAAGTACCCGTGGGACGGCGACGCGTCGATCGGGCTCACCTTCGAGGCATGGTGCTTCGACGTGCCGGCGCTGGCCATCGAGTCATGGACCAGTCACGCAACCTGACGGTAGGTTCGTGACGATGAAGCTGCTCGCCACCGTGCCCTTCTCGGTGGCGGCGCTGTTCCTCGTGGGGTGCAGCGGCACCACCGAGCAGCCCCCCGACACGGTCGGCCCGGTACCGGTGGCCACCGTGGTCGACACGTTGCTGCCCGTCGTCGCCGACACGCTGCCGGTGGACAACACGGCCACCATCGCCCCCGAGACGCTGTTCGGCGGCGAGCCGTGCAGCGCGCTCGTGGCCGGTGACTTCTCGATCACGTTCGCCGGCGTGGCGATCGGCAAGCTCACCGGGTTCACGACGCTTGCAGAAGACGCCTGCGGGTACGACGTGCGCGCCGGTGGCACGGACTACGTGGTCATCGTGCAGGCCGAGACCGCCGACGACTTCGATCACCCGGTCACCACCGCGCAGGCGATCGACAAGTTCAGCGACATCGGCGAGGAAGCCATCGGAGTTGCTCGCGGCGACGATTCGTACGAGGTGCTCGTACGAGTGAGCAACGGCTACTTCTCGGTCACCAGCCCCGACAAGGGCAGCGCGCGGGCACTCGCCGCCGCAGCGGCCGACCGTGCGCTGCGCGTGTAGCGCCACGCCGAGCCGGTGGTCGGTCAGCCGGCACCGGATCAGTCGATGCGGCCCAGCACCACGGGTGGTCGCGGCGGGGCAGCGACGCTCTCGGTCGCCCAGCCGACGTAGATGATGGCCGACACGAAGGTGTCGTGCTCGAAGCCGGAGAGCCCAGCGACGGCGTCATTGGCGCCCTTCGGGCACGAACCCCAATAGGTGGCGAGGCCCAGCGAGGCCGCCGCCAGCAGGATGTTCTGCACGCCGGCGGCGACTGCGTCGCGGTTCTCCGCAGTGCGCTGGTCGGTATCGCCCACTGTGGAGCCGACCACCAGCACCGTCGGCGTGCGCAGGTACTTGGTGCGAGCCTTGGCCACCTTCTCCGGCGCGTCGCCATGAGCATCCATGGCATCGGCGATCGCATTGCCCAGCCTGGCGCGCCCGTCACCTTCGGCCACGGCGAAGCGCCACGGCCAGGTGCGCTTGTGGTTGGGCGCCCACTGCGCCAGCTCGCACAACCGCTCGACCAGATCACGCGGCACCGGGCGGGTCTTGTCGACCAGCATGCTGGTGCGTCGCTCGCGGATCAGCGCCGACAGCTCGTCGAAGGTCACGAATGGCTCCGGATGTGGCCCACGACCAGATCGGTCCACTGCCGCCACAGCTGCGGCGGGTAGTCGTGGCCCATGCCTTCGATGAGCTCGAAGCGGGCGCCGGGGATCAGCTCGGCGGTGCGTCGGCCGCCCACTTGATCGATGAGGGTGTCCTTGTCGCCGTGCATCACCAGCGTGGGCACCGTCACCCCCGGCAGGTGGTCGGCCCACGAGCCGCTGGCGAGGACGGCCAGGAACTGGCGAGCAGGCCCGCTGGGGTGGAAGCAGCGATCGAACGAGCGCTGGGCCGCTTCCCGCCAGCGAGCCTCGTCGGCGAATTCCGGGCTGCCCCACTCGCGCAGACCGTCGACCCACTGTTGCACGTAGCCGTCACGGTCGGTGGCGCCCGCAGCGGTGAGCAGCTCGGCCGCGCGCGGCGTGCTCTTGCGATACTCGGCCTCACCCGTGCTGCTCATCACCGAGGTCATCGTGAGCAACCGGTCGGGGTGCAGGATGGCCATGTTCTGCGCGATCATCCCACCCATCGACAGCCCCATCACGTGCGCCTTCGCCACGCCGAGCGCGTCGAGCACGGCGATGCCATCCGCCACCATGTCGCTGACGCGATATGCGGCACCGCCGGCATCCGTGGGAGCATCGTCGAACTTGCTGCTGAGGCCCACGTCGCGGTTGTCGTAGCGCACCACCTGCAGGCCCTCGGCCGCAAACATCGCGCACCACTCGTCGGCGTAGTTGATGCATTGGCTGCCGAGACCGTTCACCAGCAGCAGCGTCGGTTGGGCGGGGTCGCCGAACGTGTCGTAGTGCACCGCACAGGCGCCGTTGTGCGCGGTACCGCTGCCGGCGAGGCTCACTCGCCCACCAGTTCCTTGCGCAGCTCGCGCTTGAGGAACTTGCCGTTCGCGTTGCGCGGGATGGGCTGCTCGCGGAACCACACCTTGGCGGGGATCTTGTGCTTGGCCAGGCTGGCGGACAGGAACTCGGCCAGTTCGGCCTGGCTGAGCGCGTGGCCCTCGCGCAGGACGATCACTGCGGCCACATCCTCTCCGAGGCGGTCGTCGGGGATGCCGAACACGCAGGCTTCGGCGATCGCGTCGTGGTGGTAGATGGCCGTTTCCACCTCGCTGCAGAACACGTTCTCGCCACCGCGCAGCACCATGTCCTTCGCCCGGTCGACGATGTAGACGAAGCCGTCGTCGTCGATCATGGCGATGTCGCCGGTGTTCAGCCACCCGTCCTGGATGCTGTCGTGCGTGGCCTCCGGTCGGTTGAGGTAGCCCTTGATGACGATGGCACCGCGTACGCACAGCACGCCTCGCACGTCGGGGCCGGGGGCCAGATCGTTGCCGTCCTCGTCGACCAACTTGGCCTCCAGCGTGGGCACCACCGGGCCGCACGAGGCCGGCTTGGCCACGAACCAACGCGACGAGTTGGCGGTGATGATGCCGCACGTCTCGGTCATGCCGTAGCCGGTGGAGGGTTGGCCGTTCTTCAGCGCCCCGGCGATCTTGCCCACCAGGTCGGGCTGCAACGCGGCCCCGCCGCCACCCATGCCCGCCAGGGTGGAGGTGTCGCGGGTGGCCCAGTCGGGGTGCATCAGCAGCTCGCGGCTCATCGTGGGCACACCGCTGAAGTTGGTGACGCCTTCTCGCTCGATCAGCTCGAGGGCGCGGCCCGGATCCCACTTGTAGGTGAGTACCACTCGCCCGCCGGCGACGGTGGCGGGGTGCAGTAGGCAGTTGCAGGCCGTCACGTGGAACAGGGGGGTGGGCGCCATGAACACCGGCTGCGCGGGGGTGGGTGGCACGTCGGTGGGTGCCGGCACGTCGCCGGCGGCGATGGCCTTGGCCTCGGCCATGTTGGTGGCCGCGCCCATCGCGATGATGTTGAAGATGTTGTGCACCGAACCGCGATGCGTGAGCTGCGCTCCCTTCGGGAAGCCGGTGGTGCCGGAGGTGTAGAAGATGGTGGCGTCGTCGTCGGGGTCGATCGACACGTCGGGCAAGCTGCCCGGATCCGCCTCGGCCATCACGCTGGCCCAGGTGGTGACGCCGCCGGGGGCGGTGCGTTCGCTGCGCACGGAGATGATGTGCATCGGGCGCTGCGCCGGCATGTGGTTCAGACGCTCGAGGCGCTCGTCGTCGGCGATCAGCACCAGCGGCTCGCTGTCGTTCAGCGCGTA
>MTKZ01001453.1_pt2 | contig 15869 bp, 14 predicted proteins | sample 1042781 | NCBI WGS metagenome assembly MTKZ01 (sample SAMN06212207, study PRJNA360539) | anaerobic digester metagenome | biome: Wastewater treatment plant; material: sludge; isolation source: anaerobic digester fed with sludge from wastewater treatment plant | place: Denmark: WWTP Viborg ...
AAAGAACAAACTCCTCCATCTAAAGAACAAACTCCTCCATCTAAAGAACAAACTCCTCCATCTGCTGTACAGCCTCCTCCTTCAGTTGGACACCTATGTGTCGGACAAATAACTTCTACATCACAATCAGATGGATGACTAAAGAAATAATCAGAAGGAAGAATAATACTGTTTCCTTCTTCTGTGAAATCTGCTCCACATGCAAAACTGTCACATTTTCTAGATTCAGCTTCATCAAATTGACAATTATGATAATTACAAATATTGTAACTACATATAATTTTATTATCTGACGCATGTATATTGCATGTTTTTTCTGAAGCTTCTCCATTATTATTTAAATGATATTCACAGAAATTTGAGAAACATTCCAATGTATATTCTGGAACACTCGAAATTCCATAAATTTCACATTCTTTATAACTAGTCCCATCATGCTCAGTGCAACGATTATTAATGCATAAGAAAATGTCATTGTAAATTTCGCCATTACATGTATCTGTATTGCATTTTTCCATATTACAAGTTAAATTCGAACATTCATTTGTTACACAAACATTATTGTCGCAAATATTCGTATAGCACTCATGAACTGTACATTGAAGACTCGAACAAGTATCCTTAACTAATGTCTTGGCCTCCGGAGTCTTGCTTCCGTAACTACTTGCCATAATTGTAATTTCTTCTTCTGTGGCCATCGAATATGTGGAAACATCTGTTTGACTGTCTCCACTGATAGAAACTCTAATAGTGTCTTGATAAATAGTATCGGGTATATTATTGATAATAGCCCTGTCGAAACGAATAGTAACTAAAACAATTTCACCTGGACGCAAATGCCCACTAGTTTCATTATTATAGAAATTTCCACTTCCTATTGGTGCTTCAATTTCGAATGAATACCAGGGCGAATTTCCTCCAAGATCAGATAAAATATTCCAAAAGATTCCTTCAGTGCTATTTGGAGAATTCTTAATCATAAACATGGCTTCATTTAGTATATTCCCGGCATTAATGAAACCAGGAGTTACTTCTACAAATGAAGCAGTCGCAGAATCATCGGGCCTAGTGGCTGTACTTTTAATAAGAATAATATAAGAATTTTCGGTAATAAAATCTACTTCTTTGTCTCCAACGACAATTGGACCATCTTTCCCAAGGACATCGCATACTATTGCATTATTAACTATTGCATATGTATCTTCCGGATCATTTGTAAATGGCTGATATGTTATGTTCGCAAATAATTTTTCATTTAATTCTACATCTAAACTATTTCGTCGCGAGCCATCCCAATACCAAAGAATATTATTGCCCTCATAATGTGCATTCGCATCTATTGAGAATTCAACTTGTGTAAAAGAAAGATTAGGATAAGATCTGTCAATGAGAACAACGAAATATTCTGAACCATCTTCCTCATATTTAAGATCTAAATATTCTTTTAATTCATCTGACTTCGGATACCAAATATTATTAGGCAAATCGCTATCAGAAACTTTGCTTGCTTTGCCAGTCATTGCATTAATTCCGCCATTTGTCGCGGGATTATATGAATTATCTAAATATCGTTTAATATTAACTTTCATTTTACCAATTGATGGTAAACTTATACCTACATCTACCCATTTTCTTCTTGCAAATTCTTCGTTTTCTCCATTTTTTGTTTCTGGCTCTATTTCTACATAAACATTTCTATTGTTAGCAATTGCTAGCTGCATCCATTTTAATTTTGATAAATATTCATGCTCAACAGTTTGGTTTTCCGAAGTCGGAATTGACGGCAATGGATAAAAATACTTAAATTCCTGTCCAATTGTATCATCTAAATTAATTCCAGTTCTTTCCCCGAAAAACTTCATTGAAGAATTAAGGGTACTATTCGTTTCCCCAAAAGTATATGCAGTAGAAAGATAATGTGGATTCCAAATATATTTATCAATTTTAATGGAACCATGTTCATTGATTGGCATCGTTTCTTCAATTGTATAGCCTTGAGTCTTATTTTCAATATATTTTTCATTGATGCCATTGTTATACATTCTATATGTAGGCTTAAAGTTGGCAATGCCAAAATAGACTTCCATATTTCCTGGGAGAGCCCCATCTGACAATTCGTAATCGAATTCAATTGAATGATCTGTTGTTTTTAATGCATCTACTTCGATGGGCTTATATCTTCCATCTTTAGCCCCTGGCCAATTTTTATTACTGTTCCACGGAGACTTTGCTTCATACCATTGATATTCTGAAGAGATCCAGTGATCCTGAGAAGTTCCACGGGCATTCACATACATCTCTACTTTATTTAAATCATCACCAATCATTCTGGCATTCGAAACATTTCGCCATTCATTCCTGTCTGCATCTGGTGGATTTAAATCTCTAATTGGAACCCCGGTTTGAACATTTAGGGGAAGATATCTTTGATTTTCATTATTTTCCCGATCATCATTGGATACATTTGAGACCAGAATTCCATAACATCTTATGCCTGGCGGATTATCGCTTCGATCAATAAATGAAACATCTCCCCAGGAAATTAATTGTTTTTTCGAATACCAGGAGCCATTTGTGTTTGACATGGTGGCAAAATTAGGATCGTTGAGTAATGTTAAATTATATAGGCCAAGAAGATATTTTTTGTTGCTTAATCTAAGCAATTGGTTTTTATCAGTAAAAACAGAGGCATTGTTTGTATCTTTTATATTTAATTGAGTTAAATCTGCATATAAATATAATGGAACTTCTTGTGTCCCCGAATAATCCATATCCTTCGTGCTGGTTATAATTCCACGATTCGGTTTGCATGTTAAATTGCTAAAAATAAATGATGAATTTTCTCGTGAATTATTTTTGACTCTAACACCGAGGACTGCATAAAAACCATTTTCATCATGCGGGATATATCTTTTGTCCAAATATTCATCAAAAATTGTGAAATACTGTTCTTCTTTTTCCGTTGCAATCTTAATGGTTAATTTGCTTTTATCTGAATTTGTTTCATTTGTTAAGAAAATTTCTACAGTTCCATATTTTAATGACATTCCGGTAACAATTTTATAAACTTGTTCAACAAAATTTATATTGTCATATATTTTTATATTATTATCTTTAAGAAAAGAAATTCTTAAAAAATCTAGAGCATTATAGTAATTTGCCATTCTTGAGACATCTACCATTGCAGTTACTGGTTCTTTGGTAGTCAATAGAATATAAAATTCAGCTTCATCATAATCCGGCAATACATCTAATGCATATGATGCTTTAACATAAATTGAGTCATCATTTGATGGTTCTGAATAATAAATATCATATCCTTGCCAACCATCGGAAGACTGGCCACCTTGTTTAGAATTTGTGCTTGTATATGATCCAGATTCAAGAATAAATGCATCTTGATTATTTGTGCCTTGCGAAATATGACTATAAGTATTTTTAATTGCCGCAGTAATTAAATGTTCCCAATTAGAATGTGTATCAATACTTGGCTTCCCAGAAAAAAGAATTGCATCCGAAATTATCGTTTCTATATCTAAATCATTTGGATTTAGAATATCTATCGATGGAATAACAAAAACATCATCCATAAGGACATGATCTAAAAAGATGGAAGTCGTTGCCTGCGAATCATCACTCTGATGTCCGAATGTAAAATATTTGTCTCCGGAGAGCAATGGTTCAACGGAGAGCCTGAAAAGCAATTTAGAATTGTGGCCTTCTTCTCGATGATAGCATGTTATTTCGCCAGTCTTATTAATAATCGTCGAAAATAAAACGGCATCCATTGGGGTAACTAGGCTAAATGCTAAATCTATATTTCCTTCGATGTTTGTATTTGGTTCAACAGTATTATCTTGAGTAAGTAGAAATCTTCTACCATCTACAATTTTATCGTCACCCGAGAGTCCAACAGTTAATTTATCTATATTTGAATTCGGGGTAGGCATAATTAACAACAAATAATTTACGCCAGCTTTAAGGTCTATATATGAATTTGGATCAGCTACGCAATTAAAAGTAACTTTTTGTAAGCTTTCTCCTATTGTATATGTAGTAGATGGGATCCAATAAAGCCCATGAGCCTGATGCACATTATAATTAAACCAACTATTTGGCGTTGGCGAGTAATCCGATTTTGCTGGTTTTCCATCTTCATCACAAAGAACAATATAAATACGGACATCGGTTGTAGATAGGGAAACCTGTCCATCCGTTGATGCTAAAAGTAAATCTATCTTCGTAATGCCTGAAAGATTTTTATTTAGCCTAAACTGCTGTGCTATCATATTATTTGTATCGAATTTAAAATGTTCTTCTCCGGTTGTGGAGGATAAAATATATTCACTGTCATTATAATAAAATTCTATTATTCCACTTGATGGAATTGTTGTTTCTTCGATCGTTGCAGTTGATTCTCCAGTTATGGGGCTTGTTGCGTTTTGAATTATTGCTTTTTTAATTACTGTATTGTTTAGAGTAGCATTCGATTCAATTGGCAATTGAGCCAAAATATAATCTTTGCCAGTAGTGCCGGAGAATGCAGTGTCTATTTTATTATATGGCTGGCTTACTTCCGATGCTATATTTAAAAATAGTGGCGTAGTAATTAAATTGCCAGTACCATTATATGTATCCGTAAAATTCTTAACAGCAATATAAATATGTTGATTTGCAGAAGTCCCGTCTGTAGAAATATCATATCGAAATGCCAATCCAGCACCCTTGCTACTTATTTTATTATGCAAGGCAAGTTCTGTGCCGCCAACGCCTGTTGATGATGAAAATTGAATATTTAGGCTTGGTTTAGTATCAGATCCATTAAAACTATGAGAACCTAACTCTGGAACATACGTAGTATTCGCAGCACTTCCACGGACAATTACTGGCATTTCAGGAGGCGTTGCTGTTTCTTTTCCATTTGCCCAAGCTAAATCCTTTGAAGCATCCGGATCATTCGCAAAGACTAACAAGTCATCTTCTTCAAATTTCTCAATTAAATATTGCTGTGAATTATTAATAAATAAGTCTACTAAATAAGAATCCATACCAACGGCAAAATCTTTTGACTTCGCAGCAATCCATAGTGTTTGTTCTCCTACGAATGCATTAAATGTTGCATTAATTGCCTTTGGCTTTCCGGGGGTTGATGGTGGCGTAGTTGCCCAGACAATTGTATCCGAATATCCTTTGTGGATATAATTTTCTCGTGGAAAAATAAAATCTTCTCCATCGACTGTATAATTAAATCGAATATAGACTGCATGTTCTCCTTGCGTTCCAATTAGGTACCAGTCTTTTATTGTGACTCGATTTTGCGTTCCACCGGATTGTTTGGTTATGCTAATTTCGCCATCGCTATTTTTACTGCATTGATAAATATATGATTCACTGTAGTCTTCTGTAAGAATTGAGGTATTGAAATTTGGATCATTCGAAATTTCGATATTATTAATTGTACCAGCAAGTTCTGCGTTGGTATTTTCGTCCCATATTTTAGCCTGGATTACTATGTCAACTTTGCCATCCGAATTAATTTCCGTAATAAGATATCTATTACCAGCATTAAGAAAATTAGCAGAATATGTTGCCATATTGGCATTCGGATAGGTTAATTTAACATAATGTCCCATAAATTATTTCCCTATATATCTTTGTTTTTTAATAAATCAAAAACCTTTTTTCTATCTTCTGGACTTGCTTCTTCAATATTATATGGTTTTAGTGAACCATCTTCTTTCATTATGTCCTCTAGATTATAGACTCCATTCCTTTCATTCAAAATATATTTATGATAAATTGCTTGTCGAGGTGATTTATATATTTTTGTTTTGCCCAATACTGTACGGAATAACTTATTTTTTCTTTTATCTTTAAAAATGCCATTCCATGCGCTTTCCTCTTGTACATTTTTAAACATTATTAATATTCCGATTTTTACAATGTGGGCAAATTTCTATTTCTTCTTTCATAATATTCCCGCAATTTTCACAAAGAATAAGTCCTTCATGATGTTTAGCATTTTCTAATTTTCGTGCTATAGTTTCTTCATATGTATCATTAAATATAGCATCAGAATTTTTGAAATCTTGTTCTTTTCTAATTTTTTCTAAATTTTCTTCTGATAATGCTTCTTTTATTGTTTCAATTGTATTATCATCAAAGAGTTTATCTACTACTAGTTCTCCATTTTTAATTGTTCTACTTAGCGATGTTGAATATTTATCTTGGTATAATAAGTCTACTTCGGTGCCTGCTTCTGCCATTTTAACGTTACCAAATCTATCTTTGTAAATAAAGTTTCCATCTTTATCTTTTTTAATTTTTTGTTCTTCGCCATTAATAATAATAACATCTTCAATAATAAATTGTTTTTTATTGAAACTTGCTCTAACTTTTTTTTCTTCTGACATAGTTAATTCCTTTCGAATTTATTCTTTAATTGTTTTTCTTAACATATTCGCCAATGTATCTATGTCTGCATCTTCGTTTGTCTTTTCTTCTACTTTAACATTTCCTTCTTTATACTGTTTATTTTCATGCCTAGAAGAGTGAATTTGTGCAATAATTTCATCCGTATTGATCTTTGAAGCAATTTTCTCTTGTTGCTTCGGAGAGAAATCCTGTTGTTCGAATGATTGTTTAAATTCATTAAGAATGGATAGAATTTCATTAATAATATTTTTATTTGGATCTTCTTTGCTTTCCTCAATAATTGAAGAGATAGATTGTCTTAATGTTTCTTTAAATTCATCACTTATAATAAAATCTGATAATTTTTGATTAATTGTAGAATTTTCTTGTGACATAATAGTTACTTCTTCTTTTTTAACTTCCTGCAAAATGCCGCTTCTGAGTAATTTATCGAGGTGTGCTGATTTATAATTAGCCTTCATCATATTAATATCTTTTTCGATATCAATTTCTTCATTGGGCATAATTATGACTTTAATATCATTAATAGATACTGGTCCTTCTGTTATATTTTTAATAATCCATGCCATTTTTTTCTCCAATTATTTAAATATTCTTCATATAGTGTTAATTTTCCTGGGTAAAATTTCATTTATATCATTTTTATTTGGCAAAGTATATTCTGTTAAAAAGTTTTTAATTTCTTTTTTGGAAGAATCAATTACCTTCAAGAACCAGTGATATGCATACTTCGTCATAATATTTAGAGATAAATTTAGTGTTTTTAATTTTAAATTAAAATCTATGCCGCTCATCAATATTCCGTTGCTTTTAATTGTGTATGCGACGTAGGTCTCAATATTCTCTGGCATCTTTTCTACATTGGAATTAACGTTTATTTCGTCTTTCCATAAATCCTCTAAAATAATTATTACTTCTGGATCTATTTTGAAAATTGGTACCATATCGATATAAAAATCTGGAAAAAGATTAAAGTTACGATATAATTCTACCCAGGAGCAGTATTCATTCTCTATTTTTCTTATCGTCCCGAAAAATTCATATTCATTTTTCATATATTTAAAATATAAATTAATATAAAAATCATCTTTTTCGCATTCCTGTGGCCATTCTTCTGCATATGCGGTATCTGGAGGAATAAGAATTCCGCCATCGCTTATTTTGCCTTCTTTTGGCCTCGTATCTTCACTTGGCATAATAATTCTTAGTAATTTTTTTTTCATATATGGCTCCGAAAAAGAAGGGATAATATATTGCAATTCATAAACTAGTATATAACATTTTTACTACTAAAACAAGGATTGGGGTTTTAATTATGCGAAAAAATCTTCTCACTGTTCAAAATAAATTAGCCAAAATAGCAAACATTTTAGATGAAAAAGGCCTATGTTATACAGCAAATAGGTTAGATGAAATTAATGAAGATTTATTTAAACAAGCAACTATGAAAAAAGAAGCTCAGTCTCCATTAATAGTTGAGGCTATTGCAGCTTTGCTAGAAGCGTTTAGAAAGCGAGCTAATGCTACTGAAAAAGAACTAGAAAAAATTGTTAATGATTTAATTTATGGTGTAAAAAATGGCGAAGAAAATGAAATAAGCAAGTTTTTACGAGAACATGGCATTGAGTTAGGAAACTTTACCGATATACTAAAAATGATGGGGATTACCGTTGTATCAGACCCAACACTTTATGAAGATTTAGGAAATAAAGGACCGATAGTTGGAAGAGAAAATCCAGACTATCTGGGAAAAGGCACGAGGGAAAAAGTAATTGACAATAATCCTAATGATAGATCGGAAAACCCATAATTCCTAAGCAGGGAAAAATAAATGAAAAATAAAAATGTTTTTCGAATGATCGAAGAAATAACATTAAATAAGAAAAATAAATTCACTAAATTAGCAGAGTCTTCTCAGCCTAATATGGAAAATCCTAACCCAGCGGTATTTACAAAAAAGCCTCCGGAGGAAATTAAGGAAGATGTATATTCTTCGATGCAGAAATTGACTGCACAATATCCAAGTATTTATTCGAATTTAAGAGTCATTGCAAGAAAAGCTACAGAAGAATTTTATCTACATTGGCAACAAGCAATTCTACAGGGAACCGGAGAAATATATACTCTTTTGCGAGAATATTTTATGGACATTTATGCACGAAGGAAACAACTTGAAGACTATGCAAATAAGGAATATAATGAACGACTAAGAGCATTTAGAATGATTCGGCTTTCAAAAGGAGGAGAATCACAGCCATTTATTGCAATGGACGGGAATGCGAAACAATTATTAAATGCATTGCTCTCCGGAGCCGCCGTAACAAGCACAGGAATGGAACTTGGTGAAGCAACGAATTTAACTGGAATAGCTGGAGGGGGTCAATTAGTCGGAGGTCCGACAACAGTATCACAAATACAACTACTACTTGGCCCTGGTGGAACTAGTTTTTTTGATGTAGAAACTACAGCAAGCATGCTTTTGAAAATTGATCAGTCACTTAAGACTGGTAAACCAGAAAGAAATAAATATGGAATACAGCTGCTTGATAAAATGTTCGACATGTGGTTAAATTCGTTTTGGGCCATTTATGATGAAGAATTTGGCATTCTGGCAATGCAAGAAATGACTGGGGTTGAACAATTAGGAGAAATAGGTCCAAGTGGATTCAAAAATCCAGATCCTAATTTTATGAAAAGAATAAATAAAGAAAATGATTATCCAATTATGGATGGAATGTCGCAATTTGATATTAATAAGGGAACAAACGAAGAACAAGTTGAAAGTACTACCTATCCACATCCAAAAAATCCAACAATAACTCCTCAAAATATTGTCGGAAAACCAGAATCTTTGAAAAAACAAATTCGACAAATGCTTGATATTAAATCCGGTGGCTATGATAAATGGGTCAATGACCACTTATATATTCCGTCTATGCAGGAAAGAGCACATGGGGCGACGCAATTAATTCAGGATGGCCTAGCAATTATAGGGACACATGAATCGAAAGCAAATTTCAATATTGCAACAATTGGTGGTCAGGGCCTTGGTGGATTTCTTGATCGAATTTTGCCACAAAGAATAATTGATGCAATTGCTAGTGTCTTCGAGGGACAAAGGAGCTAATTATGAGAAAAAAACTTTCGCAGCGAGAAGAACGAAATGAAGAGCATTTAAATGAAATGCTTAAAAATAAGCCAATTCCTGAGGAAGAAAAAAAACTAATTACTGAAACAATTATAAATATGCGCGGTCTCATTATTAGAGGAGTTACTCAGGCCATCGAAAATACATTTATAAATTTTTATAATAAAGTAAAACTAATGCCAAATGGCCCAGAAAAACATCAGATAATTAGTAATTTAATGGAAACACTAAATATTATAGAAAAATCATCGCAATTCCCTGAAATTAATACGACCATTGCTGGAATTAAAAAAATATTTTCTATGAAACCACAGGAATATGAGCCATATGATGTTCCTAAGGGGCCATTCGGAGGACCATTTCCAAGCAACGAAAATAATTCGCAGATTCCCCAAAACAATCAGGAAAATTAGTTTTAGAAAACGTTTGACATCTCCGCAGCGATCCTTTATGATATCAATATAAAAATCATGGGAGTGATTGCTATGCTTATTTTAGGACTTTGGATTATATCTGGTGCATTTTTCTTTTTAGGGCCAATTGGCATTTTTATGTTTTGTGTGACAAGTTTATTTTTGACATATTGGGCATATAGTGTTTATCAGGAAAGCCTGCAACGATATTATACTTATATGGCTGTTCAACAAGAATATATGGTCCTGAAAAGAAAGAGATACACTATTTTAAAAGAACTTCTTAGCAAAATTGGAATGTGGCAAGATTTTGAAGTCAATATATTGCGACAAGCAGGAGAGACATCAATTAATGCATCATTTTTAATTAATAGGTATCCACAAATTCGAACAGTCGCTTTTTTTGAAAAATATATGCATACCCTAGAAGGTATCGAAAGAGAAATTAATAACAACTTGACGGAAAGAATTTTTAGAGCTTCAGAATGGTTTGTTATGAAAGATAATATTACATTTAATCTATTTACTCCTAGAAAAAATGATGTACCCAGAGACCTAAGGGGCAACATGTTTGATCCACTGCTCCCCGACGACGGACTAGGAGAATATTGATAGGGGAAAAAAATGATTTATATGTCACTGCACCGATACAGATGTTTAGATTGTGCTACTAAAATATATCTCAAAGAATTTAAAAATACTGCTTTAATGTATTGCCCTGTTTGTCATGAGTGTTCATTGTCATATGATAAACCGGTCGATTTATTATTGGAAAAGGGCAATACGAGTCGCAAAATAAGATATTTAACGCTATATAAAGCAAAGGACTATGAATTTTATATCGAAGACGCAGAGGAACTTATTGGAGCAGTAAAAAGCATCTTCGACAAAACGAATGCAACCAGAATTAAAATGATTCAACACTTCGGGATTAAAAGATAAGGAAAAATATAAATGAAAGAAATTATAATTCAATCCATTGTTAATGTAGATGATGACTTCGAACATCTTAAAGAACACCAACTCTGGGAAGAAGTTATTTCCGAGGCAAGACAAATTTTTTATGATAAAAATCATGATTATTGCTCATCATGGAGAATGGAAGATGTTAGCTCTATTACTAGAGAAATTGGGCAAAGAGTGGTTCGAGTTCTTCGTGGGCTAGAATTGCAAGAAAGTGGAAAAGATTTTAAGTCATCCGAAGGCATTTATTCGGAATTTAGGGACATGATCAATTGGTGCGTCTTCGCAATGCTTATTCTAAAAGGCTACGGATGGTCCCCAAAAAACTTAATTCTCGGGGCCATCGAAAAAGAAGAACAAAGATGCATCGAAAATGTAACGGCAAAAGCAATCACAGATATGAATAAATTATCACTAAGCATTAGCAATAGTCCATATAATATTTATGCACAAAAAGCACAAGAAGAAAATTATAATATCTCTTCTGAGAACATCCAAGATGCAATGAGAGAATTATCAGAAAAAATCAATCCTGATTCAAACAACATTGTGATTCCAATGGACCATATTTTATCGAATTTAAATGAAATCGTAATTAATAATTTTTTATATAAAAAAGCCTCTACATTCACTATGGAAGACTGGCGTGCGGATCCAGGACTTGCTAAATATAATTATAGTGAAGAAAAATTAAAAGAACTAGTTAAAAGTTTTACAAATAAAATCAAAGATTTAGAAGAAGAAAGGCAAATTTTATACATGAGATATAAAAAACTTTAACTTCTTTGCAGGACTTTTAAAATTTTTTATCTAAATTAATAGTAATTATATTTTTTTGGATAAGAAAATATGCATAAATGGTATAATAATATTAAACTAATTCGCGCTGAAGCATTAGACAAGATAACATTTGATGCTTTATATGATTATGAATATACGCAAAGAATTTGTAATTTATTAGATCAAAACATTACAAATTATGATTCAGATATCGATTTCAAAGAAATTTCAAAACAAATAGGAACTATTATTAAAGGAACAGTACAAGACCCGATTAGAGAACTTCAGGATGTATTTTTTCCTAAATATGATTCAAGCCTTACTGCTACAATTATTCCAAGCATATTAAAAGACTATATGGCTTTTTTAAATAAAAAACAAGCAAATAGTGATGAGATTCGTGAATTAAATAAAAAGGTTGCACAAAAAATATATTACACTATTCTAAGAACAGTAAGATCAAAGGGCAATTATGCCTCTGATAATTATTTTGCTACTCAATATAAAAGAGAAAATGACCCAGAAGATAAATATTTATCAACAACGCCAAATGAATTCCTAGATAAACAAGAAATAACTAAAGAAGAATCACATGAAGAAATTAAAAATTTAGATGATAAAATTCGCAATATTAATAAGAATTTTAAGCAAAACAAAATTTCAAAAATAACCTATGATGAAGTACAGGAACATATTAAAAATAATTCCTTGTTAGAAGATTTAAAGAAAAATAAAAATAAATATAAAGACTTATTTACAGAACAAGGCATTGGAAAAATTCAGGAATCTGTAAGATTCAGTAACTCAAAAAGTTCCTGGCAAGATAAAGAAGCCAATTATTGGGAAAGATTAAAACTTAGAAGTAAAGGCATTCTATCACGAATTAATATGTTCTTCGGCAAAAATTATGATCCAGATTGTTTTTGGTGGGTAATGGCTGCACACTGTTTCCCTAAAAATAGAGCACAGGAAAATATAAATGTTGAAAAATTAGATGCAAATAATTCGGATTTTGACCAGTGGCTAATTAATTTCGTTCAGAATAGTTGCATTGGCAGCAAACAAATTGAATTGCATCACTCTATGGTCGAGGATTCAGCAATTAGATATTATTTGGCAATTAAAGAATTAGAAAACTTGAAAAGTTTAGAAGATGAAACTTATGAATTAAAATTATTGCTTGATAATATTTGGGATAACTTAAGAAACAATTACTCAATGACAAGCATTCCACTTTGCCAAAATCATCACCAACCAAATGAATTTAGCATTTCGGATGAAGAAAATACTCCTGGAAATATTCACGGAGAACAAGCCAAATGGGGCTCAGTATATGATTTGACAATACCAACGGGATATTCTTTTGAAGAAATTGTCAATGGAGCATTACTTTGGTGGATTACTTTATTTAATAACGAAAAACTTCAGGATGCATATGGAGAATTATTTGAAAATATTCAAAAAATATTGCCTGCGCAAGGAAGAAATGATATTAAAAGATATTTAAATAGAATTATGGCTGCATATTATCATAGTTACCAAATATATTGGGACATTGAGAAAACAGTTGTCCTACAAAGATTCAATGATCTACTTGATTTAGAAGAATTTTATAGAGACCAGAAGATTCCCAGAAATGGTAATAAAGAAAAAAATATTAAATCTGAAATTTCTTCTTTTTTGCAATTATTAGAAGAATATGGATTATATTTATATAATGATAAAAAAGAGGAAATTCTAAGTAGGCAGAAAGACGCCAAGGAAGCGCTCGCATATTTTGTTAAAGATAAAGAAGAATTCATAAAAAATCTAAAAATTATGCGAATTTCAAGGAATCCATTCTTAACGGATATTATAAAAATAATGACGACATATTTTCCAGAAATTGGAAATAGAAATACTCCACTCGTGGCGATATCATTGCATAGATATTATAAAAATATTTCAAATATTTTAACAAAAACTGAATCACTTGACGAAATTATAAAAAGCCCTATGTGGATTAATAGTGAAATAACAAGTGATGATGAATTAAAAGAAATATATAAAAAATTACAAAATGAAAACATTGATGATGCAGTAATAGAAGACTTTCAAAGAGGAAGAAAAGAATGAAAAAACATAATTGGTTTAAATTGTCACAAGATACCGGTGACACTGCTATGAGTCAAGGAGAATTAGAAGAAGCACATGGTGGAAACATTCCATCAGGAGCTACACTTGGTGGTTTTCGATGGACTACTCATTATATGGAATTAACTCTCCCTACAACTATAGATCCAAATAAAATACTAATTTCAGCACTTAAAAACAAAAAAACACCAGAAGAGATAGCTGCAGTTGCATATACTGAAGCATTTTATGCTACTCAAAAAGCACAAGATCTCGCAAAAAAATTAAATACTACAAACCCACAGGAAATTCAAAAATATTTATATGAATCTATACTTTCTGGTAATGCATATAATCCAGCAGATCCATATGCAAAGGAACACGAAGAACGCCATAGACAAGGCGGAAGAATGAATATTGATAAAGTCAAACAGGAACTGGCTGCTGGATTGCCTGGAGATATAGATGCACAAGAAAAAATAATAATTGTCGATTATTTTGTTAATAGTTGGATAAATAATGTTATGAGACTATATGGACAAGATGAATGGGAGAGTGAGTTCTATGCAATGTTTCCACAAATGAAAGATATGTTAAATAATCATTATTTAGAAATGATTCGAAAGAAAATTCTAGAACAAATGCCGAAAGAAAACATCTAAAAATGAATAACACATATTACAATGAAAAAAAAGAAGAACATTTTTCTATTATTTTACGCTCTGGAACTCGTTTATATTATTATCCATCAGGAAGTTCTGAGGAACGTCTAAAATATAATCATAAATTCTTTTGAAAATTAATGATTTTTTTTATATAAATTTGAAGGATTCTAAGGTAAGATTATATAATATAAGAATATGAAAAAATTAAACTATCTCAATTTGCTAAAGAACATTCAGTTAACTATCGAACTGCTTATAATTGGTTTTATAATGGAGATATCCCAGGAGAAAAACTTCCTACTGGAACTATTTTAGTATATCAGGAAGATGAAATGCCTGCAAGCTCTTTTTCTAAAAATTCAGTGGCTATCTACTCCCGTGTATCTAGCCACCAACAAAAAGACGACCTTAATAGACAGAGTAAAAGACTAACTGATTTCGCAATTTCTAATGGATATATTATAAAATATAATATAAAAGAAATTGCATTTGGCTTAAATGATAGTAGGCCAAGACTTAATGAAATATTAGATAAAAATGATTATGAGATACTTCTAATTGAGCACAAGGATAGATTGACTAGATTTGGATTTAATTATTTGGAAAAACTTATAAAAAATAAAAACCAAAAAATACTTATAGTTAATGAAACAGCCGAAGAAAAAGATGATCTAATGAGCGATTTTATTTCAATAATAACATTATTTTGTGCAAGAATCTACGGAAAAAGAAGGAATAAGTCAAAAACAAAGAAACTTCTTAAGGAATTAGAAAATGTCTAGAATCATTCGAACATCGAAGCATTCTTTAAAATTTACAAACCCAGGAAAAAAACAATCCCTTCATGCATTCCTCGAAGAATACCGTGCGGCTGTTCAAAGATATATTGATTTCCTTTGGAATAATAGAATCGAGTGGAAAGAAAATCGGATTCTCGATGTCCAAAACGATTTCTTGGATTGCCCAAGAATGCTTGATTATAAGATCATTTCCTTTGAAACAAAACTTTCTGCGAGAGCACTCTCTTCCTCGGTCACACAAGCCTGTGGAATTGTTCAAAGCAAAACAAAGAGGCTGCAAAAGCTTCTTTGGATTATCGAAAAACTAAAAGAAGAAGATAGTAGAAAAGCAAGGCTTACACAAAAAAGAAAAGAAAAAGAGCTACAGGAAATAAGAAAAGCACTGGCAAGACCTATTCTTTCCGAAAGCTTTAAAGCTGAATTATCTAGTAAGAATATAGTCCTACAGGAAAATAAAGGTTCATCCTTTGATCAATGGCTTCTCCTTGGTTCCGTTGGTTTGTTCAATGGGAAAAAGCTTTTCCCTGTTAAAAATCATAGGCATTCTAAGAAA
>MTKZ01001248.1_pt1 | contig 15867 bp, 17 predicted proteins | sample 1042781 | NCBI WGS metagenome assembly MTKZ01 (sample SAMN06212207, study PRJNA360539) | anaerobic digester metagenome | biome: Wastewater treatment plant; material: sludge; isolation source: anaerobic digester fed with sludge from wastewater treatment plant | place: Denmark: WWTP Viborg ...
GGTAAAGTAAAGTAAGGAGCCCACTCGTGTCGATAGGCTTTGCTTTGACGTACCTGGCAAAAACTTAAAGGGCATAGCTTGAAAGAATATTTATAACTTGTTTGCGTTCGAATGAAGTAACAGCAATTGGTAAATGATTGATCAGGGATGTAAAAATCTGCGGCTCCATTTACTTCAAAGTGCGGAAAGAATCTCCCTTTTTTCAGATCCATTTTTTTAACGAAGGGTGCTCACTTTCATTCTTACTTTATATGAAAAAGAACCTATTACTGTGAAGACAACTTGAAAGTAGGTAGAGACGTTCTTAAAAAAGAATCAGAATCATTCTTATTTATTGCCAGCTTCAGAAGACGCGCAAGGATGAGAAATTTGGACGCTATTTGTCACAAGAGCTGGAAGAAATTGATTATGATTTTTCGAATGCTCACAGCCAGGTACAGATTTTATTAGCGAACTTCTTTCTTCGCAGGGGGGCTAAAAGAAAATAAAAATATGCATATCCCTGATTTCTTTGTATTTTTCCATGAGCATAAGGGGAACACTCCGCTCTGGTTTTCGAAAACCCTCGAAAACCGCGTTAGATCAGGCAAAGCCTGATGTGTCCCCTAATCCGCTCAAAACGCGCTCAAAACCCTCTTTTTAATAAGTTTTCATAATATTTAATAGGTTTTAATAACATCAAAATCCACTTTTAATAGTTTTTAATAGGGGGAGTATTTTGCAATTTAGAGAAAAAGAGGCTGTCTCAAATAAGACAACCCCTTCATTCAGAAAACACAAGACCCCAAAAAGAGAGGAGAGGAAGATTTAGTACTCGTAGAACGCCCTCTCCCACTCGGTATAAGAAGTTGCCTCCTGCAGAAGCCGAATGGCCTGGGCCAGCTCTCTCTGCTCTTCGTAGGCAAACCCATCTGTCCGGAAGAGACAATCTTCACCGTTTGAGAAGTAGAAGAGCACTTGCAGGTAGGACTGAGTCCTGGGCTCCATATTGCGTTCTTCGTAATCGAAATCCGAATAGAGAAGAGACTGCGCACCCACAAACACAATGGGAATTTTTTGCGCCAACTCCTGTAAGTAGATCCGATATTCTGTCCTGGCTACGGCAGAGAAGTGCTCCGAGTAGATAAAGAGGGCCGAGTAGTCCTGATAGTCTTTTTCTTGGAACGACTTCGAACCTAAGGTGTGTAGTTTGATCGGTTTATAGCAGAAGAACTCATTCCGAACTACCTCTGTTTTTCCAAGGAGTGCGACCCTCATTTTATTTTCCTGCCTGCCCATTTTTTGATTCTTTCGAAAGAAAAGAAGGCAAACACTTTTAAAAAATCTTTTACTTGAAATCCTCAAAAAGATTCTCCCTTTCTCTGTTTACATACCAAGCAGGGTCTTAAAAAAGTTTGTGGAAGTAACCTGCAGCCCTAATCAGAACGTTTAAAAGAGCTATAGAAGACTAATCTCTTACGAAGAAAGAAAAAGAATAATAGAGTGGACTAGCACCAGTCCTACTATAATGGCTGCGACAAAGGAAAGGATGCTCCAGCGTTTACTCTCCCCTTTTCTTGTCTCTTCAATTCCGATAACTCCTAGTAGTGCACTCACAAAAAGCAAAGTGATATTTTGGTAACTAAAGTCATCTAATATTAAACTACAGACACTTAGAAAGAGGATAATGATAGACAGACTAGTCTTTATAATTTTTATATTTCTCATGATATTCCTTTCCTTCTGTTCAATCCCGAAGATAGAAAATCATAAATTATCCGTCACTTCTCTTGGTAGGAAAATGACGGATAACTATTAGTTTTACAGAGGCCCAACATTAAAGACAGCAGCCCAAATAATCCCGACATACCCAACTCTACCATGATTGTTCGTGTCTATCTTAGCAGCTAAAAGATCTCAATAAGCCTCCGATAAACCTGAGAGAGCTCTCCCTGCAGGAAGCCCAAGTACAGAAGCTCCTGCCGCTCCTTCATAGCCGAGGGCAGCTGCAGAGCTTAGTGCGGCGCTAAACTGATTAGCTTGGTAATTTATATAATAACGATCATATCCCCACCAATGGTACATTCACTGTCCGTACACTGCAAAGGGGATGATGGCGGTATTTGTAATACTTAAATCGTCATGAATGCCTATTCTGTTACCTGCAGCCAGTTAGTTCAAGGTAGCAAAGTGATCCTCCAAATATTCCAAGCTATAATCATCATACAAGTATTGAGGAACATCTCTTAACTATAATGTCCCCTGCTCGGTCATATGGACATAAGACTCAATGATTGAAATCATATCATTTTGTTAATTCTCCATTGTTGTTGAGATAGAGGGACTTGTTTGGAATTCTTTTGCCGAAGCATAGGTGGGAGCGATAGTAGGGTCTAGTAAAACAGCTACCAGAGAACTGAGAATAACTTTTTTTCAAATTGATTCATCCTAATAATTACATGATGTATAGATGTTTTTTATCTATTTCTTTACGTTAGGCTAAATGTGAGGAATTTAAAAGCAACCAGCGGCTTACTTCTTCGTACTTTTCAGGAGCATATGCCAATAGCAACTGTTAGTTACTAACTTGTACCTAATCGATTTCTAGTAAAAAGAGGTAATATACCTTATTATGAAGGAAAAGGGTTTAAAGGAGCAGATGAAATGTTACTAGGAGAAAAATTGAAGGAAACACGTCAGGGCAAGGGACTTTCCCAAAGTACAGTAGCTGAACATCTAAGTATTAGCCGCCAGTCCATATCAAAATGGGAAAATAATAGCAGCTACCCTGATTTGGATAACTTGGTTCGCTTAAGTGAGTATTATGAAATCTCGATAGATGACCTCTTGAAGGAAAATCAAGGATTAAAAGAAAAGATAGCCGAGAATAATTTTAAAATTAAGGATTCCCGACAGAAGCTCGACCATATCCGGTCTGGTTACGAACGAGACGAGGGATTGGCTTTATTAATTATTTCTCTCGTTGGCTGTTTAGTCACACCTTTAGGAATCCTGATTGCGCCGATTGTGCTAAAAAGAAACAAAGTCACAAACACATTCCATAGAGGAGTGATTGTTACTTCAATAGTGTGTATGTTGATTAATTTTTGGGGAGTATACGGTTTTCTCAGCACTGTTTTTGGTTGGGGAGTAACCACCACTGTAGAATATTTAGGATAACTAATACGTAATTAGTAATGATCCGTTACTAATTGTGGAACGCAAGTAGATATTGTTATTTAAAAAACCTGATTTCCAAGCCAAATAAAAGGTTGCCTGCTTGTTACTATCCAGAGTTAGACGAGTACTTGAAAAAGACCCAGTTATTGCGGTAGCACTTGGGGAATATGCCCGAGTGATATTCTCATTTAGTACACTGACATAGTAGCTTGCTTCCCAAAATCCGGCTTTTCTTCCAGAAATCTTATAGCTTCCATTGTTCATGGAGAAAAGGGATATACCAGAGAGCTCTTCCACTACTATATGTATAGTGGTGCCTGAGGAATCCGAAGTTATAAACTCTTGGGTTCCACCTTTTTCTAAATCGTAATATACTGCGTCATCTGCTGAGCTTGCCTGCACCTCTCCAGTTTTGAATAAACTGAAAGAAAAAAGTAAACAAAAAACCAATAAAATCCTTTTCAAAAAAAAAACCTCCCATATTAAATTATTTACCTGAAAAATTAGCATGCAAAATGATAAGCTAAAATATCTATTCCATCAACTTTATAAAAAAAGAGTGAAAGGTCTATGATAAAAAAACTTTTCACTCTTTTTCGCCTTTTCAACACTAGAATTTATTAATAGTTTTTCTCCTTTACTAATAGCTAATCCTAATATTAGTAAGTCTCGTACACCATACTTTCACCGAAAGAATAGTAGTTACCTTTTTCTATGCTATCTATATAGCCGTCTGCCTGGACAAAAGCAATTATTCTGTCCATTCCTTCAAATTTCTTTATGGCATTTTCATCAAGAAAACCAAAAGGGATTTCAAAATTTACAGTAACTGTTTCTCTTGAAGGAACAGTTATTCTTTGTTCTGCAGGAAGCAGATAAAAAGGGTTTGGAGACACTTCATCCCCTTCATTGTGAATGGAGAGATAAAAATTTGCATTTACGAAGTCTTGGTCCGAAGTATTCTCAATCGTAATTACAAAAAAAGGTTGGGAAGAGACACTTAGATTATAGTCTGACGCTGAAATAAGGATAGAATTCATCGCTTCTGCAGTGGGATTCACAGCTTTTTCACTCGCTCCTTCACACCCAGACATCATCAATAGTCCTAGTATAAAAAATGTGATTCTTTTCATATTTTGCCCCCTCTATTCTTAATAGACACTATAGGTCCTCTGGATAGTCATTGGGGAAGAGATATAGATTTTTGAAGTAGAAGTAGAGTTGCTTAGAGATAATCCAGGGATTCCACCAGATAGTCCTGTGCTATTGCTTACAGTAGTTGAAAAAGTCCCAGTAACTCCTAAAGTAACTTGCGTAGCTGGTAATTGTGTAGTTTTCCAACTGTTTGCTTGTAACCATGAAGTTGAATACAAACCACTCCTCCTTGTTGATCCAACTGATATAGAAATTATTTCTCTAAATGATGAAGTTGAGGAGACATAAACTTCAAATGAGCCTAATAAAGTAGCAGAATAGGAAGAGTTTCCAGGATAGGTCTGATTCCAGCTAGCTTGCCTAAATATAACTTCTGAAGAGGCCATAGGAGAGATAGCAGACATTTTTCCAAACGTATTTTCCAACGTAAGTGATTCTTGAAAATCAACTATTTCTTCAGCATCAGCATACGTAATACCTTCTAACTGTGCCATGTTACTAATATGTTGTTCTCTGTTAATTTCTTCTATTACAACACCATCTACCGTCCCCTCATGCATGATATTTATTACGGGCATATTACTGAGATTCGGAGTGGTGTCTTCCGCTGCCAAAACTGATGTTGGTGAAACTAAGAGTAACATTGTAGATAAAGCCGTTAGAACTATCAAATTAAATTTTCTCATTTCCTTATTCCTCCTTTTTTACAATCACGATTTGTGTGACTGCTAAGGATACTATCTCATTAGATGCTACCTTTGTTAAGCAACCTTTGTTTGCATCACCGCACTTTCTGGTTGCATATCTACAACTTAATTTTTTTTAATTAAATTATAGATATGAATCAAATATATTTGAAAAAATTATCTCTATATACTTAATACCATTTCAAGCCACTACGATTAGCATTACTGTAACAGTATTTCCCCCTTTTTGAGAATGTTTATCCAAAAAGAGGGGAATATATGAGTGATTCAAGATTTATATTGTAAGATAAAAATTTCCTCACAAAAAAGGAAGATTTACTTTGAAGGGAGAATATGATTAAAGAGTTGCTTTTTGATGCGATAGACAGTATCCCTAGTCACGCCCGTATCTTCTGCAATTTTCTTGATTGGCTCTTCAAGTTTCAATTTGTTCACGATCACATGATAGGTCATACGGTCTTTCGGATTCTTGGCATCTGAGGCGTACTTCACCGGACGACCCTTGTAGTGACCTTTCTCCTTTGCAATCACAATACCCTGCTTCTGTTTCCGTTTGATCTCCTCACGTTCGTTCTGGGCAGTCCAGGATAGAATCTGGATTATCATGTTGCGTATCAGCTGCTGAAGATTGGGGTCCCCCATGTCTTGATTCAGGATGGGCATGTTCAATATCTGCAGGCCGATTTTCTTACGATCCAGCTTTTGCACTATTTGGACAATCTCTGCATAGTTCCGACCTAGACGGTCCAAAGATTCTATTACTAGCACATCCTTTTCCCGCAGGAACTGGAGCGCCTGCTGCAGCTCGACTTGGCTGTTCATACTTTTGCCGGACAGCTTTTCCTGGAATATTTTTTCCGCGCCCGCCTTCCTTATTTCCCACAGCTGCCGATCCAGGTTCTGATCCATTGAGCTTACGCGTGCGTATCCTACCTTCATATTCTTACCTCTCTTCCAATTTATTTATTCGACACCCTAAATCTACACGAGAAAGGTGATAAGAGCAGCCTTTCGATTATGTCGATTTTGGATATACCTTAAAAAGACACCTAAAATGAAAAGTAGTGTTAATCCTTTATTAATTTTTTTTCCAAAAGTGCCACCATTTTTTTATCGGAGAATCAATTTTTTCATCTTTCAACGGCTGGTCCTCTTTTTCTTGTATGAGCTCTAATTGGAGTTGAAGACGTTCATTCTGCCTATTGGCTTGAAGAGTCAATTGTTGCTGCTGATCGATTAGTTTTTGAAGATGATCTAACTGAATGTCCTTCTTCTCCAGCTGACCATATATTTTTTCCTTTTCTTCCTGTAACTCTTTGATCATCATTTTCAGCGCATCAACCTCTCCGTTAATCAGTTGGTTGACAGGTTGGTTGCCGGTTGCCGGTATTTTTCCTGAATCTCTTATAAAACTAGCTATTTCATGCGTCAACTGGTAAGCTCCATCAACTTTTTTTGGTGTCAACTCAGTTGGCAACTGGTTGATTTTCTTATGGACAGCCTGCTTGGAGATACCCAGCTCTTCTGCAAGCTCCCTAACGGTAAATGTTGCTATTCCATTATTTTTATCTCTAGACATCATTTCCTACTCCATACCTTTATCTTGTATTTTAACAGTCTGCAGATATTGCTTGATGGATTGCTGCAGATATTTCGCAATGTTCTGCTTTTCTTTACTATAATCCTCTCGGTGAAAGGATACATAACTTAAGTGGTCCTTTACACCATTTAACCCTCTTCTATCCTTCAACTGATCATATAAGGGATATACTTGATTTTGAAGATTTCCCATCAAGAAAATATCCTGCATATCATGAAAGCTAATCAAGTCGTTCCCAAAAAGAATAGATGTATATGGGCTCTGCATGGCTTGAGTGTACAAAGTCTCTTGTTCATGCTGTTTCCGCACCTTCCCCTCTTGATAAGCAGGATCACTTTCCTTGTATGGAAGAACTGCTAACGGCCGTTTTTTATCGAGGTAGAATTTGATTCCCACTACGGAACGCCCTTTCTTGATCTTCTCATAACCAACTTGGAAATTTGTACTCCTGCAGATTTCTTCTGTCGCCACTTGTAAGACATTCTTTTCGAAGTCATATATTCGGCTATACTCCTTGATGGTATCAGTTATTCTCCGTAATTCAATTAAGTCAATATAAGGATTTTTAAGTAGGGCAATTTGTTCCTTACTGCGTGTTCTCATTCCGTTATAGGCCTCATACTGGTTATAGTTCATGGAAAACCATTTGTAGAGAACAATGCTATATTTGCTATTCAGCCCCATGATATCGGTAATCAGATATTGGGTAAAGTTGGTTTTCAGCTCAATGAGATAGGGCATGATATCATCTGTAAACTTAATTTTGAGGGTGTCGTTATAATCGTTCCATTCACTGCTAGAAATGGGAGAAATTATTTTGTACTTCCATTTCCCCTTCTCATTTTCCTCTTGCACTTCAAAAATAGATTGTTGATGTAATGTGGTAAGCGCGTTTTTGAAGCGATTATGCTTATTAGAGCTGGAAACATCAAAAAAAGAATAGATGGTATTCTTGGAAAGGTAGACCGCATTATCAGCTGGAGGATGTTCTGTATCCAGACAGGAGACGGCCAGTTCAAAAATTTTAAGGGGAACCTTATCCATTTTCGCCACACTAGTGATCAGATCATTATGTTCTACTGCTTTTTGATTACTTAAATCATTTATTTTAGAGATTTTTTTCGGATCTCCTTGATGTTCCATGGGCATACAATAACCTCTTTTCATTAACTTAAAGAAATATGTTTTAAGAGCAATTCCTATATGATTCTGATTATACACTAAAAGACGAATTGGTTTTAATCTATTCGTCTTAAGCATCTCTTTTCCTCGTCTTAAGCATCTCTTTTCCTCGTCTTAAGCATCTCTTTTCCTCGTCTTAAAAGAGCTGTAACAATTGGTATTACTGTTTTTTTTTTTGTTTAAAAGGTTTAAAAGAAAAAATATAAAAGATAAATTTAACTAATAGAGTCTTCTAATCTTTCATAAAGCCAAAAAAAATATTTAAAAATAACCGCTGTAAAAGGTAGAAACGTACTAAGCAATTTTAGAGCTTAGACGGACACAATATCCGGGAAGATAATCGCGAGGCTTCGTTTACAGAAAGGAGAGTCACGCTTTGCTCTTGCAGGTCTAATTCTCTATGGAGCAATATTCTGTTGTGGCGCTTGAAACAAGGCTCACTTCGTTCGTGCAGGGCAAGCCCTACATACCAAAAGGCAGGTAAAACAAAGTCAGACAGCGCAGAGGAATAATTCTTTTGAACGAGGTCTATATTACGTTTAAAGGCAAGTATGTTATATTTATCAATGGCAACTTGCCCCGAAAGGGGGTACTATTCATGCTTCAACAAATCTTCACATTGATTGTCGCCCCAATTATTGTTGGGCTAGTCATTGAGCTAGTTTCTCGTTGGTTGGACGAGAAAGACGACGATTAGCAAGTTGTCCACCAACCCACACGCTCGGAGTCGCAACGGGCGCAAAAAAAGACCACCTCTATTCGCTGTAGAGGTGGTCTTTGTGCTATTCATGCTCGAAATCTTCACATTTCGCACTTTGATTATAGCACATAGATAAAAAACTAACCAGAAGTAATTTCATATACTCCTGAACCATGTAAAAACCTCTGTGCACACTTAATAGTCTTCACCAATTGGATCTTTATGCCCAAATGCTTCAACTCGTTTAATATTTATTTTTGCTGCACTGAGGTAATCGAAATAGGTATCAGAATCGTCGAAAATAGACTGTTTTTGAGCGTTTAAGAAATTCATTGTTGTCACTTGAATTCGGTCAGAAGCAACCATTTTCGACTTTCTCACAGGCACTGGAGAAGCGGTCTTTGGTTTCAAGTCTTGTTAACGAAGATTTCGAGTGAATGCCATTTACAACTGATCATTGCGGAAACAACTGCCAAGGATGGTGTCTTCGATTTTCCGCGCCTTCCCTTTTCATATATGAACATGACATTCACATGCTTGTATTCGGCCGATTTTTGCGCTTTAAAGCCGATTCCGTGAGCGTGGTATAAATTCACGGCCGATTCTTTTAAATGTCTGAGAGCCCCTTTTTTCGGTTTAATTTTACATCTATTTCGATATTCAAGGATAGGGCATGGCCGTTATTGGTGTTCTCAGGCATGAGAATCTCGACAACCTGCTTCGAAAACTCTTTTTCAGCGAACTATGGCAATCCTCAGCGTCTGCCATAGTCCATCCTTTGCGAAGTTTAACACGTAATGTTTTGCCTGCCGACCACCCTTCTTATTAAACAGATTTGATTTCTCACTTCTTCTGTTTCTTGCCTACGCGGTCAATCTCGCAATAATCCATGTTTGCAATTTGGCCGAAGGGCGGTTGGCATAAATCATTGGACGTAAATCAAGATAATCAGAATATTTTCCTAAAAGCCTATTCAGAATTACTAGAACTATTTGGGCAACATGCTAAATAACCATCAGGAGAAACAACAAGTTAATGACTTCAGGAGCCCTGTATCTTCTTTTATCTTTACTTTACTGTATGATATAGTAAAGTAAAGATAAAAGGAAGGGGAGCCATATGTTAAACGTCTCTGAAGTGCTCAACATTCTTGAAAAAGAAGGCCTGACGAGTTCTAGGCAAGTGGTCTTGCGCTGGATCCGTCAAGGGGACCTGCCAGCTGTACAAGAATCCAGAAAAACAGGCTACCAAGTTACCGAAACAGACCTCGCTGACTTTATCGCCAAGAAAAAAGAAGCAGATACAAGCACCGAATCCGCCGAACAGATAACCGATGACTATCGAGCAGGCTAAGATAACTACCAATTTTATTTTTTGCAATCTATCCATTTGATAGCAAGCAATTACATCTTTTTTGAGAAAATAGTTTAGTTTGAATAGTAAAATTCAGTGAGGATCCTTGTAGGTACCTTCCCTAAGTTTTTTAACAAGTAAATATCCAACCCTTTCGGTCCCTCATAATAGTAGTAAAAAGAGTCATCATCTTGGAGGACTATGTACTCGTCTTTTTTATCGCTATGTAACGTATATACAATGTCTACTTCTTTAAGATAAGTCCCTGAATCTACCAAACTTGCATTATAGTATTCTTCGAATGTACCGTTTTGAAAGAAAGATAACATGATTATATTGGGAGGATCTGTTTCTGATTGATAAGTTCCTATTAATTTAAGAGGGGGTTTTACGGTGATATACTCTCTGAAAAAACAGACTATTAACGCAATAAAGACGATTATTCCTCCCATAATTATTTTTCTTCTCATCAGTTTCACCTCTATTTACATGAGTATTTCTTTTATTATTTTAAAATAATATTCTTAAAAAGTAAACGTTTACATTTCAAGGAATAAAGAATATTATATAGTTAGATTTAAAAAAGGAGGTAAATTTATGAAGAAGACATGGAATGTTATTGGTGCTTTTCTCTTAAGTTTCTTCGCTTTTACTGTGATAGGCGCTCGTATGGAAAAGGCTCATGCTAGTGAAATAGATTCGAGTAGGTATTCGTATGTTGTACCAGAACAAGAACAGGAAAGATCTTTGCAAGAAAGTATCCAAGCTATCATGGCAAAGAAATCTATGACTAGAGAAGTTCCTGAATACTCTAGCTATGATTTTGTGCCCATAGCTACTAAGTATGCGACTGCTTCTGGTTATGCAGGTAATCAACCTAGTTACGGAACTCGTTTTCCAACAGGTGGTGGCTTCTATTGGAGTAATGGTGGAGGGCCAACGGTATCTGTCTCTGTTTCTTTCTCAGTCCCTAGCACTCCAATTAGTGTGGGAATATCTTTAGGGAACAGTTCTTCTTCCGGAAAATTCGTAACTGTTCCTAACACAGTAAATTATTTTAAGCTCAAATCGGAAAGAACTTATAAAGTTGTTCAAAATGCTGTTTACGGCTATCCTCTTAATGGTGGAAACAGAGTATTCTTGTATTACATATACCCTTCATCTTTATATAGCGAATCCGCTTGGGCGGAAAGACAGTAACAGACTTTAAAGCGTTTGTATATTTAAAAATTCTCCTGTTGAGTGCAGGAGAATTTTTATTATTAAATTTGATTAGCTACAACAATATCAGCGTTCCAACCCTCTCCGAAGCAGAGCCATGCGCCGTTTGTGGTCGACTTCCTGCTTTGCCTGGATTTCCTTCTCCCGATCCACCAGCTCCTGCTTAAGTTCCTCTTCTCGCTTAATCCGTTCCACTTCCTCCTGCGAAGCAGCTTCCCGCAGTTTCTCCCTCGTATCGTTAAAAATCGCCTGTTTCTGCTCGTTCAGGGCTTCCTGCTTCTTGTCGGGGGTGTTTACTTGAATCGGAGCGGAAACAGGCGCTCTCGACCCTTTTATGGGTTCTGGCGCAATAGCAGGTTGCCTCAAGACCTGTTGGCGGAGGTTCTGTGCGAAGCAGGACTGCAACCGCTCGTTGCGGAAGCGACTACCCAGGGTGGTGTTCTTGATTTTCCGCTCCTTGCCCTTCTCCTCGTCCCAGTAGCTGAACAGGAGATAGTCTTGGGTCTTGCCTGTTTTCCGATCCGTGAACTGCTTCTGCTCGCAGGAAATGCCTCTTTCCTCCAGTTGCTTTTCGAAGTCAGCGTAACTGGTGGCGGATTCCAGAACCGTATCTACCCTCTGTTTGATTCGCTCTGTCCATGATTTCTCCTTGTCGTGAGCAGACACGACACTCACATGCTCGTATTCGGCCGATTTTTGCGTTCTAAGCCCGATTCCGTATTCCTCGCATATTTTTTTCATCAGCCGATTGTTTTAAATCGCCCAGAGCGCCCTTTTTGAGCTGTAGCTTGCGTCCATCTTCGATACTCACGCTATGAACAAGGATATGACAATGGACATTCTCGGTGTTCCCATGCACGAAAATGCCGACTTCCTCCTCGGGGAACGCCCTTTCCGCAAAGAGGTAGCCCATCTCCAAGCATTTCTGGTAATCCTCCGGGGTCTGCCCCAGTTCGTCCTCGGCGAAGCTCAAGACATAATGCTTAGCCTGCCCACCGCCCTGCTTGTTGAACAGTTCCCTCGTTTCCTCGGTTTCCTGCCGTATGCGGTCAATCTCGCAGTTGTAACCGCCCTTGAGGACGCACTTGTTGTCCTGTTCACCCTCTTTTGCGGTCAGCTCCTCTCGGGTCCCGTCCATTTCTTGTTGAATCTGGTCCAGCTGCTCCTTCAGTTCCTCGGTGGTGGGAGAGTCCTTGCGGTCAAAGTCCACTCCCAAACTGAATAAGCTACTCCGTTTCGGCTTCTTGAATTCGTTCAGACGGTAGACAAGTTGATTTAAGGCTCGGGCAATCTGGCTGATATTGATACCAATCCGCCTTACCTCGTTGCGGTACTTCTTGTATTCGTTCCGCTTCTACACCTCGGCGGAAGTATCGGGGAGCGATTGGTTCAGCAGGAAGTACTTCTCCGCCAACTTCGTCACGGTCATGCCGTACTTGGCGGAGAAGTACTTCCGGGAAGCCTACCCCGAACTCTTGGGGATGTTCAACGGCATATTGAACAACCAACCGAAATAGAAAAGGAACCCCACTGCGGTGAGTGGGGTTCCTTTCACTTTATCGTTCCCTACTTGTGGCTAGGGTGTTCCTTCCTCACTATTATGATCAATTTCCTTTAAACCGTCAATAATTCCCTGCAAATAATACTTTTCGAAATTTCAGTCAACCTGAATGAACTTGTCCATCTTTTCCAAGATAATTTTTGCTTTTTCCTCGTAAGTCATGGCTTCCTTTCACCTCCAAAAGTGTCACACTTTAATTTGTTAATCCTCTAGCCAGTTGAAGAGCGGGACACTGGCCTCAAGTCTTTCCATGCCCTCGGCGTCCAGAAGGTAGTTCAGTGCATCCAGATCCTCGCTCGCTTTTCGGGCAAGCTCACTCGATTTATCAGCGGTCAAGCCGACTTCTGGTCTAAGGAAATGGGACTTCATATGCTGAAAGTCTCGCACAATCTGCATGGCGCGTTCTCGGTTTGTCTTGTCGTTGATTCCTGCATACATCAAGGCGTCTCCAAATACAGCGTCAACAATGCTCCGCAGAATATCCATCTGCTTCTGGGAAGCCTTATGAACCCCCTTGCCAGTACTCCATAACAGTTTGAAGCCCACAATGGAGCGCCCTTGTTTGATCTCCTCGTATTTTACATCAAGCTCGGTAAACTCATTAATTTCAGAAATGGCGACATCAAGCACGGCTTGTTTAAGCTTACCAGTGTTGCTTTGATAGCTTTTTTTGTCCTCTACACCAAACAACTTCATGAGGGCTTCTTTCGTCAGGGAGACGTACCAACAACCGTATAATCCCCTCAAGTAATCATATAACGTCCAACTAAAGCCACTTTTGAAGTTCGCAGTAATCGTTAAATCAGTCAAGACATACTTGTCTTTTAAGTCCAAGATGTGCGGTGTGATTTCTGGATCCCAGAGGAATGTGAACGTTCCTTTGTCGTACTTCATTTTTCTGAAAACATTCCAGTATTCAAACGTATCGTTCTCTAAATCTTCAAAGCCTGCTTGAATGCTTAAAATACGCTGTGCGTCCACTTTTGCATGTTCAGTTCGATACTCACCTAGACCAAACTTCTTCTCAAAATCAGCCTTGATAAAAGTTGTGGAGCCGTCCTGTTGGGTTGCATAAATGGCATAGGACAGCAGTTGCATTTGATTCAGTGTCAGCCCTTGATTCAGCTTTGCCGTAGACAACTGATTGCTCTTTTTAATGCTGTCGGCACTACTAATCATAACTTCCTTTTTGTTCCGTCTGCCTGCCATAGAATCGCTCCTACTATAATTTTTTTATCCCTACAAATATACTTCTTGTAAAACGTAAAGGCTTTATCTCTGACCATAATATACTTTATAAAATCACAAAAGTATAAGTAAACCCGACAAAAAAGTTCAATAGACCCGACAAAAAAGTATAATAGACCCGACAAAAAAGTATAATAGACCCGACAAAAAAGTACAATGAACTCTTGAAACCCTTGTGCTCCAACGGGTACAGAGTTTGTTAAAGATAAAGAACTTAAAGAATTTAAAGAAAAGAGATAATTTAAAAGCGCGCGCGAGGGAAGAGGAAGCAGAAAAGCTTGTTTCCCAAACCAGGAAGAGAAGAAGGAAGCCTTGCTGACGCAAGCCTGAAACCATTGTAAAAAGACCCAGGAGGAAACCTTGCTCCGCAAGCTTCCCAAAAACATTGGAAAAAGATCAAGTACATTGACAGGAAAAAAGGGAATGGGAGGAACCCGCTCCTTCCTGCTCTTTATTCGTTCCTTTTCCCAATACCATTACTTGGTCACAGGCTCGCTATCGCTCGTGCAGGGCAAGCCCTACATACCCAAGGGCAGATAAACCAGGGGTCAGACAGCAAGAAGCAATAATCGGCCATCGACAGCGCTATATTAAAAGCAAAGGCAGGTGTGCTATAATTATCGTTGGCAACTTGCCCCTTAAGGGGGTGTTTCGCTTGCTAGATAAGTTACTTTCGTTAGTCGTCGCACCACTTTTTGTGGGACTGGTATTAACACTGGTTGATCATTGGTTAGATGATTAGAGGACGATTATGCAAGTTGTCCTAACCCACACGCTCGGAGTCGCAACGAGTGACAAAAAAAGCCAATCCTACTCGCAATAGGATTGGCTTTTGTGTTTTGCTTGCAATAAGATACTTTCGTTTCGCAATTAAAGTATATCATGATTAATAGGGAATGGCAAAGGATGACAGGGAATTAAAATTGGAACCATTTTCTGGATACTTCTTTTCGTTTTCCAACACCTGCGAAAGTAGCAATTTATCAATCCGCTCACCTATCGGTATTCCAGCTGACGGCAAAAATCATTCGCCAAAGTTACATTGCAAAACCTACGAGCGTTTTCTCCCACCTTCATAATAGACAGCTGGCTATCAACGACAGATAAATATTTTTCAGAGGCCTTCTGTCTTCTTTTTATCTTTACTTTACTTTATAATATAGTAAAGTAAAGATAAAAGAGAGGGGGAGTCACATGTTAAACGTCTCTGAAGTGCTCAACATCCTAGAAAAAGAAGGCCTTACGAGCTCTAGACAAGTGGTCTTGCGTTGGATCCGTCAAGGAAACTTGCCAGCTGTACAAGAATCCAGAAAAACAGGCTACCAAGTTACCGAAACAGATCTCGCTGACTTTATCGCCAAGAAAAAAGAAGCAGATGCAGGCACCGAAGCCGACGAACAGACAACCGACGACTATCAAGCAGGCTACCAGGCAGCCATAAAAGATCTATTGGAGAAAGCTATGGTGAGTGGGGCGGGGGACCTTTTTCTTTTCAGGAAAAATGCCAGTATCCCGATCCATTTAGCTGATTTCAAGGAAATGGCGGTGAGAAATTTCTCTACAGGTAAAAATAACCCCTTTTATCAAAAGGCCATTAAAAATCTCTTTCACCCCTTCGGACGGAAGACACCGGAAAACATCATCTATGTCTATCCTTTGGGAGAATATTATAAATTAGCCAATCTGATCATCAGTAAAGAAGAATTGTCTGATTTCATGAAAGAAATGGATTTGGAAGGTGCCAGTCTTTCAGATGTTTTCGCGCACCTTTATCTTTACTATCTAACTTCGGGTAAAGTAAAGTAAGGAGCCCACTCGTGTCGATAGGCTTTGACGTACCTGGCAAAAACTTAAAGGGCATAGCTTGAAAGAATATTTATAACTTGTTTGCGTTCGAATGAAGTAACAGCAATTGGTAAATGATTGATCAGGGATGTAAAAATCTGCGGCTCCATTTACTTCAAAGTGCGGAAAGAATCTC
>MTKZ01061817.1_pt1 | contig 15858 bp, 9 predicted proteins | sample 1042781 | NCBI WGS metagenome assembly MTKZ01 (sample SAMN06212207, study PRJNA360539) | anaerobic digester metagenome | biome: Wastewater treatment plant; material: sludge; isolation source: anaerobic digester fed with sludge from wastewater treatment plant | place: Denmark: WWTP Viborg ...
ACTTGTGGTGGGTCCAGGTGGGAGGCCAGGGCAATGACGCCGGCACCGGCATCGCCGTGGACGGCCAGGGCAACGCTTACGCGACGGGGCATTTCGAAGGGGATGCCTATTTCATCTCCCCGTCTGACTTGCAAAGCATAGTTGCGCAAGGCGAATCCGACCTCTACGCGATGAAGGTCGAAGCATGGGGCTGGGTCGATTGGATCAGCACTGCCGGCGGGCCGAACGACGACATCAGCAACGGGATCGTGGTGGATGGCGCGGGAAACGCTTATGTGGCGGGCAATTTCTGGGGCAACCCCGCTTTCGGGGCGCATACCCTGGCCAACACCGGCTGGTGGGACGCCTTCGCCGCCAAACTCAGCCCCTGGGGCCAATGGCTCTGGGCGAGCCAAAGCGCCGGCTCCGGCAGCGAATGGTGCAATGGGATCGCCATCGACTCGGCTTCCAATATCTATATCGCCGGAGGATTCGACCTCGATACCTCTTTCGGGGCTACAAACCTCATCCACCAAGGCTGGACCTATCAGGACGTCTTTGCCGCCAAACTGGACTCCGCCGGAAACTGGATCTGGGCCAGCGGAGCCGGAGGGATCAACGAGGACTGGGCTTACGGCATCGCCGCGGACGCCGGAGGCAATGTGTATCTGACGGGCATCTTCGACAGCGCCGCCACCACCTTTGGCGATACCACACTCTCCTGCCTCGGGGCTGCCGACATCTTCGCCGCCAAACTGGATTCGCTGGGAAACTGGCTCTGGGTGGCGCAGGCGGGCGGGACGGACAACGAATGGAGCCACAGCGTCTGCGTGGATGGCAACGGCGAGGTGTATCTGGCCGGCAATTTCCAGTCCGCGGTTGGATTCGGGGACGAGGTCCTCACCACCAACGGAGTTTACGACATTTTCGTCGCCAAACTGGAAGGCACGGCCCCCGCGCCGGGAATCCCGCTCACGCCGCAAGACATCCGCATCGCGAGAACACCGGCAGGCGTAATCTGGCTGGCCTGGGACGCGGTCACTCAGGACACCAACGGCAACCCCATCACGCCGACCTACGCCATCTACCAAAGCGCGGATCCCTACGGCGGCTGGTCCTTGCTGGGAACCACGGCCGATACTTCATTCACCTTTTTCCCCGCCGAGCTTCACAACGCGTGGTTCTGTTACATCGCCGCGGTAGCGCCCTGATAGGGGAGTATGCAGCGGCCCTCGCTGAAGCACAGGTACAGCAGGATGCAATCATAGACCAGCCAGCGGTCCGGGCAGGCAGGGCGCGGTCGTAGGGGTGTTTGGCCGGGCGCGCGGGATCGCTTCGTTTCGCGCCGTTAACAAAAAACCCATAACCAGCCCTCACGCCGGATTATTATCTGGTCTTTTACAAAGGCTCTTCGGATACGGAAAACGGCCTTTGGAGACCGTTGAATTCTACGGGATTACTCCTTATCATTGCATTGATTTATACTATGTGCTATGGTCTTCTTTATTGCTATCTTTGGCACGCTCGGGGCTATCTTCACCCATCATCTGGCCGGCCTCTATGCCCAACATATATTCTACCGCGTGGCCGCCTAAAAGAGAACAGGGCCGGATCATGACTCCCAAACCTCGAGAGCTATATTCCCGGCCCTGTAATCTATACTCAATTGCCATTCAAAATCGCGCAAGCGGACATTGCCGTCTGTTGCGATCAGCGCCTGCTATGAAAGATCTATCTCGCGCCTTGGTTCTTAAATGCTGTCACCATATAAAAGAACTTACCGAAATAAATCGCAGCCCCAGCATGGGTGTAGGATGTGCCCGTGGCTTCTCCCAATAAGTAAAACGATTCCGGATCTGCGTCGCTGCTGGAATAGACGCGATAGCCATCGGGTATCAGGGCTTGGTTGTAGGTGTCCAGGGTCACCGGATCCCAACTGAGCAGAATGTCGTTCCCAAACCTGGTGATCGCGATATTTTCCGGGGAACTGGGGAACGCCGCTGGAGTGGCGATTTTCGCGACAAAAATATCGTTGTTACCACTGGAGGCGAGCGTGTAAGGGCCGAACGCGGCGCTGCCGTAAAAATACCCGGTCAGATATGCTTTGCCAGATCCGTCCACAGCGATGCAACTACAATAGTCTTGACTTGTCCCCCCCGCCCGGACCGCCCAGAGCCAGTTGCCGTCGGGATCCAGTTTGGCGGCGTAGATATCGGTAGATCCGCTGGAGGCGAGTGTGTAAGCGCCGAACACTGCGCTGCTGCCGGAAAAATACCCAGTCAGATACGCGTCGCCAGATCCGTCCACGACCATGCCATAGCAACCGTCCGAGCTTTCCCCGCCCGCCCGGACTGCCCAGAGGAAATTGCCGTTGGGGTCAAGTTTCGCGGCGAAGATATCGTAAGATCCGCTGGTGGTGAGCGTGTAGGGGCCGAAAGCTGGAGAACCCTGAAAACCTCCAGTCAGCCAGGCGTTGCCAGCCCCATCCACTGCTATGCCCTTGCAATAGTCGTCACTTGTTCCCCCTGCCCGGACCGCCCAGAGGAAATTACCGTCGGGGTCCAGTTTGGCGACATAGTCATCGTTCATTCCGCTGGAGGTGAGAGTGTAAGGGCCGAACGCAGCGCTGCCGTAAAAAAACCCGGTCAGATACGCGTTGCCCGCTCCATCCACGGCGATGCCTTGGCCATAGTCGTCATGAATCCCGCCTGCCCGGACCGCCCAGAGCCAGTTGCCGTCGGGATCGAGTTTCGCGGCAAAGACATCGGAAGATCCGCTGGACGTGAGCGTGAAAGGGCCGAAAGAGGCGCTGAGGGTGTAGAATCCAGTCAGATACGCGTTGCCCGCTCCATCCACCGCGATGCCATAACCGTCGTCATAAAACGTCCCTCCCGCCCGGACCGCCCAAAGCCAGTTGCCGTTGGGGTCCAGTTTTGCTGCGAAGATTTCGTTCCAGCCACTGGAGGTGATCGTGTAAGGGCCGAAATCTGCGCTGTAATAAAAATCACCGGTCAGATACGCGTTGCCCGCTCCGTCCACGGCGATGCTATAACCATCGTCGTAAGATATCCCGCCCGCCCGGACCGCCCAGAGCCAGTTGCCGTTGGGATCCAGTTTCGCGGCGAAGATATCGCCATATCCGCTGGACGTGAGCGTGTAAGGGCCGAATGTGGCTGTTCCCTCGAAACACCCCGTTACATATTGATTTCCCTGGCCGTCGCTGGCAATGCTATATCCAAAATCATCACCTGTCCCCCCGGCGCCCAATGCCCACTGCCACTGAGGCGTTTGCGCTGCCACTCCGGCCACGACAAAAACCAGCGTCAGGCTCAGCGCGAGACCTTTTACTAAGTTCATATTATCCTCTCTGGGTAGACATAGGTTCTCAGATTATATGGTGTTGATATGGCATAATTGTGTCAAGCGGAAAATACGGCAGTTGGACGTGGCTTTTGCTGAAGTCGAAGCTCGCATATAGAGTATCAAGTGAAATTGCAAATAGTATCACTTTCGTTGCAAATCGCTGTTTTCAGTGAGACCCTAGTATCACCCTTTTTGCAAATCGGTTTCAACCTTTTTGCAAATTCAGTTTCAACCTTTTTGCAAATCTGGTGTCACCGTTTTTGCAAATCCAGTTTCAACCTTTTTGCAAATGAAGACCTGTGGACTTGAGGGCGAAATGATGATTCTTTCTCAAGTTACACTGTGCCTGGATATCATTCGGTCAATTTATCATAGGATCGAGAGCATCACAGAAGCTGGTAAAACAATTTCTGATTATAGCTGGTTAATGGGTAGGTCGCTAACACCATCACTAAAGCGGCTCCACTTCCAGCGTATCCAGTTTTCAGCCAGTTCTTTCTGGCATGCTTCTCCCATATATAAAGCAGGCTCATTATCTACAAAAACCAGTGTCGGGTAAATCCTTCTAGCCAGCTCCAGTGCTTCTTCATAGAGGCTTTCATCCTTATTCAAGTTCAATCGATACACATAGCTCATCCGTTCATCAACATCATTGAATTGAGGATAATCAGCTATTGTCCATTTTGAGATTAACAGATAAGCATAGGTCTTTATATAGTCCCTAATGGGGGGTAGTCCATTTTCATAGCATATACTGAGATAATAATATGCAGTGGCATATCCCATTTGAGCAGACTGAGTTAGTAGATCAATTGCTTTTTCTTTGTTACTCTTTACCCCATTGCCACTCCAATATGCACAGCCGAGTAAGCATAGTGCAGTGGGATGATTCAGTTTAGCTCCTTTCCTGATCCATTTAAGGGCTCTGGGATAATCTCCATACTCGCCTTCACACCAATAGTAATAAGCTGCTAAATTAAGTATCGAATGTAAATCACCTTTCTCGGCCTTTCTCTCACAAATCGTTCTTTCCCTCAAAAATTGAAGTCTGGGATTTGGATCTGTGTGCAAAGCATAGAAGATGTTGTTCTCGTTATAGTACCCTTGATTCTTGAACTCGTGATGCCTGTTATAGTTCTCTGCAAAAGGATTGGGCATCGTATGGGGCTTTAAGTACAGGTAGAGTTCTTTGATCATATCCGGAGATGGTAAATTCATGCCCCATTTTACCGCTGTCTTGTCTACCTTTAGTTGCTCCCGGATGAACTCTGTCTTCTTTTCACTGGTTGCCTTTGACTGCCAGAGTAGATGTAGCAATCCTCTAAGCTCATAGCCATATTGAAAGCAATGCTGTATGGCATTCTTTATTGAATCAAAATCAGTACGAAACAAGGAATGGCAGGTCATCCCAAATCTCCGCACGCTGGGGTCAGTATTATAAAAGCATGACACTGTCCCTTGCCTGCTATCTATTGGTTTTCTGTAATAGGATAGGAGCAATGAGTAAGGTAGTAGCCGCCAGTGACCGGGGCCTTCACGTTGAACGGAGTCATAAATTTTCATGAGAAGAGCTATGGCATAGGCTCGCTTAATCTTGGTCAGTTTCTTGCCGTACTCGATAAGCTCAAGTGCTGATCCAAGACATAATTCAGAATCGGGACCAGTCAACTGCGAGTAACAAAAGAAGTCCATCAACCTTCTTCTGAAACCTTCAAGCTCCAGATCATTCATAAAAATCGGTAAGGTTTCCTCTCGCACACCATAGAACTTCTTGGGTTTGACCAGTGTGCTATAAGCACAATTCATATAATGGTGTTTAAAGCTATCATCTAACCTATACAGAGATACTGCACCGCCATTGTAGTTCGGTCTTGTGTCTATGATTCTGTCTAATAGACCTTCTCTGTTTGAGTAGATGGGATAGTATAAAGGGAAAGTAATTGGATTAATAGCAATGATCATGTATTCTGCGCCCTGAAGTTGCCCAATATGAAACCACAATTCAAAATCGAACTGGCTGGTTTGTGTCAGTTCCTCAATTTGTTTATCTAGTTTCGGTAGAGATTGATAGAATAGATTCTCGTCGTATCGCTTAGGCGCAAGATTGGGGTATGCAATAGCATTTACTATCAGTGGAGTTTCAATCTGCTTAGTATGATCCAATTCAGGGTTGTAAATCTCCAATGTGAAGTTAGTATGCTGCCTCTGTATAGTAGTCAATTGCTCAAACAACTCCATTCGATCCCAAACTATCCAGGGAATGCTTTTATCTACTGGTGCGGGTAATCGAACTATGATTAAGTATGCACATTTCAATCTACTGGTGAATTTTAACCATTCAATTCGATTCTTTTCTGATGGTTTTCCATCTATGGGTTTCAGTTCTTCGATCATTTCCAGTTAATCCTCTTGCTGGCTAATACTTACAAGTGTACTTTTGAAAGGTAGTGCCATAGCTATGAATCCTTAACAGAGACATTACTACTAGTCATCCCCATGTAGAAGTAATATCGAAGTAGAACTCTTCTTTTTCTCCATTACTCCAAACAACAGCTAAACAGTCATACATCCTATCATCATTGGAGAGTAGAGACTGAATATCGAGTTTCCAATTTAGCATTCTCTGTCTGGCGATCCTATTAATGAACTCATACTCCAAGCTGACAATATCTCTGCAGTAATCATCATTAACTATCACAGCGTTTTCGATGCTTGATCCATTGCCCCCTTTGAACAATTCTGGTGCAGGACTTGACGATGGCTTTTTGTTATGAATGTCGTTACTCACAATATCTCCTTTTATCCTAGCTGTTCCATTCTGATCTAATTAGATATCTAACAAACGAGTGTGATAACACTTTCTGACCGTAAAGTGGCATGTAGTTAATAGGTTCTAACTCAATCGTTTTTATCTTCTTGCAGTATTCCTCTGCAATCAGGTCAATCTCTTCTTTTGCGGCTTTATAATCCTCATTATAGATCTGATCAAGATACTCGTCAAATGCATCGTAATCAGCAGTTACCATGAGGTATCTCTCAGCTACTATTAGACATGCCTGGAACAACTTCTGGTCTTCTGGTGTTCCATTTCCATTTTTATAGCAGAAGCCAAGATCGATGTAAGCCGTTGCATAGCCCATATCGGCACATTGCTTAAACAATTCAAAAGCCTTGTGATCGTCTTCTTTGACAACATTGTGGCCAAAACAATATGCCAGACCAAGCAAGTATAGGGCAGTCGGATGATTGAAAGCAACACCTTTCATGATCCATTTGTACGCTTCTTTTTCTGCCCCCTCTTCCCAGTCCTCATTCCTCCAGTAATGGGCTGCAAGCGTTAGAATAGACTCCAAGTCGCCGTTTTCTGCTTTTCTGGTACAAGCCATCATCTCTCCAGGCAGATCAAGTCTGGGTGCAGGATTTTGATGCAGGGACAAGTGATATTCCAGATCGTTGTGATAAAACCTACGCTTGTAAACGCGATGGATTTCCTCATAATCAGAATATAGATCTGCTTTGCGGTCAGATTGTAAAAACTGATGAACGGCAGCAGATACAGTTCCAGGGTTGTCTTCGCTCCAAGGCTGATCTTCGACGAATTTGATCAATTTATCATCATCATTATCGCACATCAGCCAAAGTGAGTAAAGCAGAGGCTTGGTCGAAAACCCGGAACCGCAATAGTAGTAAATGTTCTCATTTGCCCACTCCAAAAGTTTTGGTGTTCTGAGCAGAGTGCGGCTAAATAATGAGAAATTACGAATTCCAGGATTTGGATTTTTGCAGGAATGATTGATCTCGTTATCGTAGTAAGTTAAGCCATAATAGCTTAGGATCAAATACAGGGGGACAAGTTTCCAGTGCTCATCCAAATGAGGTAAATACGCCTTACCCCAAGTTTTATCAATATTTACTGGATAAAGGATGGGTACGGCTTTCAGCATCATAGTCTTGATATACTCGGCATAGGATTTATCCATAGCTTTGGCATATCTCATAAGTTCTATGGCTGCACCGATAGACCTGAATCCAGGTTCATGATCAATTTGACAAAACCTCAGATAGTCCCACATTCTCCTTCTAAGCCCATCAAGTTCTTTGCTCGGAGCGAAATAGGGGATATGTTCCTCTCGTTCATGGTAGATAATAGGAGGTCTTTTCATGATGCTGAACAATCGATGAGAATACTGGCGCAAAAACTCCGCATTTAGATCATAGATTTCTACAACAGCACAGTTGCATACATCCTGATATGCCCTGATCATAGCTGATAGATCAGGCTGATGAACATATACTGGGTAAAAATCAGGGTATGCCACATCGTTTCTGACTACTAGCATATAGCTGAAACCGGAATAGTGACCGAAATTGAACCATCTCTGCAGATCATACTGGGAGATATGAACATTCCTTACTTTGGTGCCAAGTAAATAGTCACAAGCGGTTCCATAGTGAATCTGCTCATAACCTGCATTTCTGTCTTCTATGCACACTTGATGCTGAGTAGTGTGAATTGGATCAGAAAGTTGAATTACAAGGTTGTATTCAATATTGATTAGTTCGTACGCATCGTATTCTCTGGTTTCTTCAATGAGTTTGATAACACTGAAAATATTACTGCTGCTTTTGTAGAGATGCGCTAAGTACGGTTTGACCTTATCATCAGAGGCAGCCAAGATGCAGAATTTGTATCCCTTGCTCTTGGCTTCCCGGACTATCTTTTTCACTTCTCGTTGATAATTGGAAGATTCAATATAGACGATCATAACAACCCTCCAGGTGTCTGTTTCGATTATCGATGAAGAGATGGCGGCCGCACATATTGCTTATCTGGACAAAGGGCATCTCATCATACTAACTTTCAAGGGCACCCTAGTCCTTGATCTTATTGGTCATGGTTGTCTAAATATATACACTCAGGATCTGGAACAAACCGTGTCTCTAGTGTCCCCTGCCAATCTTCTATACCCGCAAAAGCCTGTGCTTCCTCCGGCATATTCACACCCATTACGGATGCTACAAGAATCAGCTTTTGCAACTGAGGTAATGCCCATAGCGTATCCTGTGGTCCCAAAGAGCAAATTATGTCCCAAGCTTTTGTCCAAAAGAACTTTGCCTCCAAACTCATAGGATCAGATGTTATGTAGACCAAGTATAGTCCCAATATCCCACGCAAGCGCATATGGAGATCGTCTGGAGTGTAAGCCAGGGTATCAGGGATAGGATCTCGTCCCACAAAGCGAAGCTTATCAATCTGCAGATCTATGAATAGATTTGGGTTGTAGACTCCCATCACATGGTTTTCCAATACCCCATGTATAGCAGGTATGGTTTCATAAATGCTGAACTTTGGAGGTATCAAAACCGTGTACCAGTCCTGATATAGCCAATCATTACGGATGGCAAGAATGTATTTGCACTTAGTATCTATAGCAACTTTACCGGCTACATATATGTTCTCTCTATCTGGAAGTAAAACTGCCGGATTATGAGGCAATGTAGCGACATCATGCCAAGGAATGTCAATCCCTCTGAGTGTTTTGGGAGAGCCACCGGATGTATCATAATAGTACTTTCGTTCTCTCTGCTCTTTCAAATCGTGATCTAGTATAAATACTTCCGGTATACGGATAGAGTTTTCACGCATTGCAGTGATGTGATCAAAGGCATCCTCGTCCGGGGGTACCGAGCTAAAGTCGTAGTACATGTCCCAATCGAAGGTATCTATGTACATATAGCCAAACCTGCACCCCTCACCCAAAGCCTCTTTCCATCTGCGCTCAATTTCATCCCAAGAACAGAAATGATTGGACAACGAATCGATATCGTTGTCGTTGTCGTTTGTTGATTCTAACATAGCCTTTACCTCATGTAGAATAGTAAAAATCAAACTGAAACGTGGCTGGATTTCTGTCAACCAAAGATTCTTGGACTTTCTTATCATATTGAGCGGAAAGGACTCGACCACCTGTGCGAGGGGTGCGTAGTAGCACCCATAAATCAACAGTCAGGTAACCGAGAAGGAGATCAAGATGACCAAGCAAAACAAGAATCGCAAGAAGCAGGCAACGCTGGAGGAGATGGTAAAATCAGGCAGCCAGATAGTTCTGATGCATGTCGATGGCTCGGAGCAGCCAATTGAAGAGATTATCGAAGCCAATCAAGCATCCCAAGATGATCCATTCGCTAACGAGTTCCACTATAAGAGCTGGTGGAACCAGTTCCGAGGCCCCTGGCTACAATCGGAGAAGATGAGCGAGGATGAGATCAAAACCAGAGCCGACGATGCCTGGGAATGTGGAGACTACAAGGAGATGATCAACTTAATGGCTGAGTTGATCTGCCGATTCGAAAAGAAGCGATAAGCGGTAACTAAGCTACTCATTAACCCGGTTCTGCCGGGTTTCTCTCTTGGGCATCATTTAGCGAGGGCAAGCAGCTTGTAGAATGGGTCAGCGGCGGTATAGACTTGGCTGATCCCGATTAGGACGGTTACCAGCTTTCCTTCAATCATGATATCGGCTATGTAGAGGAAGGCATCGCACTGATTGGTCAGGAAGACATGCGGCAGCTCCTGATACTCCTTATCCAGTGTGTGGTTGATGATCTTATCTTCAGTCAGCTTTGCAGGGCTGCTTTGGCTGTTATCGCCTATCCCCTTATCTTGATCCTGTATCTCGTATTGCAGCTTATTGAGTGATAAGAGGCCGTTCTGCAAGTGTTCGGTGCCGATGGCTGCATTGGCGATCTTGCTTCCAGTTACCACTCCATCCAGGATGTGATTACCATAGATGCAGTTGTTCTGTAGGCCTCTGGCATCAAGTTTGCCGATGGTGCAGGTCTTACCACTGAACTGGCCTTGGGTGTTGCCTACGTTGTCCCATATCTCATAGAAACCACAGTCGGCTTCATCTTCGATTCCGATCTCATAGTATCCTGAGTTGGGGGTGGTCTCGATGAGCTTCTTGCCTTCTGCCCAAGATTGACCGGGCCTGAGCAAGTCGGATATCGACCCCCGATTGAGGCTTTCGTTCTGTACCTTCCATTGTATAGTAGCCGATGGCGAACTTATACATGTATGCTCCTTTTATGATTGTTAAGGATTAGGAATGTGGAATCACCGTTTCGTCAAAGTCGGTGATAATAATGATGCCGAAGTCGATGTAGCCGGGCGAGCCGATGTATCTGGATTCCAGACTGAACTTGACCTTAGTGGGATACTCGTGAAGATCATCCGGACACATAGGTAGTTGGGAGATGGTGACCGGAAACTGGCTGTTGATGCTGTTGTAGGCGGTGTATTCCAGATAGAGCCTGCCGGGACTGAGGAGGAAGCTCATCAGGCTGTAGTACTCGGATGGCTCAAGCACCGCTTCCAGATCAAAGGAGTCTTCCCGAAAGGCTTCCCTTCTATGGATAATGGTGGGATCGTAAGCGTTCTTCTTCTCGATGCGATACTTCTGATTGGGGGCATACTCGACCTGCCCATTGGGGCAGAAGAAGTAGAAGATGCCATCATCAGCCCAGCGGATGAGCTTGAAGCCCTTTATAATAGCCATGCCTTCACCTTGTATTCATCTTCGATGTAGTTGCGCTCCAGTTCGGTTATGGCATAGATCTGATTCTGGATGCGTATCTTGGACTGGAGAGAGAGGTTGTATTTGGAGAGACTATCAATGGTAGTATCACAACTCCACTTGGAGTCATGGAAGTCGATCAGATAGTCTTTGATCAGGCTCTGCAATTGAGTTGTATCCCCTGCCAGGATATCCAGGGAGGATATCTGCGGCTTTTCTGGATTGCCCCGCTTGGTCACGAAGTCCACCACATCGTCAGCATCGATGTCAATTATGGCACTGGCATAGGCATCCTTGTTCTTGAGGATGATCTGTCCTGCTGGATTGGAATATATGGTGGCATTGTAAAGCATTAGCATGGCCTGCAGGGCTTTGATGTTATCGGTCTGCTCATCGGTGTAGTTCTCATACGCCTTGCCCGGGAACAACTTGGCAGGGAATAGATTACCATGAAAGTGAGCTTCGATCCAGTGGTTGACGTACTGGCTGCTGCCATAGCTGCGACCATCGATAGATCCCACAGATACCAGTCCATTATAGAGGGTTGTCTCGGAGATACCATTCTCAAGGTGGAAGCCAATGAACTCGTTATGAGCATTAGCCAGAGAGGCCAGGTCTTCTACCCAGTCGGTCTTCTCTTCATACTCGATCACTACCGGGCAGATGTTGTTGAAGAACTTGTATATACGACCACGGTAACGGCCTTGATACCTTGTAGTAGCAGGACTGGGATAGGTAGCCTTGATTACCTTCTTATAGGCAAAGACGAAGCTCATGCGGTTGGCTATGGTATCGATCAAATAACCCCAGAAAGGACCCGGCCATCCTGAGTTGTCATAGCTGTAAGTCCAGCCTCCCGTAGGGTTGGGAAACTGAACCAGATCATCAAAGTCGATATGGGCAATAGTCAGGGCATTACCGGAACTGATGTTCAAGGTTGGTAAGTTGAACTGGTTGGAGTATGGGATGCTGATGGGTATCCTCTGCTCGATGTCTTGAATGAAGTAGCCCAGTATCCAGATCGGCAGGTAACCAGAGGTAAGCGAATAGTAGTGAGTGAGATCGGAGAACAAAGAGAGCAGCTTGATCTTATCGTAGCAGGTGATCTTGAGGATGCCGGAGGATACGTCAAAGGATAGCTGCGAGGTATCGATAATGCCGGAGAAGAACAGGATGCTATCCCGATAGACTTTGACCTCAAAGTGGGAGATGTAGCGCTCATGTTCGTTATTGCCACTCAGGATGTTATCCAGTATCCAGGCAGTGGGAAAGCACTCGAATACGAGCCGCTTAGGTTCTCTGGAGTAGTTAGAGACCGACTGCAGCTTATCGGCTGAGACAGATAGGCTGATGATAACTCTATTGGTGGCTGTATCAATCAGGCTGTGCTTGACCTGGTTGTAATCTGTGGCATCGGTCTTGCCTTGTATGAAGTCGATCTTAAAGAGATTAGGCATTAGACTTCACTCCTGATCATCTTGCCGGTATCGGCGATCTCAGAGACCTTAACCGGATCATTGGAGAGAGGATCGACGTTCACTTCTATGATAGGCTTGGAGTCCATGACAGTCTGCTTGAGTGAGACGATCTCGTCTTTCAGGGCGGCAATCAGGTCGATCAGGGTATTCATACCGCCTCCGGAAGAGATAGCGCCACCAGCTGCATAATATGAGCCCACGTTACTGGGGATAGGCACCGAAGGAACAGGCATCGATGCGAAGGCAAGCTTTACCTGATCCAGAGGAGCGAAGTTGAGGAAGTCAAACAGGTTCCTGCCCAGTGCTTTGACCCTGTCTTTGGCAGTAACGTATTCATCACCCTCGGCTTCGATCAGGATGCCTCCCTGATTATGGGAAGGTCCTGTCAGGAGACCGCCAGTAGCTTTCTTCTCGAACTTGGTGGCACTGATCCGGGCGATGTTGGCTATACCGGCAGCCATCGCAGCCGCTGCAGCCGCCACTGCCAGTCCGGGTCCGACTACGGGTATGCCCACCATTGACTTATAGGCTCCAATAGCGGCTGAGAATGTATCCACATAACCCTGAGCCATTGCCGATGCTTTCCAGAGCTTGAAACCACGCTCGGTATCCTTATCCTGAGCCGAAGCAAGGTCACCGAAGATCTTGGAGATGCCACTGGCAACCTGAAGCTGATGGTTGGTTCTGAGAGTGTTCAGAGTCTCCTGCTTCTGCCGTTCGATCTCCACTTCAGTATAGCCCGCTTCCAGGAGCTTGGCTTTCATCTTCTCATAGTACTTATCAACTTCCAGTAGTTTTTTGCTGTAGCTGTCACCGATGTTATCGAGATCACGGGAGTAGAACTCGTCCCGGATATCCTGCAGTTCCTGTAGCTTGGCTTTCTCTTCATCTTGACGTTCCTGGAGCAGTTTGGCATGCCGGGCATTGACCTCGGCTATCTGAGCCTGGATCAGCTGCTGTTCTTGCTCCGGAAGGTTCTGCTGAGCCCAGGCATAATACTCCTCCATGCTAACTTTAAGAGCGTCATAGGAATTGACTCCCAGGTTCTCTAAATTGGAGAAGTAGTCGATCTCAGCCTTGTATCTGGCTTGGACTGCATCCTTCTCTTTGGTAGTAAGATCATTATCCTGCTGAGTCTTCCAGGCATCCAGGTTCTCGATGGCTTGACGCTGTGCATCACTGCCATCCTGAGTAAACTCCCTGATCAGAGCCAGCCTTCTCTGGTACTCGGCTTCGATGCGAGCGGTCTCAGTCTGGCGGAGCCTGGCCAGCTCTTCAATCAAGCGTAACGCTTCCCTGCGTCTGGCTTCCGCTTCGGAAGCAGCAGGATTGGGGGTTGTGCTGCCACCTCCACCGCCAGAACCACCTGTAGGTTGAAAGGTCAGATCTGGAGCATCGAGCATCGCTTGTCTATAAGCTGCCCCGATCTGCTGCAGGTCGTTCTTAGCAGCCTGCAGTTGTCCGGTTAATGCCCCAAACTGATTGAGCCTTCTCTCTAACTTAAGCCACTCACCATCATTTCCGAAATAGGAGGCAGGGTCGAAACCCATAGCGTTACGGTCACTGGTTAAGAACTCCCAGTCAACTGAGCTCATCAACTGCTGTTTCCGGGCTCGGACCCTATCTACCTCAGCCTGTTGGGAATCGATCTCGATCTGCAGTTCGGCCACCTTCCTGATCTGGGCATTGTACTTCTCACCATAGATCTCGGCTATCTTCTTCTGTACCAGAGCATCGGAAGCGTTACGCAGGGCTGTTGCCAGGTTATTATAGGCTGAAGTCTCCAGGTTGATATTGCCCAGATACTCGGAGTAGTTGTCATTGAGGGACTTGATGACGTTCTTCATCTCCCGCTTATCTGCGGCTGTAAGAGAGGTGGCAGAGCGCAGTTCCAGCAATCTACTTGCCAAGAGACTGAACTTCTCAGCTTCTACCCCGACCTGCTTCTGAGCATCCTTGATCTCGTCGTTCATGGTTCTTTGGGATACAGCCAAGTCCTCTGAACTTGTGGATGCGGCAGCCAGTCCAAAGCCCAGGGCAGACAATGCCCCCACCGCTAAACCGATGATACCGGCAACCGGGTTCATGGCTACCTGCAGAGCGTGATAGGCGGCTGTTAGTGTAATGACCGCAGTGGTGACAGTTCCGATGATCGGGATGGCGATCACAATACCGGCTACGAAGCCTTTCATCACCGGAGACAGGCTGTTATAGGCATCCATTAGAAGGCGAAGTCCCTGCAAGACAGGATTGATCAGAGCGGTCAGCATATCGCCAACCGACTCTTGGATATCTCCCCAGGCATTGGCATTCTGCAAGCGCAGATCAGCCAGGGCGGTAGCTGTCCCTCCATAGTCCTCGCCAAGCTTCTCAACCAGATAGGATACACCCTCGGTCTTGAGACGGGTATCATCCAACTCGATTCCATATCTGCCCAACATCTCAGTATGCCCGTTCAGAGCACGACCCATCAGGTCAAAGGCAGACTCCACACTCATCCCTGTTGCTTTGTTGGCTTCGGTAAAGTCCAGCAGCACTGGCACCAGCTGCTGAATCTCGTCCTTATTGAGTTTGAAGGTCTGGGATAGCTTTGCCATCAGTGACAAAAGCTGATCATCCTCGAAGTTGGTCACTTGCTGCATCGATGAAGCGAAATTGCCCATCTCACCGGCAGCATCGCCAAAAGCAATAGAAGCAAGGGTCATGGCCTGTCTTTGACCCAGTGAAGCATCGAGCAGGACGTTCATAGATCTAACCAGACCGCCCACCACCTGGATTACCCCATCGACTGCTATCTTTACGTCACGGATGGTAGCCAGAGCCTGTTCTGCAGTGATTTTAACCGCAGCAGGCTTCTCCACCACAGACTGGGTAGACTGAGCCTCCTGCTTGACTTCGGCAAGCTTGAGGCTGGCATCGTCAGTGACGAGGATGAGTTTAAAGGTTAGATCAGGCATAGTATTTTATTGACATTTTATCAAGCTGTTATTGAGTGGGTTGCATTAATTTTAAGGAGTCTATCATGGCTATGAAAAACGCTACAAAGGCTACATGCCCAGAATGTGACAGAAAGGATGTTCTTGTTTGTAAAAGTTGCGGTTTGTGTGCAAAATGCAGCGAGAACAAGCATGCTGATTGCGATAAAAAGGAAGAACCCATTGTAAAATTCATGCAGAGGGGATAATCAGTAGTTCCTAATCAGCAGTTCAACTTCAGTCTGGAAAGCCCCGGAGACCGAGTATTGCGTCTCGACTTCTTCTATCGTGCAGCCATTGTATAGCTGTCTGATGTAAGGATCGTTGTTGTAGGATAGCAGGAACTTGCCCTTGATCTGTTTCAAGGCTTCTGCCAGCTCTTTATGCTGGTTGAAGGCATCCGCGTCCTCACGTTCGTAGATATGCTCCTTGGTATAGTAGGGAGGGTCCAGATAGAAGAATGTGTGCGGTTGGTCGAACCGGGCT
>MTKZ01082156.1_pt1 | contig 15857 bp, 9 predicted proteins | sample 1042781 | NCBI WGS metagenome assembly MTKZ01 (sample SAMN06212207, study PRJNA360539) | anaerobic digester metagenome | biome: Wastewater treatment plant; material: sludge; isolation source: anaerobic digester fed with sludge from wastewater treatment plant | place: Denmark: WWTP Viborg ...
ACTGAACATCTCGATCTCCTTCCTCAGGAACTCTCCGCATTCGGCCTGCCACCCTTTAAGAAATATGTCCGCCGGATGAAGGAATTACGCGAAAAATGTGCCTCCGAGGCGCTGTGTATAGTTTGCGGGATCGAAGTGGGCGATTTTCACAGAGTGCGCCTCCAGGCCAATGACCTGCTGGCGGAACTGGATCTGGAACTCAGGCTGGGCGCGGTGCATTTCCTCTCTGACCATACCAACGTCGCGATTCCATTACCCAAGCCGCTTGACCAGGACCAGACCGTTGATTACTACCGCCAAAATCTGACTCTTGTCGAAACCTGCGATATCGACGTACTCGCGCACCTTGGCGTTCATAAACGCTATTATTCCGCAGCCCCGGATGAAAGCGATTTTCACGGCTTGCTTAAGGACATCTTCCAAACAATGATCGAACGACGGATCGCACTTGAGATCAACTTTTCCGGTTTACGCAAGCGATATAACCGGATCCTGCCCGAGCCGGAACAGATCGAATTGTACCGCGAGCTGGGCGGAAACCTCTTCACTTTGGGCAGCGACGCGCATCAGCTAGAGGACTTCGATGCCCACTACGAGAGCCTTCCGGGCTGGCTCTTCGGTGGCGGGATCCGTTTTCCTGCTCTGTCCTGAATATTGATTTTCCTGTATCGCTTCGATGCTGATGCCAGTTCTTCTTGAGTCTTCGGAGTCAGGATTTACCTTGACAGATAAGCATATCGCAAATAGTATTATTTTTCATATTGAATCAGAATCACAAACACGAATGCCCTGCCAGAAAGGGATCGGGAGAAGATAATGAAATATTTCAGAAAGCTGATCGGCGACAAATGCTATCTCTCGCCAATCTCCATCGAGGACGCGGAACGCTATACGGAATGGGTGAATGACCTGGAAATAGGCCAGTTCATGCTGTTTTCGACCGCGGTTTATGATATTGACCAGGAACGCGAGGCCTTGAAAAGGATCATGCGGGAAAGCACCACCTTCGCCATCGTGGAAAAGGACACCAACAAAGCGATCGGAAACTGCGGTTTGATGGGCGTCAGCGAAGTGCACCGCCACGCGCAATTCGGCATCTTCATCGGCGAAAAAACCTATTGGAACCAAGGGATCGGCGCCGAGGCCACCCTCTTGACCCTGGACTACGGTTTCAACATTCTCAATCTGAACAACATCGCGCTGGAAGTATATGCCTTCAATCAGCGCGCCATCCATTGCTACGAAAAAGTTGGCTTCCAGCTCGTGGGCAAGCGCCGCAGTTACATCTACATGGCCGGACGCTACCACGATGTCCTGATCTATGACATGCTCGCCGCCGATTTCGAAAGCCCCTTCGTGAACAAGGTGTTTGAACGCAGCATCAGCGACGACGCCGGACGGAATAAAATCTCCATCGTGTAGCGCGATCTTTCGCGCGTGAACCGAACATGTTTCACAAGATCAAAGGCCAGGACACCGCGCTGCACATCCTGAACACAGCGCTGGAGCATGACCGCGTCGCGCAGGCCTACCTTTTTCACGGCATCGACGGTGTGGGAAAATTCACCGCGGCGCTGTATTTCGGCATGGCGCTGAATTGCCTGGCTAAAAGCGAATTCCGCCCCTGCGGGGTTTGCTCGTCATGCCACAAATTCCTCGCCCTCGACCATCCCGACCTGATCTACATCTTCCCCTCCTCGAACCTGGAACTTACACCGGACGGCGAGATTAAAAACAGTGAGGCGGAGAAAGAATACGAAGCATTCATCCGCAACAAGGTGGAAACCCCCTGGCAGGATTATCTTTTCAAATCCAAAGTGATGATCCGCCGGGAAAGCATCAACTGGCTCATCAAACGTCTGTCCTTATCCGCTTACGAAGCGAATTACCGGATCTGCATCGTCGAGGACGCTGGCCTGATGAACACCGAGACAGCCAACGCCTTTTTGAAAACGCTGGAGGAACCTCCCCAGGACACTGTCATCATACTGTTGACGGAAAATCTTTCCAGTCTGCTGCCTACGATCGTCTCGCGCTGTCAGCCGATCTATTTCCAGCCGGTGGCGCCCACCGTGATCGAGGGCATCCTGACCGAGAATTTCGGCATTCCGACCGAAAAGGCCCGCACCGCGTCGCGCATCGCGGATGGCAGCGTGAAACGGGCAATCTTCCTCGCCCAGGTCGAATCCTCGGAATTGCGTGACAGGGCTTTTGAGATCTTCCGCCTTGCCGCCGGGGACAAGGAACTGGCCTTTTTCAATACTTTGCAGGGCCAAACCACCAAACTGACTGGCGAAGCAGCGCTGGAAACGCTACGCTACGTGGGGCTCTTCGCGGGTGACCTGAACCTGGCGCAAACCGCTCCCGAGCAGATCGTCAACGTGGATAAAAAGGACTTTTTGCTGGAAACGAGGGCAGCCCTGCCTCCGGAAAAAGAGGAAAACCTAGCTGATGCGGTGTTGGACTTGTTACTGCGGATCGAGGATCTTTCTCGCAAGGTGCGGGGCAACGTGAACCTGCAACTGGTGATGCTCAATCTCTATCTGGGCCTGGGCAGGATCTTCCGCGGCTAAATGCAGGAATCTTCAGAAAGAAAACTCGCCCGTAACATCAGCATGATGTCCGTCGCGGTGTTTTTGAGCCGGATCATGGGTCTCATTCGCGACACGGTGATGGCTTACTGTTTCGGCACCACCTACCTCAACGACGCTTTCGTGGTGGGCTTCAAACTGCCGAATTTGCTGCGCAGCCTCTTTGGCGAAGGTGCGCTGTCGGCGGCTTTCGTACCCATCTACAACGAGATCGGAATCAAGGAAGACCGTCACAAACAGATCAATTTCGCGCTGCAGGTTTTGGGCATCCTGACCTTGTTTTTGCTGATCCTGACTGCTCTGGGGATCGCTTTCGCACCGTTGGTCGTGAAGATCATCTATCCCGGCCTGCCGGCGAAAACGCACGCCCTGGCCGTGACGCTGACTCGCATCATGTTTCCCTACCTGTTCTGGATCGGTCTTTCCTCCACTCTAATCGCCATTCTGAACTCGCACGACCGCTTTTTCATGACCGGACTTTCCTCCGGGATGCTCAACCTCGGCATGATCCTCAGTATGGTTGTACCGCGTTTTCTATTTAAACTCGAGGGTGTGGAACTGGTCCGCTGGGCGGCCTGGGGCGTTTTCGGGGGCGGATTTCTGCAGACCCTGATCAACTTACCCTATCTCAGGCAACTGGGATATCCCTTAAAACTCTTTGTGCGCTTTGGCGGTGAAGCGTTGCGCACGATGTGGACGCGGTTCATACCGTCGTTGATCGGCGTCGGGATCCGTGAGATCAACCTTATCGCGGACAGCCTGATGGCCTCGTTTTTGGCCGTGGGCAGCATTTCCGCGCTGGAATACGGAAACCGGCTTTTCCAATTGCCACTGGGCATTTTCGCCATTTCCGCCGGAACCGCGCTGCTGCCAACCTATTCGCGCTTGGTGACCAAAAAGGAATGGCCTGAGCTTTCCAAAAACTTGCGTTTCGCTTCGGTCAGCCTGGCCTACATCATGCTGCCCATCACCACGCTAATCCTCGCTTTGGGCGGCGACCTGGTCAGAATTCTTTTCCAGCGCGGCGCCTTCGATGCCAAAGCCAGCCTGTGGACCGAACAGGCCTTGATCTGCTACTCGTTGGGATTGGTGTTTTTCGGACTCAACCAGACCCTGACGCCGCTATTTTTCGCCAACAAGGACACCCGCACCCCGGTGCGCATCGCCGCTGGAATGGTCGGCCTGAACATCGTGCTCAATTTCATATTGATGCAGTTCCTCCAACATCGCGGACTGGCGCTGGCCACCTCGATCACGGCTATGGTCAACTATGCGCTGCTGCTGAAACTGATCCGCAAAAAAATGCCGCAAATCGAGTTTGACGGCATTCTGTCCAACGTTTTGAAAACGCTTGCGATCTGCGTGATCATGCTGGGTCTGCTGCTGCTCGCCAATCACTTCGTAAAGCCCGATGCATTGGGCGCTTTGGTCGCTAAGGATCTGGTCCTCACAACGCTGAGCCTGGCGCTTTTTTACATCCTGGGGCGCCTGTTCAAACTTGATTATCTGGACAGGGCTTTGGGTGCTTTATGGAAAAAACGCCGGAACTCATAGAGCAAAAACTCCGCTTCCTGCCTGACCAGCCGGGAATTTATATCTGGAAGGACGCCGCGGGAGAAGTGATCTACGTGGGCAAGGCCAAAGACCTGAAAAACCGTGTCCGCTCCTATCTCAGCAACTCGCCCAAAGACATCAAGACCGAGCAGCTTGTACGCCATATCCGCGACCTCGACTTCATCATCACCCTCTCCGAACATGACGCCTTCATCCTCGAAGCCACGCTGATCAAGCGCCACAAGCCCAAATACAACATCCTGCTCAAGGACGACAAACGCTATCCCTTCGTCAAGATCACTTTACAGGAGGCGTTTCCGCGCATCATGGTGACCCGGGAAGTGGAGCGGGACGGATCGCGTTATTTCGGGCCCTTCACCGACGCCGGATCGCTGCGGATGACGCTGCGCAACTTCGAATGGATCTTTCCCATCCGCACCTGCTCGCGCAATATTCCGGCCGACAAAATCAAATACAAAAACGCCTGCATAAACCACCAGTTGGGCAAATGCCCCGCGCCCTGCATCGGAGCGGTCTCGCGCGAGGAATACCTGCGCATCGTCCGGCGCCAGATGAGTTTTTTCGAAGGCAAGCACCAGGAGATTTTGGACGAGTTCCGCAATGAAATGAACACGCTGGCCGAGGATCTCAAGTTCGAAGAAGCGGCCCATCTGCGCGACCGCATCCAGGCCATCGAGAAGATTCGCAAGCGCCAAGTGGTCTATTCCCCGGACTCGCATAACATCGACGTTTTGGGCTTTTATCAGGAGGAAAACGTGGCTGTCTGCGTGGTGTTGCGCATTATGGGCGGCATGATGGTCAATTGCGAGGATTATCCGCTCAGCAATGCCGAGGATCGCGATCCCGGCCAGATCCTGGGAGCCTTTGTCAAACTGTACTACACCACCCGGGACGATCTTCCCGAGGAGATACTGCTGCCTTTCGAGCCCGCGGAAATGGAGGAATTGAACGCCTGGCTGCGAGGAAAACTCAGCCTTCCGCAACGCGGCGAGAAGAGCAAATTGCTGGCCATGGCCAAACGCAACGCCTTCCAACTGGTCGAGGAACGTAAACTGGCGCACTTGCGCAAAGCAAACCGTACCATTTTCCCCATCCAGGAACTAAAGGAAAAACTAGCCCTGCCGAAGCTTCCGCGCAAGATGGTCTGCATGGACATTTCCACCATTCAGGGCACAGACACTGTTTCCTCCGCGGTCTTCTTCGAGAACGGCAAGCCCAAGAAGAAATTCTACCGCCATTTCATAATCCGTAGCATCGACACCCAAAACGATTACGCCGCGCTGCAGGAAACTCTCACTCGTTTCATTGCGGAGGTCGCCAAGGACGAACAGATGCTGCCCGACCTGCTGATCATCGACGGCGGCAAAGGCCAGCTCTCGGCTTGCAAGGAGATCCTGGACGCCTCGGAGCATTCCGGGCTGCCGCTCATTTCCCTGGCCAAGCGCGTTGAGGAGATCTATGTCCCGGGAAGACAGGATTCGCTGATCCTGCCCCGTTCGTCTTCCGCTTTGCGACTTCTCACAGCCATCCGCGACGAGGCCCATCGCTTCGCCATCAATTTCCATCGCAGCCGGCGCAGCAAACGTACCCTGATCAGCGAATTGGAGGAAATTCCCGGAATCGGCGAGCAGACGAAGTTCCTGCTCCTGAAAGAGCTGGGATCCGTGGAGGAAATCAAGAACGCCAGTTTGGAAAAACTCGCTTCGATCAAAGGAATTGGTCCGCATACCGCGGCCCGAATCCAGGAGCATTTCAGATTTAAGCTTGACAAAACATAACCGCCAAATTTATAAGAATTTGAAAGAATATAATGAATGAGAAGGTAACATATGCAACTCTATCCCAAACCCCGGAAGAAGTCCGTCATGCCCACTGATTACAAGACCAAGATCCTCGTCGCGGCGATCAAAGTCTTTGCCCAGAAAGGCTACGTAAACACCACTATGTCGGACATCGCGATCCATGCTAAGGTAGGTATCGGCACCCTTTACAACTATTTCAAAAACAAGGACGACCTCCTGCTGCAATGCATGAAGAAAGTGGTCGACGACGAGATATCCATCATCCAGGCCGAAGCGGAACCGATCAAGGATCCGATCGAGCGGCTTTACGATTTCTTTGTCCGGCATGCTGAATTGGTGGTCGCAAAACCGTACATTGCCAAGTTCCTCGTGGTTGAACTGCGCCAGAGCGAATCGTTCTACAAGCGCAATCCTTCATTCAACCCGATGCAATATTATCTGGACTACATCGCCAAACTGCTGCAAAAGGCCATGGACAAGGGCCGGATCCGCACCTTCGACGTCACGGCTCTTTCCTACATCATCTTCGGCGCCATGGACATGCTTCTGACCCAGTGGTTCATCAGCGGCAAAACACTCGAACTCAAACCCCTCATCCAAAACATCCGCACCATCCTGGGGATGGGATTGCTGGAAGATAAAAAACGCTGATCCCGTCTTTCCGGCAACCGGGAAGCTACCTTGATGCTTGCCAGATATTCCGCGTTTCAAACCTGGCAGGATGGGAGAGGCAGGTTTAAGATCTGCCGGTTCCTCAATATCCGACATCAGCAGACCATAATAAGGATTTGATATGAAACTCTCGCAAAGGGCGCTGGAAATCCAGGCCTCACCGATCCGCAAACTCATGCCCCATGCCGTTGCCGCCAAAAAGCGGGGCATCAAAATCTATCATCTGAACATCGGCCAGCCGGACATCCCCACGCCGCAACCGATGCTGGACGCCTATCACAGTTTCTCGGACAAAGTGCTGGCCTACGGACCCTCTCAGGGGCTGGACATCTATCGCCAGGGTCTGGTGGAATATTACGCCAAATGCGGGATCCAGCTGGCAGAAAACGAGATCATCGTGACTACGGCAGGTTCGGAAGCGATCACTTTCGCCATGATGGTCGTCTGCGGAGTGGGTGACGAAATCCTGGTCCCCGAACCTTTCTACACCAACTACAACGGATTTGCCACCATGGCCGGGATCACGCTCAAACCGGTCACCACCTTTGCCGAAACCGGTTTCCAACTCCCTTCCGACGCGGAGATCGAAGCACGCGTCACTCCCCGGACCAAAGCGATAATGGTCTGCAATCCCGGCAATCCGACGGGCACCGTCTATTCCCGCGAGGATATCTTCCGCATCGCCGCCATTGCCAAAAAACACGGCCTCTACGTCATTTCGGACGAAGTTTACCGGGAATTCCTCTATGAAGGGCTGTCCCACACCAGCATCATGCACGTACCGGATTTTGAAGAGAACGCGATCCTGGTGGACAGCGTTTCTAAAAGGTACAGCGCCTGCGGAGCCCGCATCGGCTGCATCGCCTCCAAAAACAAGCCTCTGATGGAAGCAGCCCTGAAATTCGCCCAAGCCCGCCTTTGTCCGCCGACGGTGGACCAATTGGCAGCCAACGCCTGCGTGCCGCTGGCAGACGAGTTTTTCGTCCCGCTCATCGCCGAATACCAGGCCCGGCGCGACCTTGTCTATGACGCCTTGATGCAGATCCCCGGCGTGGTCTGCGTCAAGCCGCAGGGCGCATTTTACATTTTGGTTAAACTTCCGGTCGCAGATTGCGAGGATTTCGTGACCTGGTTGCTGAATGAATTCAGCATCGACGGCGAGACGGTCATGGGCGCTCCGGCCGAAGGGTTTTACGCCACTCCCGGGCTCGGACGGAACGAGATGCGTTTGGCTTACGTGCTAAACAAAGACGATCTGGCCAAAGCCATGCATATCTTCGCCAAAGGCTTCGAAGCCTACAAAAAACTCTCATCATAAACCTGTTTAGCGAGGCGGTGCCATGAAGACGAAAAAGAAGATCACGCCGTTCATTTATATCTTTCCGGCCTTGCTTCTTTTGGTCCTGTTCCGATTCATCCCGATCCTGCTTTCCTTTGTGATCAGTTTCTTTGAGTTCCGGGTCACGGGCATCGGCCACTTCATCGGTTTGCAGAATTACACCCGGCTTTTCACCGATCCGGAATTCTGGCAATCGATGCTCAACACCTTTTGGCTGGTGCTAATCGCCGTTCCCGCCAGCATCATCTTCCCCCTCGCCTTTGCCGTTTTACTCAATCAGATAAAATGGCTCAAAGGCTTTTTCCGTTCTATCTATTTCATGCCCTTCGTGACCTCCCTGGTCGCGGTTTCCATCGTCTGGAAGATCATCTACGCCGAAGAAGGCGGCCTGGCGAACACAGCTTTGGGCTGGCTGGGCATCAATCCCCAACTCTGGCTGGCACAGCCCAAAGGGATCTTCACCCTGATGTTCTCTTCCTGGGGCGTTCAAATTCCAAACTGGCTGGGAGGCCCTTCCCAGGCGCTGTTTGCCATCATTGTGATGACGGTTTGGAAAAGCCTCGGCTACAACACAATCATCTACCTTTCCGGCTTGCAAAACATTTCCAAGGTCTATTACGAGGCGGCGGAAATGGACGGAGCCGGCAAGTGGCGCCAGTTCACTAAGGTCACGGTGCCGTTGATCTCCCCCACCACCTTCTACGTGCTCTTGATGACCACCATCACCAGCTTCCAGGTCTTCGCCCAGATCTACATGATGACGGACAAAGGCGGACCGCTGGGTACCACCAAACTGATCGTGTATTACATATACGAAAAGGGCTTTGACGACCTCGACATGGGCTATGCCAGCGCTGTCGCCCTGGTCCTGTTCCTGATGATTTTAGGCCTGACGATCCTCCAGCGCCGGCTGGAAAAGAAAGTCAATTACTGAGGGGGACAAGATGAAAATGAGATTCAGCGATATCCTGATCTACGTGCTGCTGATCCTTTGCGGGCTGTTTATGATCGCACCTTTCATCTGGATGGTCTCCACCTCGTTGATGACCCAGAATGAATTCAACAAGAACGAATCAGTCTTCATCCCCAAGGAAGAAAACTACGTCTGGCGCGGAGATTCCGGAGAGCGCAAAGTCATCCTGGTCACCGTGAAGGGTTCCCACGCAATTATCCACGTCCTGGACGGCCAGGGCCAGATTTCCAAGGATTTTCCCCAGTACATGAGCGTGCCTGTTGCGCAGGTTAAAAAGATCACCAAACGTCCCAACATCCATCTGGACAATTACGTGAAGGCCTTCAAGAAAGTGCCTTTCGCCCGCTATTTCGCCAATACCTTATACGTTTCCATCATCACGCTGTTGGGAGTTTTCATCACCTCGGTCCTTTCCGCCTACGCTTTTGCCCGTATGGAATTCAAGGGCAAGGACTTTTTCTTTTACCTGTTTTTGAGCATGATGATGGTGCCCGAACCGATCTACCTCATCTCCTCCTACATGATGCTGGATACTTTTCACTGGCTGGATACGTACAACGCCCTCATCATTCCCTGGTGCGTAAATATCTTCACGATCTTCCTTTTCCGCCAGCATTTCAAATCTCTGCCCCAGGAACTTTTCGACGCCGCCGCGATCGACGGCTGCAGCATTTTCGGGATGCTCTGGCGTATCATTTTGCCGCTGTCCAAATCCATTATTGCCACAGCCTCGGTTTTTTCCCTTATAGGAAGTTGGAATAGTTTCATGTGGCCTTTGGTGATGACCGACCGGCCCGAATTGCGTCTGTTACAGGTGGGGCTGAGTTATTTCAACCAGGAGGCCTCCACTCAGACCACCCTATTGATGGCGGCATCCACCTTCAGCATCCTGCCGATTTTGATCATCTTTTTCCTCGCCCAAAAACAGATCATCGCCAGCTACGCCAAAGCCGGCCTCAAAGATTAGTTATGACTTGGGATCCCCTCCCGCAATTTTCACTCCGGAGTAACCATGACCAATAAAAAACCTGACCTCAAGCAGGTCAAACAGCAGATCCAGAAAGGAGTTCAGACGCCTCCCGCAGCTCCTGCGGAAAAAAGCAAGCCCGAACTGAAGCACATCAAAAAACAGATCCAACAAAGCGCCGCGCCCAAGGGCAAACCGGACTACAAGGTTCCCGCAAAACCCGCCATCCTTGACGATTCCTCGTTCCGGCCCCAGGCTTTGGTGCCCAAAAAGACGAACACCCTGGTCGCCTGGATCGTGTTCGCGATCGCCCTGATCGTTTACATGCTCACCCAGGCGCGCTCCCTTTCCTTTTGGGACTCCGGCGAGTATGCCACCTGCATCAGCATCCTGGGCGTGCCCCATCCGCCCGGAAACCCGTTCTACATCCTTTTTGGCCGGGCTTTGGTCGCGATCTTCGGATCCTTCGTGCCCCACGCCATAATCGCGGCTTTCATCTCGGGGCTCTTTTCAGCCTTTGCCGTGATGTTCACCTATCTGGTGACGGTGCAGCTGGCCAGCATGCTCAAGATCAAGCCCCGCGAGGCGATTTTCGCGGGCGTGATAGCGTCGCTCTTTACGGCCTTTTCCTTCACCTTCTGGATGAACGCGGTGGAGGCGGAGGTCTATTCCGGCCTGGTTTTCTTCGTGAACCTGATCCTTTGGATTACGTTTTACTGGGTGCAGCGTTCGCGCGATTTCAACCGCCAAAACCTGCTGCTGTTGATGGTCTATCTCTTTTTCCTGGGTTTCTGCGTGCACCAGACGGCGCTGCAGATAGCTCCGGCTGTGCTGTTCATTGTCGTTTATCCGATTATTTTGGCCGGACTCAAGAAAAGTTATTTCTGGTGGAAAGCGCTGGGTTACGTTGTCGCCCTGATCGTCGCCTACCTGATCTTCGGCGCCATCGGCAAGAGCCTCAACATCGACGCTTTTGACCAGATGGGCTTCGTGCTGATGATCCTGGTGCTGATGTTCATCGAACTCAAGGGCATCCTCGACAAACGCGTTTGGTTCCTGGCGGTGGGACTCTTCCTGGTCGGCATTTCGGCGCATATCTATTTGCCTATCCGCGCTGCTGAACGGCCTTTCATCAACCTTGCCGATCCCAGTACCAACAAGCGTTTCGACGATTACATCCAACGCCGCCAGTACAAGGCGGAACAGGAAACCTCGATGTTCAAACGCCGCGGAAACCTTATCACCTGGCAGTTGGGACAGCATTTCCTGCGTTATTTCAACTGGCAGTGGTTCAAATCCGACGCCGTGAACAGGTGGGTCAAAATCCCGCAAAACCTGATCCGCGGACTGGGCGGCCTGCTGGTCGCCTTTCTCGGACTGTTTGGCGCGGTCTTCCAATTCCGCCGGAACAAGCACAGTTTCGCCTATTTCCTGGCCATCTTTTTCTGCACTTCGCTGCTGATGGTCTTCGTAATGAACCTTTCTTCCGAAGAGGTGCGCGACCGTGATTACTTCTTCGTGGTGGCCTACAACATGTGGACGATCTGGATGGGCCTGGGAGCGCTGGCTGTGCTTTACCTGGCCAAAACCAAAGCCCTGAAAGCGGTTTTGGCGGCTATCCTGGTCTTGCTGCCCATTTTCAACCTCGCCACCCAGTATTACGAGCACGACCGCTCCCAGGAACTCATCGCTTTGGATTACGGAGTCAATTTCCTCAATTCGGTGGAGGAAAACGCCATCATCTTCACCAACGGCGACAACGACACCTACCCCATCTGGTACGCCCAGGCCGTGCAAGACAATCACGCCAAAGCCCATCTTTATCCTGGCCGTGACCTCTACCCCACATCCGAATCCCAAAAAGCCATCCAAAAGGCCATGGCCTACAAAAATTCCCAGATCAAAGGCATCCGCAAAGACGTGACAGTCGCCAATCTCTCTTTGTTAAACACGTCCTGGTACATACGCCAGCTGCGGGATCTGGAGGGAGTGGTCATCAATTGGAGCGAGGACGAGATCAATTCCCTGGACGACAGATCCGGTTCCTTCATGGATCTTCTCTGGCAGGATGCGGTGACCTTCTCGGCCGGCGATCCCGAAAGAAAGCGCAATTTCACGGTCAATTACCGTGCCAACGCCCAGGAAAGGGACGCAGACACGGCGTTTTATCCCCGCAAGGGATCCGATTTCGCGGTCATCAAGATCATCCAGGATAATTTTGGCAAGCGGCCGATCTATTTTGCAGTCACCTGCGAAAGCTATGTCGGCTTCGACGATTACCTGCGTAACGAAGGCATGGTCAGCCGTTTGGTGGAGACACCGGACACGAAGGGCGGCCAGATCGACATCAACCGCTTGCTGACCAATGTGGACAAGGTCTACCAATACCGTTCCATCGACAACAAACACGTTTTCAAAGACGACAACATGAAGCGCCTGATCATGAACTATGGTTCCGGCTACGCCCGGGCAGCCATCTGGTTCGCCAAGCAGAATCAGTTTGCCAAAGCCCAGGTTTATGCGAACAAAGCCAGAAAGTTCATCGACAGTGACCTGCGCATGAGCGAGTATTTCGTCCGTTACTACGCCGGACAGGGACAGTGGGACAAACTGGATGAATTCATCGCTACGACCATCCTGCCCCATCCCGATGCCGATAAAATCTACAATAGCTACGTGCTCAGCGTCATGGCCGAGGAATTTCCGGATCATTTCACGCACTACATGAAAAAACTGCTGCTGCTGTATCCTTCGGAAATAGATTACGCCATGCTGGCCTACTATTACGGCGAAGAAAACAATTTAACACCCCAGGTTGACGCCCTGATCGACAGTTTGCAGCCCCAGCTCGGCTACACCAAATCCGACATCCTGCGCCGCGTCTATCCAAACCTGGCCCAAGCTGATTCGACGAATTGACGCCACAGTCCCGGAAGGCCTGCCAGCCGACCGGGATACAAACCAGAATTCACGAGGCGGGAGCGATCCCGCCTTGTTTTTTTCCGTTTTGGGAATCGCGTTTTTAGCAGCCATATTCAGCAGTTATCAAGTTGAAGGGGGGCCTTGCCAGGCCGCTGCATCTCATCTCTATACTAAACAGAGACATGGCCCTGTTGCGCCCCAGTATCTCTGCTTATACTCTGGAGATAGTCTCGAGGAACTTCCCTGGGCGCTGTGTGCCCTTTTTCCTGCTCAGTTTTTTTGAAACATGACCGCTGAGACCAGGATTTTCACGTAGCTAGGGCAGGATCACGGCTGGTTGGGAAAAACCGGAATGGCAGCGCAAAGAAAAGAATTGACAATATTGCCGATAACAGGTAAAGAAATCCGATTAGAATGGATCCCGGACAAGTTGCCGCAATTAAGGGTGTCCGGCCTGATTATTCCTTTGTGGCGGGAGAATCACAAAAATGATGAAAAAAAAGGCTGTCTCTGAACTCATCGGCTCCGTCATCAGCGTCGGAGCTTTGATCCTGGCCTTTTTCATCATCCACAACAAACTCAAATCCTACCACTACCACGAGATCCTGCGGGATTTCCAGAGCATTCCGCTCAGGAGCGTCGCGCTGGCGGTCGCCTTAACCCTGGCCAGCTACTACCTGATGACCTTTTATGACTGGCTGGCGCTGGCTTACATCGGCCGCAAAACCAGGCACGGCAAGATCTGGTTCCTGTCCTTTATCAGCTATTCCTTCAGCAACAATATGGGCCATCCGCTGGTGACCGGCGCGATACGTTACAGGCTATATTCGGCGATGGAACTGGGAGCTTTCGAGATCGCCAAGGTCGTGGCTTTTTGCTCCCTCTCGCTGTGGCTGGGCTTCGTTTTCCTGTTCGGCCTGATGTTCACAGCCAGCCCCCTGCCGCTGCCGCCGGAGTTCCACTTTCCCCTGTTGCCGCAAAGGATCCTCGGCGCGCTGTTCATCCTGCTCACGCTGGCCTATCTTTTCACGGTCAGTTGGAAAAAAAACGAGCTTCGTATCCGCAAACTGACGCTCGCTATTCCCGCGCCCGACCTGCGTTTCCGCCAATTGCTCATTTCCTCCCTGGATTGGATCTGCGCGGCCAGCGTGCTATTTGTGCTGCTCCCCTCCGGGCACGACATCCATTACCTGAGTCTGGTCAGTTATTTCCTCATGGCACAGATCCTGGGTATGGCCAGCCAGGTCCCGGGCGGTTTGGGTGTTTTCGAATCGGTGATGTTGATCCTGCTGGGCAATTCCGTGCCGGGCAACCAGGCGGTCGGAGTGCTGCTCGCTTTTCGCATCATCTACTATTTTGTGCCCCTTGGTATCGCGACCGGGCTGTTCGCGCTTTTAGAGGCCATCAAACAAAAAAAACACCTCTTCGCCGTTTTCAAGATCTACGACAGATTGGTCGGGCCTTTGGCGCCCAATATCTTTGCCGTCGTGGCTTTCCTGGGCGGGATGGTCCTGCTGTTTTCGGGAGCGACGCCCGCCCTGAGCGCGAGAATGGCTGTATTAGAGGATTTCATACCCACGCCCTTGATCGAAGTATCCCATTTCTTCGGCAGCCTCGTCGGGATCATGTTGCTATTTCTGGCTGGCGGATTGTCGCGCCGCTTGAGGTCATCGTTTTTCATCACCATCGGTTTGCTGGCGGTTGGCATTTTGGTCTCGCTGCTCAAAGGTTTTGACTATGAGGAGGCCATCATTTTGGGACTGATGGTGTTGGCCATGCTGCCTAGCTATCGCCAGTTTTACCGTAAAGCCAGCCTCCTGGACCGCCCCCTTTCCTTCAATTGGATCCTGTCCATCGCCGCGGCGGTCGCCAGCACTGTCTGGCTGGGTTTCTTCTCCTTCAAGCATGTGCAATATTCCAATGAGTTGTGGTGGCAGTTCAGCCTGCACGGCGACGCTTCCCGTTTTTTACGCGCGACCGTGGGGATCGGAGTGGTCATATTTATTTTCAGCCTGGCGCGGCTTTTTCGGCACAAAACCGCCCAACCGGTTCTAGCAGCCGGGCTTGGCGACATCAAAGACATCCTGCCCTACGCGGAACATGTCACGGCCAATCTGGCGCTGTTGGGCGATAAAAGCTTCTTTATCAACGAGCAGAGGACCGCGTTCATCATGTACGCCGTGAGTGGCAAAAAATGGATCGTGATGGGGGATCCGGTCGGCAAGTTTGAGGACATCCGCGAACTGGCCTGGCAATTTTACGAACACTGCGACAGGCACGGCGGCAAAGCGATTTTTTACGAAGTCACGACCAGGCATCTGGAACTGTATCTGGACATGGGTCTGTCCCTGTATAAGATCGGCGAATCCGCCCGGGTCGATCTGTCTGCCTTCGATCTGGACAGCCACGCCAACAAACGCCGGCGGCGGACCATCCGCACCGTCGAAGCCGATGGCTGCGATTTCCGTATCATCCCTCCCGAAGATATCGGCGACGTTTTGCCGGAGCTGCGCACCGTTTCAGATGCCTGGCTGAAGGAAAAACACGCCAGGGAGAAGGGCTTCTCGCTGGGCTACTTTTCGGAGGAATATATGAACCAGTTTCCCATCGCAATAATAGAGCGCAAGGGAAAAATCCTGGCCTTTGCCAATCTCTGGACCACTGATGACAAAAACGAACTGTCCGTGGATCTGATGCGCTACCTCCCCGGTGAGTCGGAAAACCTGATGGAATACCTGTTCCTCAAGCTTTTCATCTGGGGTGGGGAAAATGGTTTCCGCTGGTTCGATCTGGGTATGGCGACTTTAGCCGGCATGGAGGCGAACAGGCTGGCGCCGCTCTGGCACAAACTGGGCTCCGTGATCTACGAATACGGCAACAACGCCTTCCGCCTGCAAGGGCTGCGCAGCTTCAAGGACAAATTCAATCCCGTCTGGGAGCCCATCTACATCGCCCAAAAAGGCAGCCTGTCCCTGCCCGATACCTTGCTCAGCCTCAAAGCGCTGATCTCCTCCAA
>MTKZ01034210.1_pt1 | contig 15854 bp, 17 predicted proteins | sample 1042781 | NCBI WGS metagenome assembly MTKZ01 (sample SAMN06212207, study PRJNA360539) | anaerobic digester metagenome | biome: Wastewater treatment plant; material: sludge; isolation source: anaerobic digester fed with sludge from wastewater treatment plant | place: Denmark: WWTP Viborg ...
TTGTTGTACACGTCCGCGTAGTAATAGAAGAGATCCTTGTCATCGCCATATTTAGCGGCTTTGTCAAGAAGGGCGAGAGCTTCGTCGAGGTTGTTTGCCTGGTTTGCCTGGGAGCCAGCTGCACGGAAATATTCGATAGCCGTTGATGATGCCTGGGCAGCCTTGTCGGCTTCTTTGGCAGGATCAAGTTTGCCAAGGAAAGAATCAATTGCTGCCTCAAAAGCTTCAGCATTGTCCTGGCTTCTGTAAATCAGCGCTTTGTTGTAAATTGCTGCAGAGTAGTCGGGATTGATAACAAGGAGCGAATCAAAGGCCTTCAGGGAGTTTTCATAATCCTTGCTATTGAAGTAGTCGATCCCCATCATGTAATAGCCCTGAACAAGAAGTCTGCCGGAGTTTTCCTTGCTTGTCGAGCTTCCGTATTTTTCTGCTGCGGCTGCCGCTGTTTTCGCAGCCTTTATTACTTCTGAGGCAGATTTCTTTTCTGTAATTGCTGCTGAGGCTGCCTTTACATAAAGGCCCGGGAGTATCTGAGTGGCCTTTTGCTTAAGGTCGTCAGCCGTTTCACCAACCTGACCGGAGATTGTTATCACATTCTCAAAAGCAGCTATTGCTGCAAGGACATCTGTTTGTGCCGCTTTTGCACCTTCATTGTACGCCTTGATAACATCATTACGGGTCTGAGCGGTAAGCGAAATGGTGAAGAAGGCAATTAAGGCCATCAAACCACTTATCTTGATTGTTCTTTTCATCTTCATTCTTTTTTACAGATTAACACTTAATTCCCTTTTTTAGATTCGTAAAAATAAAACTTTTTTTAAATTTTTAACATTTGACATGTTTTTCGCAAGAAAATATCAAAAAAGAAACGCCGGATCTGTTAGAATCCGGCGTCTTTCCCCTCATTTCTCCCCTTTGATCAGAAATAACTCATACTGTCTTCATTCCCACTTTAGAACATGGCAATTTACTTTCTCTCTTTTCTACCTTGAAGCAAGAACTTCTTCCTGGCTTTTGAGAAGCATTGGGAAGTAGGCAGCAACGAGCGATGTCTTGTTCTTCTTCCAGGCGCTCCCGTCAGTGATCCTTTTCTGATGGAAATATTCCATCTTGTTAAGGGCTTTTTCAGATGTGCCGTATCCCTCGCTCCAGATATCGGAGTCAAGCTTTTCAACTCCAAAATACCCCGGCTTGCTTACGTACTGCACTGAAAGCGCATCAGAAAGAACAAAATATTTCCTGCATCGCTTTTCGATGGTTACAAAAACCCTTGCTTCAAGATCGCTGTTCTCGAACCTAATGACATAAGGCTTGTGGCTGGTACCGTTAAGCATTGTGTAATCATCGTCAAGCTCAATAGTATATCTGCCCAGAGCAGAATAAGTTTCTCCGGCTGCTACGAATTTTCCGGCGTAGGAACTGAAACACAGGGCAAAGCCCAGGACTGTGATAAATACGACTCTTTTCATGGCTGCTTTTCTTTAAGATTAGAATTTATGGTTGCATTTTTTAAGATGGTTACTGTCATGTTCCATCTGTTAAAAAGACTTAAAATTCTCACATGTGCTGCATTCCTTCCTGAGCTTTTTTCAGGAAATAATATGTCATTCATTTTGCGATCTGAGACAATCCGGAAATGAACATGAACTGAAAAGGAACAGATATGGTATTGATACATAGACATAAGGCAGGCTGGCAGACGCCGGTGAAAAAAGGAAAAAAGGCACATCCGGACGAAAGACAAAAACTATCCAAAGAAATGATTTCAGCTATATTTGGAGATAAATTCTTTTTAAAATCAGAAAATGCAATTAAAATGAAAAATCTTTACATGGGTTTAATCGGGATCATTGCTCTTGCTTCATGCACGGGTGGTGCAAAAGAGCAGGTTACGGAAAACTGCTGCAGCTGCGACAGAGACTCAATGATCGTAGTAATGCGTTTCGAACGTAAAGTAAAACCTGAGTATGTGACGCTTTTCAAACAGTCGTTCGATGCATGCAAGGCAGAAGTGATGGCTAAGGAACCCGGTTGTCTCGATTATTCACTTTATCAGTCATACCACGACAGCACCCTTTTCTGCCTCACTGAGGCCTGGGCAACAAAAGAGGATCACACTGCCCATATGAAGCTTGATCACACGATAAAGCACATTGCTGAGATAAAGGGTATAAACGACCCTTCCTTTAAATCAACGAAAAACTACAATTACCGGATCTGCCCCGGAGCTAACCAGAGTAACTGAGGCGAAGCCTTCCGGGAGCAGCAGAGTCTCCGGGTTAAGGATTTTACTGGTTTAACTCGTCGAGGATAGCCTGTATGTCATCCTGGCATCCGCCGCAGACAGTTCCTGCCGTGGTTGCCTCTCCTACCTCATCAACGGTTTTCAGGCCCTGTTCCCTGATGGCCTTTACTATTTCACTTTTGTATATTTCGTTGCAGTTGCAGATGATAATGTCGTCTTCCATGGTAAGTCATTTAAGAATCCAATGATAATAAAAATATCTTAAAGCCTGTACACCATTAATTCTTGCAAATCCCGGGTGGCGTACAAAACGGTCTGCTATTATTTATACCGGAAACCTGTTGTGTTTTCTGAAAACCAGATCGATAGTGGTCCCCCTGTTTTCAGCGCTGGAGATCTTCATACCAGCATTGTGAAGGGAGATTATTCTGGCTACAAGCGAAAGTCCTATCCCGAATCCTCCCGTGTATTTCACATTTGAGGCCCTGCTGAAGGGTCTCTGGATGTTCCTAAGTTCGCCGGCCGGTATGCCAACACCCTCATCGGAGATGGAAATTGTTATATATTCCCCGGAAAATGTAAAACCGACAGGTATTTCGCCTTCGGAGAATTTGCATGCATTATCGAGGAGATTACTGAATGCGATCGATAGAAGTCCCTCATTGCCGCCCACAAGAAGGTCGTCCTCGTTTTCGGGGTAACTGATCCTAGGGACTATCTTGCGCCCGGGGTATTTGTTCTTGATCTGGAAAATGGCATTGTACACGATCTCATCAATCCTTACCGAAGTGATACTGATAGACTTGTCGCGGGTTATCTGAGCCAGCTCAAGCAGGTTGTTAATGAGTTCATTGAGATTTTTAAGATCGGCATTTATCCCCTGTATATGGTTTATATAATCTTCCACGCTTCTTTCATGGCTGAGTATGTAATCACTTTCTCCCTTCATAACCGTGAGAGGAGTCCTCAGTTCATGCGAAGCATTTGAAACAAAATCCTCCTGGTTCCTGAAGGCTATCTCAAGATCTGAAAGCATTTCATTGAAAGTGATGGCAAGCTGCGCGATCTCATCCTTTTTGTCTCCTTCGTCGAGACGTGTATTGAGCTTCAGGGAGTTTATCTCCTTGACACTTTTTATTATGTTCGTTATGGGTTTTATTGCCCGTGTTGCAAAGAAGTAGGAAAAGAGAACAGAGAGCCATATACTGAAGATAATGCTCCAGAAAAGAATCTTCCTTAGCTCTGCAAGGTTTCCGGCTCGCGACTTGTCGACAGCCATCGAAAAAACATAGTAAGTACTGTGTTTGTTGATATGTCTGTATGAAACCCCGTCTTTGCCCGCTACCGAAAAGTAATTGATATAGTGGTTGGAAGAGTTTACCAGAACCTCCCTGTCGGCAAGGTATTCAATGTTGTTGCCATAGACAAGGTTAAAAGCCGAATCGGTTATTGCCAGCTCCTCCTTTTCCCATGAGGTTGTTGACTGCTGGATCTTTTTCAGGAGAAGAGAATCGACCTCCGCAACATCAATAAACAGAGTTGCGGTATTCTTGGCGCTGTCGAGAAGGTTCTGGCGGAATTTCGATATCTGGCTCGAGTATGAAAAATAGTAAACCAGGGCTGAGAAAAAAAGCAATATCCCTGCAACAAGAAGGGTAAACTGGAACGAAAGCCTGACCTTTATGTTCATAGCTACAACTCTTTGTCGCTGCAATAAAAACCAAATCCGAATTTAGTGTGAATAAGCTTTGGCTGGAAATCCCTGTCGATCTTCCTGCGGAGATAGTTTACATAGACGTCGATTATGTTCGTAGTCGGATCAAAATCAATTCCCCAGACTTTTTCAATGATAAAATCCCTTGACAGAAGCTTGTCCCTGTTAAGAAGGAAAGTTTCGAGCAGCAATGACTCCTTTGCTGTCAGATCAATCTTTTTGCCTGCCCTTGTGACTTTCTTTGTTGTAAGATCCATTTCAAGATCGGCAAGCCTGATCTTTTCGGTTTCAGCCGATGATGAATCGGATCGCCGCAGAAAAACGTTTATCCGGGCAAGAAGTTCCCTGAAATCAAAGGGCTTCACAACATAATCATCAGCTCCTGCCTCGAAGCCCGCAATCTTGTTATCGGGAGTCCCGAATGCTGTAAGCATTATTATGGGGGTTCTTTTGTTTGTCTTTCTTATCTCCTTGCACAGCTCATAACCGTTTATAAGAGGAAGGTTTATATCGAGAATGATAAGATTATAATTCTTTTGTTCAGCAAGCTGTTTCCCGACATATCCGTCGTAAGCAATGTCAGCATTGAATCCTGCCTCTTCAAGCTGTTTTTTCAGGATATCAGCCAGCCGTTGTTCGTCCTCGACTATGAGCAGGTTGATATTACTCATTGTAATGTTCTTTTCTGCAAATGTAAACATTAATGACAGGCCCGGGGCAATTAAGAAGTTTCTAATGAACTTCTAATCATTTTTTAATTACCCTGAATCCCTTTCATTTCTAGCTTTACAATGAGATACTCTCATCTAAAGGTTTTCAGAACTTAAACATTACGGCGATGGACGACAACAACCAAAGAACAAACACCTGGATCTGGGCAGTTATTATTGCCCTTCTCCTCCTGGGTCTGGTTTATACCTTTGCCAGGAATACAAAGAACAAGAACAGTCTGAATGCCGAAAAGCTCAATTCCGAGAAGCTCCTGAACGAGAAAACAGCTATCGGAAATGAACTTGAGAAGCTGAAACTCGATCTGGCAGTACTGAAAGACCAGAGTGATTCAAATGCAAAACTTCTTGGCGAAACTGAGACAAAGCTTGCAGATACCGAAAGGCGTATGAGAGCTCTCTCTTCACAGTACAACAAAAAGAGCAAGGAGGATCTGGAGGAATATCAGAGGCAGAAGGAAGCACTGGAAAAGGAATATGCTGCACTGAAAAGCAGTTACGACGATCTCATGGCCAGGAACGGAGATCTTCAGAAGAAGCTTACTGAGAGTGAAACTCAGGCTGGCGATCTTATCGAGAAGATAAAAATGATAAATACTTTCGACAGTGATAATTTCCAGGTCTATGGCTCAAGAGGAAAAAATGACAAGGTTGTCGCATGCGCAAGAAGGGTTAAGAAACTCAACATTAACTTCGAGGTGCCGCAGAGCCTTGCCGATGCAATAAGTTTCACAATTACAACGCCATCCGGAACTACGATCACAGGTGAGGACAAAGCTCTTACTTGGATATTCCCGCCGGAAATGCGAACCTTAACCGCTTCGCTTTCGCCTGTCACAGCAGAATTTGAGCAGTCGAAGAGAGTTACTCTTACCTACGCGCCGAAGGAGAAGCTCATGCCGGGCGAATATAAGATCCAGATCTTCAGCAGCGACAAGAACATCGGCAACTGCAGGATCAAACTTAAATAGGTTCTTTTTTTCTACTTTGTTTTTCACAGCCCGCATCTCCTGCGGGCTTTTTTTTTCGGGTTTCTTATCCGGATGAAGAAATACCCGGCTGAGGGGCCCGGGATCAGGGATAAGCTGGTATGCAGGGTTTCTAAATAAATTCTAACAACCTTCTAATTACTTTCTAATTAGTGATAAGGGTTTTTACTTCTAATTTTGAAACAGAAGTTTGAGAGGATGTTTTATAATGAAAGTGCTGAAGGTTTCAAACGGAGTGAAGGTTTTTATTTTCTGGCTGGCAGTCTTGATAGTACTTGTTGCTCTGAAAATATTTGTTTTCCCGGGGTGAAACGTCATCTTTAAGGAAAAACCGAAAGAAATACATTTAAAATTCCTTGTTTACGAGATACTTTGTTCTTCAGAAAAGCAGCTGTCAGGAATTCAACAGAAAGACAACTGCTTTTTTCTTGAAAATTATGTTATATACAAAATATTAATCCGTGCCTGAAATGAGAATAATACTGGGTGTTGCTTCCTTTCTTATAATAGTTGTTATTGCCATTGTTATGGTCGTTGCCGAAGTGCTGAAGAGCAGGAAGAGCAGAAACATATAACAGGCAGGCGAGCCTAAATAACAGGCTGAACCAGTTCGTAGAAGAACCCTTTTTCTGAGGAATTTATCTTCAGTACCCTGAACAAAATGAGATTGGCAAGTATCGACTCTGCCCTTGAAGCAGAGATTCCCGTTATTTTTCTGAACTTGCTCAGAGTAACCGATCCGTTTATGGAAAGGTATTCCATCAGCTTGTTCTCGGCATCGCCGAATTTCACCATCACCCCCTTCCCCCTTTTCTCCTTGCGCCAGACCTGAATAATGACCCTGTTGGCCATCAGATTCTGGTCCCCGTGCCTCAGCCATGCCCGCCAGCGGCCATCTTCGCCCTTTGCCTGGTAGGGCCTTTCATTCCCTCTGGGAACCTCAACCTCAAGAATTGTCTTTCCTTCGGCGGAGTGTTGTCTTATGGTGTAATGTATTTCGGGCCGGCAGAAAAGATGGGCTGCCGTATCGACCATGTAGATTTCCTCATCAGATCTTATCCCAGCAATACTGCCGTTATCCCTGACTCCGATGAGGAGCCTGCCGCCGTCTGTGTTCGAGAAAGCCGACAATGTCCTGGCAATCTTCCGGCTGTCGGTAATGCAGAATTTGAAATCAAGCTGCTGGCTTTCTCCCTCCGCTATGAGATTTTTCAGGTAACTGTCCATCTCTCATTGCTTAACCGCTTATAAAGAGACTTTTACTTGAAAATTCCGGGTCGCAGGTAAGGTTTACCTTAAGCTTGCGTAAACCTGCCTCATCGCCCGGTGTGGGTATATGTGTAAGATGAATCTCGCAGTCGCGAAGGTATTTCAGACTTTCGAGAGCCATCTTGGCAGCCGGATTTGAAAGGGCGCTGATACCCAGAACGATCAGGGTCTCGTCGACATCAAGGCTTACCATCCTTCCTTCCAGGATGTTCTTCTTAAGATAGGTTACCGAAGCGATTATCGATTCCGGAAGGAGGTACATACTGTCGGGAAGCCCGGCCAGATGCTTTGTGGCATTCAGTATAAGGCTGGAAGAGGCATGCAGAAGAGGGGAGTTCTTTCCTGTTATTATCGTTCCGTCGTGCAGTTCGATGGCGGCGCCGCAAAATACTCCCTCATTGCCCTTTCCCGATCGTTCAGCTTCCTTTGCTGCTTTCCTCGCAGGCAGAACAACCCTCAGATCCTCTTCCCTGGCTCCCGCCCTGTTCATGATCTTCAGAATGTGGTCGAGGGAATCCTTCTCGGCAAGTCCGATCACATACTCCACCGCACAGCGGAAGTAGCGCCTTATTATCTCCATCTGGGAAGCCTCCGAGATCACGGCGTCGTTAACAATGCCCGAACTCAGGCGGTTTACACCCATATCGGTGGGAGAGAGGTACATCGATCCGCTCCCGGTGATCTTCTCAATTATCCTTTTCAGAAGATGAAAAGCCTCTATGTCGCGGTTGTAGTTGACGACACTGACATTATAGGCTTTCAGATGATATTCATCAACCATAACTGCATCCTTCAGGTCGACTGTCGCAGCTTCATAGGCTATGTTGACTTTATGATCTATGGGAAGATCCCATATGGGGAAGGTCTCAAATTTGGCATAGCCCGCCTTAACCCCCCTCTTGTACTCGTGGTAAAGGTTGCAGAGGCATGTGGCAAGCTTTCCGCTTCCCGGCCCTGGTCCGGTAACTATCACAATGGGCTTCGTAGTTTCAATGTACTGGTTGGCTCCGTAACCCTGGTCGCTTACGATAAGGTCAATGTCAGTGGGGTATCCTTTGGTTGGATAATGCAGGTAAACCTTTATTCCCCGCATCTCGAGCTTGTTCTTGAATGTTCTTGCCGGAGCCTGTTTCTGATAGCGGGTGATGACAACAGCAGTAATCTCTATTCCCCAATCCCTGAAATCGTCAATGGTTTTCAGGGCATCGGCATCATAGGTGATGCCGAAATCGGCCCTTACCTTGTTCCTTTCAATGTCGCCGGCATGAATGCAGAGAATGACATCTATCTTGTCCCTGAGAAGCTGGAGAAGCCTCATCTTCACATTCGGATCGAAACCCGGAAGTACCCTGGAAGCGTGAAGGTCATAAAGAATCTTCCCTCCGAATTCAAGGTAAAGCTTGTCATTGAACCTGTTTACCCTGTCAAGGATGGCAGCCGTTTGCTCCTTCAGATACTTTTCATTGTCAAATCCGATACGATCAGATGCTTTCATATTATACCCTGCCGGACTTACTGATTATACTTTTTTTCCCGGCCTCCAATATTAGTAATTTTTTCAGTTCGCATGCCCGGCCCAGAATTTTCGCCCGGAATGTTATTGCTCCGGCCTGCCCCGGCATACTGAGGGAAAAGCATTAACTGAAACGCCCTTCTTCTATTTCTCGGCTGCTATATCGTATATCTTTATTTCCATCGGACTGCTTGTCATCTCAGCGCTGATTGTCCCGAACTCCTTGAAATAGGAAGAGGCAAAATGTGCATCGATGGCAGCCTGGTTCACGTATTTCTCCACGAAAATGAAATTTGTCTTCTCATAGGGATCCTGATAGAGCATGTAACCAAGGCATCCTTCCTCCTTATTTGAATTTTCAATCATCATTTTCGCAGCCGAAATGAAATCATCTTCCATACCGGCCTTGATAAAGACCCGTGCAGTGATCATTTTCTGGTAATCCGGAGCCTGTACCTGTTCAATACTGTCGCCCTTCTGAACTGACCGGTCGGTTGTCCCGGGCTTGCAGGCGAAGAGAATTACCAGGAATGCAGCTGAAAGGAAAAGGAGTTTTGTTTTCATAATCTTTGAAGTTAGCAGTTATTATTAAATCAATTTGTTCTGACGGAAAGATAGCGGTTTATTTTATCCGGCCTATGACTTCGGTAAGAAGCCTTATGACCAGATTTACATTTTTATTGAATACACTCAGGACTTCTTCCCAGGATACTGGTGCTTCATCTTCCTTCCAGCTGTCGTAATCGGTGCTCATTGCAATTGCCGCATAGGGAATTCCAAGCTCATTGGCAAGGATGGCTTCCGGGGCTACCGACATATTGATAAGGTCGGCTCCCCACAAACGGAACATCTTCGACTCGGCTCTTGTTGAGAATCTCGGTCCTTCGATGGTTATCAGGGTTGCCCGGGGATGGACGCTAATTCCTGTGTTCCGTGCTGCCGAAACAAGAAGGTCGCACAGTTCCCTGTCGAACGGATCGGGCATTGATGTGTGCTTCAGGTTTCCGGGCTCGAATTCGTCAAAGAATGTGTTTTTCCTGAAACGGGTGAAATCAATCAACTGGTCGGGTATAACAATATCGCCCCTTCCTATGTCCTCCCTCAGGCTGCCACAGGCCGTTGTTGCGAGAATATGGGTACAGCCCTCATCCTTTAATGCAAAGATGTTGGCCCGGTTGTTAACCATGGTAGGAGAGATGGTGTGCCGGCGTCCGTGCCTCGACAGCAGAACCACTTCGGTATCGCCTATCTTACCGCACAGAAGGGGAGACGAAGGAGTTCCGTAGGGTGTTCCCGGAGTTTTTTCGACCGGAGAGTTCAGAATGGAGGGATCCTCCAGCCCCGATCCTCCTATAATGGCTATCCTGCTCATTATTACTTTCTCAGGTATTGCATCAGGACATCTGCAGCCTCGTCCATGTCGTGCCCGAATGTCAGGATGCCGGCCCTGTCGCCTGCCATCACTATTATCCTTTTTTCAAACACATCCGAATCGCTGAAGAGCCTGAAGATATCTTTGGCAAGGCCGGTGGTACCGTACTCCATCGACGGATTGGTTGTGGGAACCTTGTAAATGAGCTCATTCCAAAGGTCGATGCTGTGAACATGAATGACTGCGTTTGCTCCCGGATCAGCAAGATAAATTGCTGCGTGCGTGAGCGATTCGGACGAAGCCTTGAGGGGCCCGGTACACTGAACCGCGTTATCGTCGATATTAAATGAATTGACTTTTACATAATGACCTGGCTCCAGCTCGGGGATCTCGCCTGTTGCAGAGCCTGTTATGACAAACTGGTTGCCGCCCCTTATCCTCATGCTGATGTTCCCGAAACCAACACCATTCTCATAGGCGCCGATAAGGTCCATGTTGTAAAGGATCTCCCTCCAGTAATTTATAATTTCATATTGCTCATCAGAGATAACCGGTCCTGACTGGCTCCAATGACAATTGAATTTTACTACACCTTCCATATATTTTTTTTATTTTATCTTATCCGAAAACATTTCTTTTATACTCTTTTCATCAGCACTGCAGACCCCTCTCTCAGTTACGAATCCTGTTACCAGCGATGCCGGGGTAATGTCGAATCCCCAGTTGCCGGCACGGGTCTCTTCGGGACATATCCTGACCGGGATGACTTCTCCCAGGTAAAGTCCTCTGACTGAAGTTACTTCTTCTGGGTCGCGTTCCTCGATTAATATCTCCTTCTGCCCGTCGTACAGGCTGAAATCTATTGACGACGATGGCATGAGAGCATAGAAAGGAACGTTGTTATCGCGGGCGGCCAGCGCTTTAAGATATGTCCCTATCTTATTTGCGACATCTCCCCGTCGGGTAGCCCTGTCGCAGCCTGTAAAGACAAGATCGACCATACCTTTCTGCATCAGCAGTCCTCCTGCATTATCCGTTATCAGTGTATGCGGAACCCCTGCTTTGCCAAGCTCCCAGGCGGTAAGCATCGATCCCTGGTTTCTAGGGCGGGTCTCGTCAACCCATATGTGAAGGGGGATCCCCTCCTCATGGGCCAAATAAACCGGAGCGGTGGCTGTTCCGTAATCAATGCATGCCAGCCATCCGGCATTGCAATGCGTGAGGATATTGACGGGCCCTCCGTTCTTATTCAAAGCCGCTTCCCTGATCAGTTTAAGACCATTCTCACCGATACGACGGCAATTCTCCGTTTCCGTTTCGCATATCTCAAGGGCACTTCGCAGTGCAGTTTCCTGAAGCTCTGCGGGATCATCGATACCCTTCAGCCTGTCAACGACAAAATTTACAGCCCATGAGAGATTAACGGCTGTGGGACGGCACGAAATAAGGTAATCAGCGGCATTCTTCAGATGCGATCCGGCGTTGCTGAGCGGACTGATCTCCAGTGTGGCAAGGTAGATCCCGAAGGCTCCCGCAGCTCCTATCAGGGGAGCTCCCCTGACCGTCATGTCCTTGATGGCATTGAAAATATCATCGACGGAACAAAGATCTTTCGCCTCAAAAGAAAACGGCAGTTTCTGCTGATCAATGACCCTGACTACGCTTCTGTCATCGTCATCTATCCAGATACTCCGGTAATGCTCCCCGTCAATTGTCATTTCTCCGCCTGCTTTCGTCCCGATTTATTCGAGAGCCAAATTTACAAAATAACCTGTATTGACAATTGTAAATATCCTGACTGAAAGTTACCTTTTTTGAAAACTAAATCATTTTTATTCAGGAATTCCATAATAAAACAATAAAGAATTCGAATTATCGACCGGAATTTTCGAAAATTTTGATATAAGACGCTTAAGAGTTAACTTTGCGGAAAGATTGAGTGAGTTTCTAACAGCGATGACATATGGTTAATAAAGAGGAATATAGGAAGAAGATAATAGTTACATCCGGACGGATTTTCAGCCGTTACGGGTATAAGAAAACCACGATGGATGAGATAGCTGCCGAGCTGAAAATGGGGAAGAGCTCGGTATATTACTATTTCAAAAGCAAGGAGGAAATATTCGAAGCGGTGGTCCTGTATGAGGCTAATGTACTTAGAAATGAGCTTACTAAAGCGATCAAATCGGTTGATTCACCGGTCGGAAAGATGAGAAATTATGTATTTGTGAGGATGAAAACATTCGAAAAACTATCGAATTATTACAATGCCATCTTCGACAAAAACCTTGCTCATTTCAATTTCATAGAGATGATCCGGGAGAAGTACGACCGTGAGGAGCTTGCAATACTCAGACTGATAATTTATGACGGGGTAAGGAAGAAGGTATTCAATGTGCAGAGCAGCGAGTATACTGCCATTGCGGTTCAGACTGCCCTTAAGGGGCTTGAGGTTCCCCTGTTCTGGAAAAAGAAGGAGATAGACATTGAGGAGAGGCTGAATGCCATTCTTGATGTACTTTTTTACGGAATACTGGTTACGAAGTAAACAAACGGTGTAAGAATTTCTTACTCCCCCATTTTCCTGCATCTTTCACAAGCATAGATTCTTATGCCCGGAATCTTTTCCCGGAATTATTTCTTTCTTTTAATTATGGCCCTTTTACCCTGCCGGAGGCTCAGCCAGAGCCAGGCTACACCAGCAATAACGAAGGGAATGCTTAGAAGCTGGCCCATGTTGAATTTCATTGCCGATTCAAAGGCAACCTGGTCCTCCTTCAGAAACTCAATAAAAAACCTTGCTGTAAATATCAGTATCATGGCCAGGCTTATCAATACTCCCTGGACATGTTCTCCCTTGTTTTTCCAGTAGATCCTGTAGAGGAGGATAAAAATGAAAAGATAGGCGAGGGCCTCATAGATCTGGGTAGGATGCTTGGGAGCGGTCTCTCCGTTCCTGAGAAAGACGAAGCCCCATGGGACAGTAGTTTCTACTCCGTATATCTCTGAATTCATAAGGTTGCCAAGCCTGATGAAGACTCCTGAGAGGGCAACAACTATTGCCACCCTGTCGATAATCCAGGTGAAATCCTTTTTTTCCTTCCTTGCAAAAAGCCAGAGCGCTAAAATTATCCCTATTGCCGCACCATGACTGGCAAGTCCTCCGTGCCATATCTTGAGGATCTCAAGCGGGTGGCTGAGGTAATATCCCGGTTCATAGAAAAGACAGTGCCCTATCCTTGCCCCGGCTATAACGCCGATGGCCATATAAACTGTAAGCCTGTCGAGAACCGTGTCGGCCAGATTCTCGTTTTTGAATATCCTGTTCATTATTATATACCCGAACAGGAAAGATGAAGCAAAGAGAAGGCCGTACCATCTCACGGCAAAGGAGCCAACCCGGAATATCTCCGGATTTACATCCCACGGAATTACGAGTAATTGCATTGTCGGAACAGTAATTTCCGTCAAAGGTAGAAAATATTGGCAAACTTTATGCCGGCCTCCGGCAGAGGTTATCAGAAGTATTTCCAAAAAAATGTATGTTTGTAGTTGTTATCTTTTATATATGAAACAGCGCGCTTTCCGTATCATAACCATGTTTTTTTTCCCGGGGATTCTGATATCCGGATGCGCCAAGATAAGCTCTCCCGCAGGCGGACCCAGGGACAGGGAAATACCGGTAATAGTAAAATACGAACCGCCCAACGGTTCCACCGGTTTCAGGGGTAAGGAGATCATTGTTACTTTTGATGAATACATAGTGCTCGACAGGATAAGCGAGAAATTCATGGTTTCGCCTCCTATGCAGAAGCGACCCGACATTGTTGTCAGGGGAAAGAGTCTGCGTATCAGCTATGAGGATGAGTTGAGGGACAGCACAACCTACACTTTTTATCTTCAGGATGCGATAAGGGACCTGAACGAGAACAATGCGATCAACAACTTTCAGTTTGTCTTTTCCACCGGACCTTTTATCGATTCACTTTCGGTTACCGGGAATGTATATACAGGATTGACCCTCGATCCTCCTGAAAACACTATGATACTCCTTTACAGCAATCTTGCTGATTCGTCGGTTGTGAAGCAGCTTCCGGATTATATAACGCGCGCAGCCCCAAACGGAGAATTCCGGATCGACAATGTCAGGCCCGCGACCTACAGGATTTATGCCCTGCAGGACCTCGACAACAGCAAGAACTACAACAACCGCGACGAGTTGTTTGCTTTTCTGCCGCAGCCTGTGGAGATCACTCCGGAAAAGAATTTTCTCCCACAGAGGAAGGATTCCCTTGTTTCGGCCAAACCTGTGGTGGTTCCCGCAGGACCGGCAGCGGGAAAAACTCCTTTGGCTCCTCCCGTTATGGGCGAATACAGCCTTGTCCTTTCGCAGGCTGAAAAAAGGCTTCATTACCTTACATCTTCATCGCGTCCGTCGGCACATCAGCTGAAATACACCCTTGCTCTTCCTCCGGGACAGATGGAATTCGGGTTTTCGGTAAAGGATGCCCCTGAAGGATCATTTTTCATCGAAAAGAATTCCATGCGCGACACGGTCACTGTTTGGCTCACTGATACAACCCTTTACAACAGGCAGCAGATCGAGACTTATGTCACATATCCATTTACCGACACGTTGGGTATTACTTCTCCCCGTACCGATACGGTAAACATGAGGTTTCTTGCGCCAAAGGCCCCGAGAACAAGAGCCAGCCGCCGCACAGCCTATGCAGTAACTACCAATATCGCTTCCCAGGCCAGACCCGACCTCAGGATAACACTCTCAGCTCCTGAGCCCTTTCTGCCTCCTGATACTTCCAGGATACATTTCTATGAGACGGATAAGGAAAAAATGATACGCCGGCCCTATTCAATAAAGTCCGACAGTCTGAGTTCACGCCGGTATTATATCGACACTGGTCTTGAGCCGGGGAAAAATTATCTCCTGATATCCGATTCAGCTGCATACAAAAGCATTTATGGCGATTATTCCGATTCAACGGCGGTTAAATTTGCCATCCGTACTCCTGAATCGTACGGTCAGCTTACAATGGAAATAACAGGCAATGGCGACAGTATTATTGTGCAGCTTCTCGATTCCGGCGACAAGATAAGAAGGGAGACAATCCTGAAAGGGGATGGCAAAGTCGATTTCCCTCTTCTTGAGAAAGGGAAATACCGCGTCAGGGCAATTTTTGACCTTGACAATAACGGAAAATGGACCACCGGAGATTATGAACTTAAGAGGCAGCCTGAACCGGTTTCATATTATCCGGCAGAGATTGACGTTCCTGAGAACTTCTTCATAACACAGCCCTGGGAGCTTAAACGTGAGAATTTCAAGGATACGAAACTTCAGAAAGTAAAAACCTCTCCGGGAAGAACCGGGATATGATTAAAATAAGATATATTTCAGATATTAAAAACCAGCCCTTTTAAAATCCGGGCAAAAGACGATAATATATTAATAATTAAAAACTTACGTAACATGAAAAAGGTAGTAGCAGGTGTTGATATCGGAGGAACAAACACTGTTTTCGGAATTGTCGACAATGAAGGAAAGGTTTTGGCAGAGGGACATCTTAAAACAACAGACTATCCTGTTGTGACAGATTTTGTCAAGGCTTTCTCGGCAGCGCTGAAGAAACTTATCGCCACCAAAAAGGACATTGAACTTACAGGTATAGGTATCGGGGCTCCCGATGCAAATTTCCACAGAGGCACAATTGAGCATGCTCCCAACCTGGCATGGAAAGGTATCGTTCCTCTTGCCGATATGGTCAGGAAGGAAATGAAAGTTCCCGTCGTTCTTACAAATGATGCCAATGCGGCAGCAATGGGTGAAATGGTCTTCGGCGGTGCAAAGGGAATGAAGGACTTTGTTGTTCTGACACTTGGTACAGGCCTGGGAAGCGGTATTGTTGTTGACGGGAAGCTGGTCTACGGCCATACCGGATTCGCCGGTGAGGTGGGTCACATGACAGTCGTTCCTAACGGAAGGGTATGCGGATGCGGCAGGAAAGG
>MTKZ01000426.1_pt2 | contig 15851 bp, 16 predicted proteins | sample 1042781 | NCBI WGS metagenome assembly MTKZ01 (sample SAMN06212207, study PRJNA360539) | anaerobic digester metagenome | biome: Wastewater treatment plant; material: sludge; isolation source: anaerobic digester fed with sludge from wastewater treatment plant | place: Denmark: WWTP Viborg ...
TGGATGCGCTGATCGATGACAATGCGTTGGCAAACCCTTAAGGGTACATTAAGAGTTTCGACAAAGCATTGACGATGGGGTGCTTCTGTAGTATAGTTGCTTACACTTGTAGTGGTTGTGAGCTGAGATGGCAGAGGAAGGAAGGACATAGATGGTTCAACGTGGTAAGCAGCGGTCATTACCGGAGATCTTGATAGAGCTCCGAGAAGATGACCCTGAATTCAGAGAGGCGATTTTGGCGCAATCGTTCCGCGCGGGACAACTGGTTGCCGGGCCGGAACAACTGGCATATCACCTGTACACTCTCATGAAGGGACGCGTGCAACTGATTCACGAGGGCCCGAATGGCCGGCGATTGGCGACTGCCACCCTGGGACCCGGTGCGATGTTCGGCGAGGGAGCGCTACTTGGCGCGGTCGATCCGGATGTCAAGGCAGTTGCCCTGACGGACTGCATCCTTTGGGCAGTGCCTCAGCCGCAAGCGAAGAGTCTTGCGCTCAGATACCCTGTCTTGAGTTGGGGTCTCCTGCAGACAGTTGGCCAGCGATTGGCGCAGGTTGAAAATCGGATGGAAGAGGTGGCCTATAAGCGGCTGCCGGAACGCCTGGCAGGCCTGTTGCTCGAGTTGGCCAACGGAGGTAAGGCAATTCGCGGCACCAGCCATCAAGCGTTGGCCGATATGCTCGGCACCTATCGGGAGACGATCAGCGCAATCCTGCGCGGATTCAAGGACGACGGCCTCGTCGAATTGGGCTACCGGAAGATCGAATTGCGCGATGTGCGAGGACTGCGCCTCGCTGCGGGCACACTTGACTGAGACATTAGCGCATGGATGAGATGATTGAGGCGATTGAGCTGCCGCTCTTCCCGTTGAACACCGTCCTGTTCCCGGGCCAGGTGCTGCCGCTGCATATCTTCGAAGATCGCTACCGGCTGATGATCCGGCACTGCCTGGCGCAGGACACGCCGTTCGGCGTAGTGCTCATTAAACGCGGCCAGGAAGTCGGCGACACGGCCGAGCCGCATGCGATCGGCACCATAGCCCGCATCATTGAGAGCACGCACCTGGACAATGGATCGATGAACATCGTGACGGTTGGCGTGGAGCGATTTCGGATTCGTCGATTGCTCCATGACCAGCCTTATCTGCGCGGCGAAGTCCTGTCCATCCCAATGGTCGATCCGACCGATCCGGCAGCAGTCGAGGCTGCCGCCCAACGGGTGCGCGACCAGGTGCAGCGCTATATTCAGTTGATCGCTGATGCCGCCGGTCTGCAGATCCAGATCGAAGAGATACCTTCGGCATCTCAACAGATCGGCTACCTGGCGGCCGTGACGATGCAGATCGACAATAAGGAGAAGCAGGAGCTGCTGGGATCAGAGTCGCTGGCCCAGATGTTGGCCGAGGAGATGAAACTGCTGAACCGCGAAAACGCACTGCTGACATGGATGGTGGGCAGCAAGGATTGGCCCGAAACGGTGCAATTCGGCTTCAGTGGAACGCTTCTACCCAATTGAACCATGACATGACGTCGACCTGCATAGAGCACAAAGTCTCATGCATTCTCATTTGACACTCTCCGTAAGAAGTGGTATCCTCCTACTGCCGTGAGTCTTCACGGCGACCTGTCAGGGAGTAGGACAGTCACCAGTCACCGGTGCGCACGTCTGGCCCGGTGGCTTTTTCTTAAGCCTCACTCGGACAGGTCGACCGTCAACGTGTTGCGGCGATCAGTTTTTCATACTCCAAGGAGGCACTTTCTAATGGAGAGCACGGGTGTTGTCAAGTGGTTCAGTCGGAGCAAGGGTTACGGGTTCATCTCACCAGATGGCGGCGACAAGGATGTGTTTGTTCACTACTCGAACATCACGGGGGAAGGCTTCCGAAATCTGGATGCCGGCGAGCGTGTTCGGTTTGTCGTTGAAGACACACCGAAGGGTCCACAGGCCGTGTCTGTGATGCCTGCGTAATAACGCAGTATATCACGAACCAACTTGACCCCCGGCAAGTAGCCGGGGGTTGCTATTTAAGGTAAGCACTTGTCAAGAACCTTCGTTGTGGTAGAATGGCAGGCAGAGATGGCGTTCTGACATGTACATGTCAGGGCTGTGCCGGAGAGATAGCGATTCCGTGATCCGCCCGTTCGGTCTGAACGATATCTGGCTGGTGAGACGCCTGCAACGTAGCGGCATGACGCTGGCTGTAGAGCACGTGTTAACCAACCCGCTTGAGCCGTTATGGACTGCGCTGATAGCGCCGTGGCCATGGGCTGGCGTGGGGGTTGCGACATTTGTGCTTGATGAGAGTGTCAATGGCCAGCGCCTGCGTGGTTTTGCCCAACTCATGAAGCGCGCCGATCGTTCTGAAGCGGATCTTCTGCATGTGGCACCGGCGCTCATGTCTCAGCTCGCGAACGATCGCTCTGCTGAGGCGATTTGGAATCGTCTGCTTAACCACTGCTCTCTGGCCGCGGCTACACATGGGCTGCAGCGTATCTATGCGAGCGCCCCGGAAGGTTGCTTCGAGCAAACCAGCCTGAGACAGGCTGGTTTCTGCGTGTATACTCGAGAAACGATCTATCGGCTGGCGTCGCTTCCGACCGGGGCAGACCCTGCGCCAGGCATCCGTCCTCAGCTTCCGCGGGACAGCTGGTCACTCCAACGCCTGTATGCCAGGAGCACGCCGCGCCTGGTTCAGCAAGCGGAGGGCGCATTGAGCACCGAGGCCGGTTCTCCGATGCTCTCATGGTGGGAGCCGAATGATTGGCGCGGGCTGGTGTGGGAGCCTGCAGGTGAGGTGCGCGGCGCGGTGCAGATGCACCGTGGACGGGCGGGCCACTGGCTCCGTGTGCTAGGTGCTGGAGAGTTGGCGGCTCGGGAAGTCCGTTTGCTGATCGGGCAAGGATTGCAGCACCTGAAGAGCGACCGGCCTACGCGCGACCATCGGGATCTGCCCGTCTATGTGACGGTGCGTGATTATGAAATCAACCTGAGCGGCGCGCTGATCGGATTCGGATTTGCACCGTTTATGGAACGGGCGAGGATGGTCAAACACACGGTTGGCCGCGTGGCGGAACCTCTTCCGGTCACTCATCCGGTGCGCGAAATGGCGCGCGAATTGCCCGTGCGCAGTCAAGGGTCGCGCGAGTCTCTCGCAGGACGACTGCGCCAAGGATTTTGAGAGGTATGGGACAGAGAAAGATAACTGACGACCTGGATGCTCTGCTGCAGGTGCTGCCGCCGCAGGTGGAACTGGCGCTACGTGCTGCCAATCAAGGGGATGATCTCCTTGAAATCGTGCTGGATTTGGGCCGCGTGCCCGAAGCGCGTTTCGTTGATCATGAACTCACCCTGAGTCCAAAGGAGGTTACCCAGGCGGATCTGGACTTCGTCATTGCGCGCATCAGCGAGTTCACGGGCGACAATCGCGCGGGCATCGAACGAACCCTGCATCGCATTTCAGCGATTCGCAACCGGCAGGGCAAGGTGATCGGGTTGACATGCCGAGTGGGCCGCGCGGTGTATGGTGTGATCGATATCGTCGAAGATATCATCAAGTCGGGCCAGAGCATCCTTCTGCTGGGCCGGCCTGGCGTGGGCAAGACGACGCTGCTGCGAGAGGCTGCCCGCATCCTGAGTGAAAAGCGTCGCGTAGTGGTGGTTGACACCTCCAACGAAATCGGTGGCGATGGGGACATCCCGCATCCGGCCATCGGGCGAGCGCGGCGCATGCAGGTTGCAGATCCGGCGCTGCAGCACGAGGTGATGATCGAAGCCGTCGAAAACCACATGCCGCAGACCATCGTCATCGACGAGATCGGGCGCGAGCAGGAAGCTGCGGCCGCGCGAACGATCGCGGAGCGCGGGGTGCAGCTGGTGGGCACAGCACACGGCAACAGCCTCGATAACCTGTTGATCAATCCGACGTTGTCGGACCTGGTCGGCGGCATCGAAAGCGTCACCTTGAGCGACGAGGAAGCGCGGCGTCGGGGCACGCAAAAAGCAGTACTTGAACGCCGTGCGCCGCCCACATTTGACGTGTTGATCGAGCTGCAGGACCGGCAGCGACTGGCAGTGCATCACAGCGTGGCCGCGGCTGTGGACGCGCTTCTGCGGGGTCGTTCGCTTCAGCCCGAAATCCGCTTTGTCGACGATCACGGGCAACTACGCATCGAAAAGGCGCCGGCGCCCCTGCCAGAGCCGCGTTCGGTGGGTAACGGCATGGGACGACTTCCGTTTGAGAAACACACGGATTCTTTCGGTGATGACATCGCGCGGCGCCAGCCCCTGAGAGATGCGTATGGGCCAGCGACAGTCCCTTCGTATCGCAACGGTTCGGCTGGCGTCAGTTCGCTTGGGGGTTCCTATCCGGCGCACGATTCGGTTGGCACGGGACCGGAGCCCGTTCGGCAGCAACACCGTCAATTGCGCGTCTATCCTTATGGTATCGGTCGCGGCCGGTTGATCCAGGCTTCACAGAACCTGGGCGTTCCCGTGACGGTGGTGGAGGATCTGGAACAGGCCAGCGCCGTCGTGACACTGAAGAACTATTATCGCAAACATCCGCAGCCCATCACAGAGGCGGAGCGGCGACGCATCCCGGTGTACGTGCTGCGGTCCAACACGGTCAACCAGATGGAGGCGATCCTGGGTGATATTTTCGGCGTGCCGGTGGAGATCGAGGACCCGATGGAAAGGGCCGTAGCCGACACCCAGGAGGCCATCCGGCGCGTGCTGAGCGGATCGTCGTCTGAGGAATTGCCGCCGGCCAGCCCAGATGTCCGCCGAATGCAACATGAGATGGCACGCTCGGCGAATCTTGTTTCACATAGTTACGGCTCCGAGCCGCGCCGCCGCGTGCGGATATTCCAATCCTGATGATCTGGCCCCAGGACCAATCGGAGCATCGCTTGTTTGTCAGCTTTGAAGGCCCCGAAGGTGGGGGCAAGACAACTCAAATCCGTCTCCTGGCGGATTGGCTGCGGGATCAAGGTTGTGATGTAATCACAACCCGCGAACCGGGTGGCACGCGCATCGGTGACGCAGTGCGTGCCATCCTGTTGAATCCGGAGCATGTGGAGATGCAGCCGCAGGCGGAAATTCTTCTCTTTTCCGCTGCACGGGCGCAAATCGTCGGCGAGGTGATCCGGCCCCATTTGGCCCGAGGTGGGGTCGTGTTGTGCGATCGCTTTGCCGATTCAACATTAGCATACCAGGGGTACGGGAGAAAATTGGATCTCGGGGCGTTGCGCATGATCACGGCGTTCGCCACCGGCCATCTCACGCCCGATCTGACCGTCTGCCTGGACTTACCCGTGCTTGACGGCTTGAAGCGCAAGCAGGGCGGCGACATGGCAGAATGGAACCGGATGGAACGCGAAGAGATAGAGTTTCACGAGCGGGTGCGGGCAGGCTATCTGGCGTTGGCGCGCGCGGCGAGCGAGCGATGGTTGGTGGTGGATGCCAGGCAGTCGGTGGGGCAGATTCAGGAGGCGATCAGGGCACGCGTCCGGAAGATTTTGGCTGGGCATCCAGGGATGCCAGGCTGTCCATAGGAGGATCCCACTTCATGAAACTCGTTATGGCAATCGTCAGCAGCGATGATTCGCGCGATGTGCTGGATCGCCTGACCAAGGCCGGATTTCGGGCGACGGTGATCAGCACGACAGGGGGGTTTCTGCGCGAGGGCAATACGACACTGTTCCTGGGCACAGATGATCAGAAGCTGAATCAAGCCATCGAGATTCTGCGCCAGGTGTGTCGCCGCCGCACGCAGTGGGTGTCTCCTCTGCCGACGCTTGAGGGCCCCGGCCTGGAGATGGCTGAGCCAATCGAGGTCAACGTCGGCGGCGCTGTCGTATTTGTGTTGAACGTGGAGCAGTTCGTGCAAGTGTAGGGTGGTGGCGGACGCCCTACATCACACCGAAGTCGTCGTCGCCGCCCGGTGCGCCCAGGTCGGGCATCGAAGATTCGATGCTCTCTGGGTCTTCGCCAGCCTCCAGGCGTCGATGCACTTCTTCGAACTCGGGGCCAAGATCCTCGCCCGTCTCATCCGCCATCTTGCGCATGAACCGGGCCAGCGATTTTGGATCGTTTTCATCCAGGCCCTCTCCGAGCAGACCGTCTGGGCCGGACAGGTCATCCGGACGGCTGTCTTCGGAGCGAAGGCCCTCTGAACGAAGGACGGCAACGCGCGAGATCAAGCGCGTGAGCTGCTTCCCGCCGCAGCGGGGGCAGACCGCCTCGCGATCTTGGGCATCGGCAAACGAGCGCCAGAGCAAGCTGACGCGTCGATGGCAGTCTTGACAGGTGTACTCGTAGATCGGCATGCTGCGATTATAGCGCAGGATCAGGTTTGCGTCCAGGTAATTCTTGCATCAGGTGAGTGCTTTGCTGTTTGACGAGGATGCTTCGTAATGAGCGACGAAAACCAGGCTCCCCCGCGAAGCCTTGAAAGCGTTACGCGCGAATGGTACAGGTCGCTTCACCTCCCGCGGCCACTGCTGGTGGTCGTGTCCGGGCCGTCAGGCGTCGGCAAAGATGCGACCATCCAACTCATGAAGGAGCGGGGCTACTCGTGCCATTTCGTGGTGACCGCGACGACGCGGTTGCGCCGGCCTGGTGAGATCGATGGCGTAGATTACCACTTTGTCTCGGAGGCGACCTTCGCTGACCTGATCGCGCGAGGCGAGTTGATAGAACATGCGCTGGTTTACGGTCAGTACAAGGGCATCCCAAAGGCGGGAATACGCGCGGCCCTGTCCAGCGGACAGGATGTCATCATGCGGCTGGACGTCCAGGGCGCGGCTACGATCCGCGGGTTGGTGCCAGAGGCCGTTACGGTCTTTCTCACGGCAGAGTCAGAGGAAGCCCTCATCGAACGGTTGCGGCGGCGCAGGACAGAGGATCCCGCGCAGCTCGAGCATCGAATTGAGACGGCCCGCCGCGAGCTGTGCCGGGCGAATGAGTTCAAATATCGGATCATCAATCGCGAATGTGCGCTGGACGAGACGGTCGATCGTCTGTTAGCGATCATCGAGGCCGAGAAGAGTCGTGTTGATTGGCAACCGGTGACCATATGAGCTATGACAATCCTGCTCCGCAGGAGCAGCCCGTGGGACAGGCTCCGAATGCAGATGCGAATCCCGCCGCGCAGGTCAGGGTCCGCATCCGCCTCCCGCTCTCCCGTCCCATCGTGACGTATGTACTTCTTGTCCTTATCGCGCTTGTGTTCATTGCCGACTTCCTCCTGGAGCAGTTCACGGGCCAGCCGATAATCTTTTACCTGGGTGCGCAGGTTAATAGCTGGGTCGGAGCCGGTGAGTATTGGCGATTGCTCAGCGCGATCTTTTTGCATGGCGGTCTGACTCATCTGGCATTCAACGGCTGGGCGCTGTATAGCCTGGGCCGCGACATCGAATCCCTTTATGGTCCCCTCTGGTTCACCGCGATCTATTTTATCTCCGGATTGGCCGGCAACATTGCATGGTATGTGCTTGGTGCAGATGTGCCCTCGGTGGGAGCTTCGGGCGCGATATTCGGCTTGATCGGCGCTGAGGTGGCTTACTTCCTGCGCAATCGTCAGCTATTCGGTGCGTTTGGCCGCCAACGGCTCGGAAATCTGGCGGTCCTCATTGCTATCAACCTCTTCTTCGGCTTCACTGTGCCAAACATCAATAATTACGCACATCTTGGCGGCCTGGTGGCCGGTTTCTTGCTGGGACTCGTCTTATCACCAGGTTATGTCCTGACCTGGTCGCAGGATAACTACGTGACCACACGCCGGATCGTCGACGGACAGTCGCAGGTTGTGCGCGTCCTGGTTGTCCTGTTGGCATTGGCTATTCTGTTCGGCCTGACTTTGGTGGGCAACCAGCTCTGGGCTGGTTGAGTTGGCGCGCCAACCGAAGGTTGGCCCACCGTTCCCTGCGCCGAAGGGGTGCACGATGAAGCCAGATCAAAACCAGCAGGTTCGCTCGTCCGCCATTGCGGGGCGATGGTACCCGGGGAGCGCGGCGACGCTGCGCCGCGACATCGAGAGCTACTTCGAAAGATCTCCACGAGAGAGCTGGCCGGGCCGCATCCTGGGCCTGGTTGCTCCGCACGCGGGTTACGCCTATTCTGGCCCGACGGCTGGCAGGGCCTTTGCGCAGGTGCGCGGCGCGTCGTTTGTCCGGGTCATCCTTCTGGGCCCGCTGCATCGGCCGGTTTGGGGCAGCGCGCTGGGACCATTCATGATTCCCGGTGAGGATGTCTATCGCACGCCGTTGGGTGACGTTCCCCTGGATCGGGATCTCATCGACAAGCTCAACGACCGGATTTCGTTGACTCGGGTGCGGGGCGACGAGGAGCATGCGCTGGAGATCGAGCTGCCCTTCCTTCAGGTTGCACTCGATCGCTTTCACCTGGTGCCGATCATGCTCGGCGAGCACATTTCTCATGCTCACGTTGCGGAGAGAGCGACACGGTTGGCCGAGGCCCTGGCCGAGCTCGTCGATGAAGAGACGCTGCTTGTTTCCAGCACCGATCTGAGTCACATGGATAATTATGCGGATGTCATCCGCACCGACCACAGGCTAGTGAATCTGATCGATGCGTTCGACCTGGATGGCCTGCGCATCGCACTGCAGACAGAGCAGGTCCAGGCGTGCGGGGCAACCGGCCTGTTTGTCCTGCTGGAGACGTGCAGGCGCCTTGGGGCCACGGGTGCAAAAGTGTTGCAGTACACTTCTTCGGGCGATGTTACGGGAGAAAAGCGGCCGGGCGCGTATACCGTGGGCTATCTGGCTGCGGTGATCCACGCTTAGCCATGCTCTACGCTGAAGTCTGCGTCAATACGCCCCTGGGGGCGCCTCGTCCTCTGGATTCGGCCACAGGGGTGGTGCATCCTGCGACTGCCGATGCCGGCCAGGCGTTCACCTACCAGGCGCCCGATATGCTGGCAGGTAGACTGCAGCCGGGGCACCTGGTCTGGATACCGTTTCGCGGCCGTCGCTTGCAGGGCATCGTGCTGCGCCTGACCGACGCAGCCCCGGATTTCCAGACACGCGAGATCATCTCCCTGGTTTGGGCGCAGCCCGTTCTGAATTCCTCACAGCTTGCGTTGGCACACTGGATCAGCGAACACACGGTGGCGCCGTTGATCGAGTGTTTGCGCCTCATGCTTCCGGCTGGCCTCTCTCAGCGCGGGCGCACGGTCTTCGTCCGCACTTCCGTCCCGCCGCCGGCAGGCCTGTCCGAGAAGCAGCAGGCGCTGCTGTCGCGCATCGCCCAAGCGCCGGGCGACTGGTCGGACATCACGACAGGCGCCCACGGGACGACTCCGCCGGTCAAACGCGTGACCCAACGGGATGATCTGGATCCGCTGATTGAGATGGGGCTCGTGACCCGCGAGGCGGAGTTTCCTTCACCGCCGCCAAGGCCTAAGACCGACCGGCAGGTGCGACTGCTGGCTGATCCGGAAACCATCGGCCGCGTCTTGCCCACCCTGGGCCGTAAATCGAAAAAAGCCGATGCGCTTGGGTGGCTGGTCGCGCATGGCCCTGACCCAGTGCCGCTGCCGGACCTGCTCGCGGGCGTGCCGTGTGAGCGGGCGGTGGTCACAACCCTGGTGGATCGGGGCTGGATTACCCTTGTTCCTGGGCAGGAGCTGGGTTCCACCGCGCCGCCGAGCCAGGGGGGGCGCACAGAGTCGCCGGCTCACCGGAGTGCGGCGCTTGTATCGTTGGCTCTGCCGCCCGATGCCGTCAGCGACGCAATCGTCGAGCTGCGTGGCACGGCCAAGCACAAGGCGGTGCTTGACCTGCTGCTCTCGCACGATGGCGCGGCCTGGATCGGTCGCGTGTATGCGGAAACGGACGCGACGCTCGATACCTTGCGCGATCTGGAGTCGGCCGGGCTGGTGACCGTGGCTGAGGAGATGGTGTGGCGGGATCCGCTTGCCGGTTATGAGTTCGAGCTGGATTCGCCGCCCGTCCTGACGCCCGATCAGGAGCGCGCGTGGGCCGCGGTGCGCGAGGCGCTGGATGTCGATCAGCATCAGCCAAGCCCGCGCCCGGTCCTGTTGCACGGTGTCACCGGCTCCGGTAAGACCGAAATATACCTACGCACCATTGCCGAGGCGCTGGCGAAGGGCAAGCAGGCAGTCGTCCTGGTGCCCGAGATCGCGCTGACCCCGCAGACCATCCGCCGTTTCGCCGCGCGATTCCCGGGGAAAGTCACCGTGTGGCACAGCGAACTGGGCGACGGCGAGCGTTTCGATGTGTGGCGAAGGGTGCGCACGAGCCATCCCGCGGCCCAGGTAGTTATCGGCTCTCGGTCGGCGCTCTTTCTCCCCTTCGGTCAGCTCGGCGTCATCGTCGTCGACGAAGAGCACGAGCCCTCATACAAGCAGGAACGCACCCCGCGCTATCACGCCCGCGCGGTGGCCATCGAGCTGGGACGCCTGTGCGCCGCGACCGTCATCCTGGGCAGTGCGACGCCGCTACTGGAGACATTCTATGCTGCGAAGCGCGGGGAGATGACACTTCTCACGCTTCCACAACGCATTAAGGCGGATCTGCCCGTAGTGCGCGTGGTCGATATGCGGCAAGAACTGCGCGCCGGCAACCGCAGCATGTTCAGCCGGCAGTTATCCGAAGGCCTGCATCGCGTGCTGGCGGCGGGCCAGCAAGCTATGCTGTACCTGAACCGCCGCGGCACGGCCACGTTCATCCTCTGCCGCGATTGCGGTTATGTGGCGACGTGCCAGCGGTGTGCTTCACCGCTCACCTTTCATGGTGAGGGGGATCTCATCTGCCACCAGTGCAACCGGCGCTACCCCTCGCCGCTCGTCTGTCCAAAGTGCTCGAGCAAGCGGATTCGCCACTTTGGCGTCGGCACGGAACGCGTCGAAGAGGCAGTGAAGCTGGAATTCCCTACCGCGCGCACCCTTCGCTGGGACCGCGATGTGACAGGAACCAGGGGCAGCCACGACGCCATCCTGGCCAAGTTCATTGCCCACGACGCAGATGTCCTGATCGGGACTCAAATGATCGCGAAAGGACTGGACCTTCCACTCGTAACATTGGTCGGCGTGGTAGCCGCCGACGTCGGACTGTTTTTGCCGGACTTCCGAGCCAGCGAGCGGACTTTCCAGTTGTTGACGCAGGTTGCCGGTCGCGCCGGTCGCAGTGAGTTGGGCGGTGAGGTGATCGTACAGACGTATCATCCGGATCACTATGCGATTTTGGCTGCTAGCGAGCACGATTACGAGGGCTTCTACCGCCAGGAGATGGCTTTCCGGCGGCAGCAGATGTACCCGCCGGTGCACCGCCTGGCTCGATTGGTCTGCCACCATGGGCAACGCACCAAGGTGCAGGCCGAAGCGCAGCGCGTAGCCGATGCCCTGCGCGCTGAGATAGCAGCGCTGTCTATCCCCAACATGGACCTGATCGGTCCGGCCCCGTGCTTTTTCGCACGGCAGCGCGGGGAGTGGCGCTGGCAGATCGTCTTGCGCGGTCCTGACCCCGCGCTGCCGCTGCGTCGCTTCCCGCTGGGACCCGGGTGGCGAATCGATGTCGACCCGGTCGATCTGCTGTGATGGAGGATTACGGATTGAAGATTAAAGATTGAAGATTAATGAGGTGAGATGGATCGATTACGCTGGAACGTTTTGATCTTGGTTGTGTTGTTGGCCGGGGTGGGTTGGATCTGGGTGAATCGGGTGCCTGTCGACAATGCGGCCGCGGCTGCCGGATCGCTGCCGCCCGCGCCAGCCGTCGGGCATCCTGCGCCGGAGATCGAGCTTGTCGATACCAACGGGCAAGCATTCAAGCTGTCGGCGCTGCGGGGAACACCTGTCGTCCTGAACTTCTGGGCAACCTGGTGTCCGCCCTGCCGCGCTGAGCTGCCCGAGCTGCAGGCGGCAAGCGAGCGATTGGCTGGCCAGGTGGCCATCATCGGGGTGAACCAGGGCGAGGCGCCGGCGGAGGTGCAGGTCTTCGCTCGACAGCTTGGCCTCACCTTCGAGATTCCCCTGGACACTCAGCTGGCGGCAAGCCGTCTTTACCTGGTGCGGAGCCTGCCCACGACGTTTTTCATCGACCGATCGGGCGTCATCCGCCGGATGCAGGTCGGGCCGCTCACCGAGGCGACGCTGTCCCAGCAGCTTCGTTCTGTCTACCCATAGGATTGAAGATGTTGCCTGTGCTTGAGCTCGGTCCCCTCGCGATCCAGACCTATCCGTTAGCGCTGGTCCTGGCCGGATGGATCGCACTGGCGGTGGGCGCCCGCGCGGCCAGGTGGCTCGGCCTGGATGGCGATCATATCTACAATGCCGGACTGTACGGCCTGATCGCCGGTGTGGTTGCGGGACGGTTTGCTCATGTGCTCGCTTTCTGGCCGGCATACCGCTCGCAGCCGCTGGAGATCTTCGGGTTCAACACGACGGCCTTTGTGCTGTGGCCCGGTATTCTTACGGCGGCCGCCGTCGCGGGATGGTATATCTACCGCCGGAGACTTCCCGCTGTTGTTATGCTGGATGCGATCGCTCCCGGGCTGCTGGCCGGCCTGGCGGTAGTGGCGATCGGCGCGCTGCTGACAGGGCGGAACCCCGGCGCGCCTGCGAACCTGCCGTGGTCGGTGACCTTGTGGGGTATCGAGCGACACCCGGTGCAGGTCTACCAGGCAATCGCGCTTGCTGCAGTGGCGGCCTATGTCCTGCATCTCATCCGGCTGGGCCGTCGAGAGGGAATCCCGGCATTGATCGCTTTGTTGGGCTATGGGCTGGCGCTGTGGCTGGTAGAAGCATTTCGCTCGACGGAAGTCGCAGCGACGCTGCCAGGCGGCTTACGGCTGGGACAGGTCACAGGCCTCGCGTTCGCCATTGTGGCTCTTCTAGGCTTGCGTCACTTCTCGACGCGCGCGAAACCGGTGGATCCTCAAAGCCTCTAGCGTACGGGCGGATTCTCGGATTGCGCGGCGGCATAGTCGTCCGGGGTGTCGATGTCCCTCAGGATCTCGTCAGCCGGCCAATCCACCCAAGCGATGGCATCTTCATGGCGGCGGATGATCGAGCGTGCGCCCACGTCTCCTGTGAGCGCGCCAAATTCAGCAAACGTGCGATGGTCAAAGAGCACCGGGTTGCCGCGTTGGCCAGCATNNCGTTGGCCAGCATAGCGCGGCGCAACAACTGGCGCCAGTGTCTCCCGATGACGTTGCACCAGGGCGGACAACAGCTCCGGTGAGACACCCGGTTGGTCGGCCAGGAGGAACAGCGCACCAGCAATTGCCCCGGCGCTGTCCTGGGCTGTCTGCAACCCGGCGCGCACGCTGCGGCTCTGGCCGCCGGCCCAATCCGCGACATCTGCGATGGTGAGGTGGCGATCGCCAGCACGCGGCGCAATTGCGGCGCGCACCTGCTGGCCCTCGGCGCCGACGGTCACCACCACGCGATGAATATCGGGACACGACAATGCCTGCTCCGTGACATGAGCCACCAGGGGAACGCCGCGCCAGGACAGCACCTGCTTGAGCACCCCAAATCGCTTCGCCTGGCCCGCGGCCAACACCACCGCAGCGATCCGCCCCCAAACTTCGCGCACTGGATTCGCTGCCAGCGCCGCACCGATCACCACGCTGTCGATGCGGGGAGCAGCCAGCCTCTGAGTGCGGAGNNGGGGAGCAGCCAGCCTCTGAGTGCGACTGTCAAAGGTGGACAGGAGCAGGCGCGCGATCTCCCGCGCGGCCAACAGGCTGGCCTCGTCCTCAACTTTGTTGAGGAATGGGATCAGGCGCGCGGATGTGGGGACGGCTTTGCAGCCGCCATCGGGATGCGCCAGCTCGGCTGCAATCATGGCGGGCGTGACGGCAACACCCAGGTGAGAACCGGTGAGCGCCGCGACGTGATCGGCACGATGGACATGCTTCGCCGTGAGCGGCTGCCCCAAGACATCGAGCCCGACAACGGGCACGACGATGGTTGTGCTCGATGGGATCACTGGCTCGTGGGGCGCCGGCGCTTTGAACGGCAGGCGCCGAGATCCATCGGCCTCAATCACGACTGCATCGACCGGGGGATGGGCTGCGATCCGATTGACCAGGGCAGGCGCAAGTCCTTGCACCTTGTCTTGTTCGACCAACGTGCTGCCCNNCCAGCACCTGGCCGTGCTCCGCCAGCAAGCCCGGGAGCTGGGCCAACAGAGCGCCTTCTCCCTGCAGCACCACGCGCGCCGGTGCGCGCGACATCTGACCGACAAAGATCTTGGTGGTCATTGTGGTAACCACTTTTTGTCCGGACGCAACCAATTCATCGGCCAGGCGGAACATTATGGTTGTCTTGCCGCCGCCGCCAACGAAGGAGATGACATCACCCGTTTGAACTCTGAGTGCTTCGTGAATGAGCACGGCGCCCAATCCTCTCTTGTGTGTGGGACAACATCGCGTTGCGCCGCGTTAGACGCGGCGCAGACCCTTGGGGTAGTGGCTTTTCAGCCGGCCCGCGACGCGTTTGCCCCACCCCAGCGAAAATCCGTCCACCGAAATCAACGTCCAGCCATCTACGCCTGCAGATACGAGCGTCTCGCCGCGCAGATAGGCAAGAAGGTCGTCACTCTCTACAGGATAATCCGCAACCTGCCGCACTTGCGATGGCGCCAATCCCAACGCGAACGCATGGCTTGGCTCGAAGCGATCCTTCTTGATTTCCCCGAGCCACCAGCCGGGGTGGAGAAAGCGCAATCCGCTGAGATCCGGCAGGCCGGGAGGGAGCGCGTACAGGTAGGAACCGATCAGTGTCGGGGATGGTGCCGGTGCGTCTGCCAGCGCCTTCGCGATGAAGGCATCGAAGGCGGACTGCGCGAGTTTTGGCAGCCGCGGTGGCCTCAAGGCCGGCGGGCCGGCGGGCGGGCCGGCGGGCTGGCCGGCCGGCGTCTCTGACGTATACGGCGTTGACAGGTTCGACTTCACCAACAAAGCGGCGAAATGTCCTTCGCCGGGCGCCCGATGGGGCCACAGGCGGACGCAGCGTGCAAGGTCCGGCGAGGGGCCAGCAGCCAGCTTTGCCGCCAGAGAAGACGGCAGCCAGTCGGGGCGGCCAGGGCAGAAGCCTGGCCGAGCCGGCGGCTCAGCGAGCACAAACTCGGGGTGGTGCAACAAAAAGCGCGCCACAGCGCCCTCGTCCTCTTCGGGCGCGAACGTGCAGGTCGAATAGACGAGCCGGCCGCCCGGCCGCACCAATTGCGCGGCTTGCTCCAAGATGCCATGTTGTCTCAACGCGCAACCTTCGACCAGGGCCGGGCTCCAGGCCTGCCGCGCAGCCGGGCTCTTGCGAAACGTGCCTTCGCCGGAACAGGGCGCGTCGACGAGCACTGCATCGAAGAAACTCGGGAATCGTTGGGCAAGGCGCTCAGGGGTTTCCGCGGTAATGGCCACATTTGTGGCTCCCCAGCGCTCCAGGTTTCCGGCCAGCTCCCACCCGCGCTTTGGCACCACCTCATTGGCGACCAGCAATCCTTTTCCGGCCAGGCGCGCGGCGACCTGGGTCGACTTGCCGCCCGGCGCGGCCGAAAGATCGAGCACGGTCTCCCCTGGCTGCGGATCGAGGATCTCGACAGGCATGAGGGCCGAGGGATCTTGCATGTAATACAGCCCGGCTGCATGGTACGGGTGCTTGCCGGGGCGACCCCGATCGGCAGCCGCAACGACGAAGGCGGCGGTGGACCAGGGAACCGGCAGCAGATCGATGGATAGCCGTTCTGCCAGTGTCTCAGGGACGATTTTAAGCGTGTTGGCGCGCAGGCCAGTCACCGCAGGCTGTTCATAGCTCGCCAGGAAAGGCGCAAACTCATCGCCCAGGAGGGCGGACATGCGGC
>MTKZ01005336.1_pt1 | contig 15850 bp, 8 predicted proteins | sample 1042781 | NCBI WGS metagenome assembly MTKZ01 (sample SAMN06212207, study PRJNA360539) | anaerobic digester metagenome | biome: Wastewater treatment plant; material: sludge; isolation source: anaerobic digester fed with sludge from wastewater treatment plant | place: Denmark: WWTP Viborg ...
CGATGATGCGCTGATAGTCATTGCCCGGGGTGGGTCCGCAGCGGACCCCCGATCCCGGGGGGTAATCCTGGTTGCCACTGCGCCAGTAGTTGGGGTGCCCGTCGGTCACATAGGGTCCGGGGGGCACGGGACGCTCCTACGGCGTCCAGCCGTTGGCGACGCATCCGTTGAATCCGGATACAGTGCCCCAGTCTCCCTCGAAATCACCATTTACGAGGAGGTTCTGCGCGCTGGCGCCGCCGAACGCGCCTGCCAGCAGGAGAAGGCACAACAGCAAGACAGGCTTGCCGGTTGATCTGTTCATCTGAGCGCTCCTTTCGTTGCCGCAAGCCGCTCCCGGAGCCAGACTCCGGGCTCGCCATCGAGACGGCAATGATGTGATAAGCGGGGCATGCCTGACACCATGAAGGCGGCCTGCCCCGGAAACGATCTACCCTCATTACGACTGCAGCCGGAGCGTCTCGACGACGTCCGGCTGCAGCACACAATCAGATATGCACCTGTTGAATCAGGCCGTCAAGCCGGACTCAGCTTCGCTTTCGAAGCGCCAGGCCGGCAAAGCCGGCGAGGCCGCTGGCGAGGGCGAGCAGGCTGCCGGGCTCAGGAACGAGCTCGACGCTCAGCGCGTCGAAGCCGCAGGCCTCGAGCCTGTAGTCAGCCGACTGCACCCGTCCCCACTTAAGGAACATGGTGCTGGTGCTCTCGGTGGCCGTGAAGATAACCGGGCCGAAGGTCTCGCGGAAGGAGAAGCCTCCCGCGCCCGCCGCGCGTTCCTTCTTGGCGATGACCGTACCGGCCGCGTCAGGATCGGTCGTGGTGCCGTTCGCGATCAAGACTTCCCACCAGGCCGTGTCGTTGCTATCCTCTACGCCGCCCATGAAGCCGCCGCTCACCAGATACGACTGCCCGGGAGTGGTGGCGAATGTCTGGTACAGGCCGATGTGGAAGTTGGCGTGCCCACCAAAATCCGTTCCCGCAAAGAAGCTGCCGTCAAACGGGACGCCGGTGCCCACGAAGATGCCGTAGCTGGCAATCTTGTTCAGAACGGGCGCCTGGGTGCCCCAGGGGGGATCGGGATAATAGAACACAGCCTGAGTCCACCCCGGGAAGTAGCCGCTCATTCCCCAGTTATCTTCTTCGAAACTGCCGTTGCTGAGCAGGTTTGCCTGAGCGGAACCCGCAATTGCCAGCACGGCGCACAGCAGAACCAGTTTTTTCATGGTCGCTCTCTCCTTTTCGTTGCTCTCTCTTTTGTGACAGGGGTGGGAGACCCCGCCCCGATGTCGTGCGAAACTTCGGCCCCGGCGTCTGACGCTCCCGTACCTGCCGACGCAAAGGGTCACGATTGCATAACGCTTCGTTGCATAATCCGTGCCAAAACGAACGAGCGCCGAAAATGGTGAGGCCCAAAACGAAGAAACTGGTATTTCTACCAGTGAAGAATGCGGATCGGCCTGCCGGGACGCAATCTGCTGGCAGGGAACACGGACTGCGGTGCACAAGAGGCCTGTGACGACAGCGACGAAAGGAATCCTGCATGCTCCCGTTCTCCCGGCCCGATATCGCCCCGCCTGACGGGCTGATTGTTCTTGTCAGGCTGAGCCTTGTTCTCGGCGCGCTTGTGTGCCTTCAGGCGCCGGCGCTGCCTGCCGCCCCCCCGCGAGCCGCCGTGCTCTCGGGGCTTCCACACCACGACGCAGGTCTTATTGAAGCCATCAGCGGCGAGATAGCCGCGGCCGGATACGCCGTGGAGCAGATCCCGCCGGAGACGGTCCTCAGCGAGGAGTCGCTAAGCGCGGCGGGTTTTGACCTGCTCGTTCTGCCGAACGGGGCGGTTCTGCCCGGCGCCGCGGCCCCGGCGCTCGAGAGCTTCGCGCGCAAAGGGGGCGACATCCTGGCGCTGAATGCCCCCCTCTGGCAGCAGGCGCTCATCAGGCACGGCGGCAAGTGGACGGACAGGGACGAGTACCAGAAGCAGGCCGCCGGGCAGCCGCTGGAGCATCCGGTGGCGCAGTTTTCGGCGGAGGAGGTGAAGCGCTGGGAGCGCACATCCAATCCGGGCGAGCGGAAGACGCTCTACGAGGCCGCGGCGCAAGGCCCGGCGCGGGGAACCAGCGCGCTGCATGTGCAGATGAGCGGCCTGGACGGATGGGAGACGTTTCGTTCGCCCGCGCTGGAAGCGCCCTTCGCCGAAGGCCACACGCTCACGGTGTTCTCGGCAAAGGGCGGCCCGCGGACGTCGCTGCTCTCGGTCGAGTGGACCGAGCGGGACGGCTCGCGGTGGATTGCAGTGATACCCCTCTCGCGGGAATGGCGGAGGTTCGTGCTTGCGCCGCGGGACTTCCGTTACTGGACCAGCGTCCCCGAGCGGGGAGGACGCGGAGATTCGTTCAAGCCGCAAAATGCCCGCCAACTGACGTTCGGGCTGGCGTTCACGCACACGGGGACTCTGGGGGGCGACCATGAGTACTGGGTGGGGCCGGTGGGCACGGCGAAGATGACCCCGGACTATCAGGAGGTGGTGGATTCGTTCGCCCCGCCTGCTCTGGACACGCTCTCACCCTCGTACAAGCTGTTCGACGTGACGGGAGCGGAGGCGCTTTCGACGAGAAGCGATCAGGCGATTGCGGCGGTTGCTGAGTTCCCCGTGCCTGCTGTTGTGCGCAGCGTCCAGCCTCGCCCGCGCGGAGGGGGCTTCGCGAAAGGGCGCGACTGGCGCTGGATTCCTCTTCTGGAAGCGCGCACTGGCGCGGGCGAGTGGCGCGGAGCGCCCGCGGCCATGACCGTGCGCGCATCCGGACCGTGCAAGGGCGGTGTCTGGACCTCCTTCGGCATCGGGGATCCGAAGTGGTACGGCGAGCCCGGGGCGCTGGCGCTGATACGGGGTTGCGCCGGGCGGATGCGCGACGGGCTGTTCATTCTGGACGGCGGAGCGAATTTCTACACCTACTTCGAGGGTCAGGAACTGAAGCTGGGGGTGAGGGCCGCTAACGTGGGCGCGATGGAGCGCAAGGGCGTGACTCTGCGCGTGAGCGTGGCTGCCGGGAACGCCCCGCCCGTCGCGACGCGGACGTGGACGGTGGACCTGTTGCCCGGCGAGACAAAGCCGGTCTCGTCCGCGTGGAAACCGGCGGCGTGGCCCGAGAACGGCTATACGGTGACCGCCGAGATGCTGGACGGCGAGCGGGTGATTGACCGGGTGTCGCACGAAGTGCACGTGTACAGGCCGGCCAAGGTGAAGCATTTCGTGAAGTCCGTCAACGGCGAGTTCGTGCTGAACGGCAAGAGGTGGAGGGCCCACGGCGTCAACTACATGCCGTCGTCGGGCATCGGCACGGAAGACGGGGAGTACTTCGAGCACTGGGTCGGCGCGCGGTCGTACGACCCGGAGGTGATCCGGCGCGATCTGGAGCATGTGAAGGACCTCGGCCTCAATTCGGTCAGCATCTTCATATACAGCGGAATGACGGAGGACCAGAACCTGCTCGACCTGCTGCGGCAGCTCCGCGAGCTGGGGCTGAAGGCCAACCTGTCGCTGCGGCCAGGGACTCCGATGGACTTCCTGTGGCCCGAGATCAGCAAGATTATCCGCTACTACAGGCTGTGGGACGACGACACGCTGTTCGCCTACGACCTGGCGTGGGAGCCGATGTTCAACACGCACGAGGACCGGAGGATATGGGACGCCGCCTGGGAGGAGTGGATCGTCCAGCGCTACAGGAGCGTGGAGAACGCGGAGAAGGACTGGGGCGTGCCCGCTGTGCGCGACAGCAAGGGCGCGCTGACGAATCCGCTTCCGCACATGATTGACACCGACGGCCCGTGGCGGAAGATGACCGCGGCGTATCGCAGGTTCCTCGATACGCTGCTCTACGAGAAGTACAGCAGGGCGCGGGCGCTGGTGCGCGGACTGGACCCGAACCATCTGGTGAGCTTCCGGATGGCGGAGGCGGGCAACCCGGACTATCGCTGGGACGGACGGATTCCGTACGACTTCCCGTATCTGGCGGCGGCGGTGGACATCATCGAACCGGAAGCCTACGGCCGCATCGGCGACTGGGACAGGGTGAAGAGGGGCTGGTTCGAGTTCGAGTACATCCGGTGGGCGGCGCCGGGCAAGCCCGTGATGTGGGCGGAGATGGGCGTGAGTTCGTGGGATGCGGGCGCGAAGCGGACGGACCCCGGCAGGCTGGAGTTCCAGGCGCAGTACTTCCGCGACTTCTACAGAATGATGACGGCAAGCGGATACGACGGAGTATTCTACTGGTGGTATCCCGGCGGCTTCAGGTACGGGGAGAACAGCGACTACGGGATCATCAACCCGGATGGAAGCGACCGTCCCGTCTCGGCCGTCATAAGAGATAACGCCGAAGCCTTCCTGAACAGCCCGCCCGCGCAGGCGATTGACAGCTGGATAGAGTTCGACCGCGACGAGCACCCGGACGGCATCGCGGGCATATACGACAAAGTGAAGGATGAGTTCTGGGACGCCATCCGCCGGGGGCTGACGCCCGGACTGAAGACGGGCGGAACGGCAACGACATCTGAGACCTGTCCCGCCCTGGCGGTGGGCAACAACGACTGGAACGGTGACAATCCGGCAAAATACCTGGACGGGTTCTTCGACAGCGTGGAGGTTCTGGACGCCGCCGGGAAGTGGGTGAAACCCGTCAGCGGCGGCAGCGTGACGGTTACCGCGCGCAAGCCCGTGATCGCCCGCCTGCGGGTCACTAACCTCGGCGAGGCGAGATGGGTGACGCAGCCCGGACATGACGCGCCGCCGGGGTCGGTGTACATTGTGGCCGAGAGCGACACGTACGTTGTCAACCCTCTGCCCGGCCCGCTGAGCAGGCACAGATCGGCGACGCTCGGGAACGTGGAGATATACCCGGCCGGTCTGAAAGAGGAGACAAAGGTGCTGATCACGTTTCTGGCGGACGCGCGCACGCGGTTCGGCCAGAAGTTCTGGGTGAGGCTCAAGCCGAAGTGAGGAAACACATGGACAGACGAGACTTTCTGAAGGGTTCCGCCGCGGCTGGCGCCGCGGTGCTGACGGGGCTCTCGCAGACGCGGAGCTGGAGCGCTGAGATGAAGAAGACCGAAAGCCGAAAGAGGCCGCTTCTCTACGGGGCGGGAATGATCTGGGGGATGTGGCTGAATCGCCCGTGGGACTACGAGGAGAAGCAGATGGACCTCCTCAAGAGCCTTGGCGGGACGGTGACATCGGCTTCGTTCGACTGGGTGGACCGCGAGAAGGAGCCGGGCAAGTGGGACTGGTCGTATCCGGACCACGCGGTGGAAGCTGCGCAGAAGCGCGGGCTGAAGCAGTTCGGCTACATCGGGAACACTCCCGGATGGGCGCTGCCGAAGGGCACCGATCCGAAGCTGGGATACCGCAACCCGCCCCGCGACGAATGCGAAAAGGAGTTCCGGGACTACTGCCGCAAGGTTGCGGCGCGCTACAAGGGGCGCGTGGACATGTTCCAGTTCTGGAATGAACCGAACGGCTGCTCGTGGGTGAAGGACGGGTGCGCGAACGGCGACCAGTTCGCGGTGTACACGAAGTGGCTGAAGATCGCGTACGAGTCGCTGAAGGAAGGCAACCCGAAGTGCATTGTGGCGGCGGGGGCGCTGGACTATCACGAAGGCGTGAAGGAAGGCTACAAGTATATCGAAGGCATCTACCAGTCGGGCGGCAAGGGCTGCTTCGACGCCGTCTCGATCCATCCTTACGGCGAGCCCCTGCACTGGCAGGCGGTATCGGACACCTACCGCGTCATGAAAGAGAACGGCGACGGCGCGAAGGGTCTCTGGATCACCGAGTATGGCTGGTCGGACTCGAAGGGCGAGGATGCGGCGAAGAAGCTGCGCGACGTACTGACCAAGCTCGCAAGCCCCGAGTACAGCTACGTGACGCTGGCGAACTACCTGTGCGTGACAGACCTCCCGATCGAGGGGACACAGCAGTACGGACTGGCCGACCGGGAACTGAAGCCGCGGCCGATTGCGCAGGCGTTCAAAGAGCTGGCGGCGCGAAAATGACGGACACAGCGGTCTGGTTCGATGTTCACAGCCTGATTGACGAGTCCGTAAAGGTCGAGAAGCCGTCGCACGGCAGGGACGACCCGGACAAGGGTCACAGCCGGATGCCGGACAACGGCTGGAAAGACGTCGTCACGATGCTCGCGCTGCAGGGGCTCGTGAACCGGCGGGGCCCGCGTCTGATGTACGACACGCAGTTCTGGAACTGGCCTCCGGCGGATGCTGCCTGGCGGGACTACTACGCCGCGCACAAGGGCCTGGCGTTCGAGACCCTGCCGGACATGGGGGCGGTCATCGAGCGGTTCGGGGACGATTTCCGGGGGCTGGTCATACACGACCCGGCGGTGGAGCAATCGCTGTATGTCGCCTGCATGCTGGCGGGGCTGGAGGACCTGTTGCCGGTGTCGCCGGAGATGGCGGCGAAGCTTGACGCGGAGGTCAAGCACGATCTGCGCGGGCGGTGGACGGACGAGTTCGCGCCGCTGGACTACGCAATCGAAGAACTGATGCCCCGCTGCGCGCCCGGGATGGCGTACAGCGTGGACCGGCTCTGGTCGGGGATGTCCATTGACGCGCTCGACCTGGCGGTGGCGAGGAAGGCGTTCATCTACCGGTGCAGCACGGTGGAGGCGTTCCGGGAGGACGCAGGCCGCATCTGGCGGATTCAGGGCAGGCTGGGCCCGAACTGCGGCATCTACGGCTGGGGCGAGCCCGAAGACGACTACTGCCGGATGGCCTCGATGAACAGCAACTATATAATGTGCGCCGAGGCGCCGAACCTGAGCTTCCACGCGCAGGTGCGGGCAGACAGGGCGGAGTTCCGGCAGAAGTCGCACCCGAAAGAGCCGTTCACGCTGGAAGACAAGGTGTATGTCGCTTTTCTGACCACCGAAGGCGACGCGATGAAGATCCACACGGTGTTTCAGGGAGGCGCGTGGCACGACCCGGACCGGGGCAAGGTGCCGGTCAACTGGGGTTTCCAGCCGAGGATGCTCGACATCGCGCCGGGGATGGCGGAGTACTACTTCAGCTCGATGAGCGAGAAGGACTACTTTTACTGCGGCTGCTCGGGCGCGGGCTACACGTATCCGAACTGGATGCCCGAACCGGAGGAGTTCTTCCGCGAGACGGACGAGTATATGCGGCGCAGCGACCTGCAGGTGATGGACTGCTGGATCTACTTCTCGAGGCCGGTGTACGAAACGTACGCCCGGCTGAGCCCGCATACGAAGGCCTTCGTGATGCCCGCCGGGCCGCTTCAGGTGAAGATGACCGAAGCCGGGACGCCGGTGATTCTGCGCGACGGAAGGCTGCACTACTTCGCGAGCGAGAAGACGCCGGAGGACATGGCCGAAGCGATTCGCGCGGCCGCGGCGGACGCCGTCTGCCGGCCGGTGTTTCTGACGGTCTTCGCCGTGCCGAACGCGCGCGGGAACACGTCCGCGCAGGACGGATTCGCTCCGTCGGACTATCTGAAGGTGACTGAGCTTCTGGGCGGCGAGCAGTTCAAGTTCGTGACTCTGGAGGAGATGGCGTGGGCGGCCAGCGAGTTTGTGCGGCAGCATCCCGAGTGGGCGAACCGTCCGATGGGCCGCGGCGCGACCCGGTCCGTGGGGGTGAACGTTGCCGAAGATTGAGCCTCTCCAGCTTGTGGCGCGCGGCGAAGGCGGACGGCTGGAACGGATCTGCCGCGTGTCGCAGGTTCTGCCGAACCCGGTTCGGGAGGTGCGGATTGCTGCCGCTGGCGGCGCGGCGCACACCTTCGGCCCATGCGCGGCGGGGGAAGGGTGCTGGCTCGTCCGGGCTCCATACCATCCTGAAGCCGCCAGCGTAACCTTCGAAGTGCGAGCGGACGGCGCGGCCGAGCACGCCGAGGCCCGTCTCGAGCCGGTCCGGCCGTGGATGGTGCATCTGATTCAGCACAGCCACACCGACCTCGGCTACACGGATCTCCAGGAAGACACCACACGCGGGCAGGCGGGCTTTCTGGACGAAGTGATTGAGCTTGCGCGGCAGACGCGGGACTGGCCGGACGAGGCGCGCCTGCGGTGGGTGTGCGAGTCGGCATGGGCCGTGGAGCGGTTTCTGGAGAGCGCGCCGCCGGAGCAGGTGCAGGCGCTGAAAGAACTCATCCGCGAGGGCACGGTGGAGATGACCGGGCTCTGGTGGCAGTTCACCGAGATGTGCTCGCATGCGGAATGGGCGCGGTCGCTGGAGTGGGCGCGAAAGGTGGCCCGGGCGCTGGAAGCCCCCGTGAGAACGGCTCTGAACTGCGACGTGAACGGCTGGAGCTGGAGCCTTCCGCAGCTTCTGCGCGAGGCGGGCATCGAGCGCTTCGCGACCGCCATCAACGGCTATCGCGGCGGAATGCCCGAGCCCTGCCCGCGCCCGTTCTGGTGGGAGTCGCCGGACGGCAGCCGCGTGCTGGTCTGGAACGGCCTGCACTATCACGCGGGCAACGCGCTGGGGGCGCACGAAGGCCTGCCGGTGATGGAGGAGCGTCTGCCGCGGCATCTGAGGGGGCTGGTTGACGACGGCTATCCGTACAAGAGCGTGAACCTGCAGCACTCGGGGCTGTATGCCGACAACTGCGGCCCCCGTCTGACGGCGTGTGAGATCGTGCGGGAATGGAACGAGCGCTACGCTTCGCCTGTGCTGACGACGGCAACTCTGAGCGGCTTTTTCGACGCGCTGGAGAGCGAGCTGCCGGAGCATCCGGCCCCGGTGTGGCGCGGCGACTGGACGGACTGGTGGGCCGACGGGAACGGGACGGCTCCGCGCGAGGTCGCGATGAACCGGTCCTCGCAGCAGACGCTGCGCGCGGCGGACACGGTGTGGGCGCTTCGGGGACTTGCGGGCGACAGCCACGCTCCGGAGAAGGCCGCGGCGCTGGACGCCTGCCTGCGCGAGGCGGCGACGTTTGACGAGCATACTTTCGGGGCAGCCGCCAGCGTCAGCCAGCCGTGGAGCCCCCTTTCGCTCGCCCAGTGGGCCAGCAAGGCTTCGCATGCTTACAGAGCCTCCGTGCGAAGCGACCGCCTATGGAAGGACGCGACGGCGCATCCGGCGCTCACAGAAGTGCCCGGCCCGGCGCTGGTTGTTCTGAACCCGGACGCCTGGGACCGCCGCGATGCCGCGCAGGCCCGGGTTGACGTTACCCGGCTGCCGAACGGACGCGAGTTCCGTCTGATCGGCCCCGGCGGGCGTCCGGCCCCGCATCAGCTCGTGGGCGAATCGGAAGGCGCGGTGGACATTGTCTTCGCGGCCGACGTGCCCGCCTGCGGATACTCGGTGTATGCGATTGAGCCCGCGCACGCGTGGGACGTCTCGCGCGACCGCTGCCGCCCGGAGAGCGAAAACTACTACTGGTCGCGGCAGGAGGCGCTCGGCACCGATACTTTCGAGTGCCGGTTCCACCCGCTTACCGGAACCATCGAGTCGCTGAAGCACATCCCGACCGGGCGCGAGGCGCTGGCGCGCGGTGGATGGAGCGCGATGGACGTGATCCACGAGCACCCGCACGATGGACGCGTGGCGCTCGAGGTGAGCCGCTCGAACAGAGGCTTCGCGCGGCTTGGTTTCGACAGGACACAGGCAGACTGGAAGCTGACGCACGCGGACGCGGGTGCCGTTTTCTGCGAGATCGTGCGGCGGGGAGAGCTTCCGGGCGTCACGCGGATGGAACAGCGCGTGCGGCTGTTCCGCGAACTCGGTTTCGCCGAGATTCTGCTGGAGATGGACAAGCTGCCCTCGCGCGAGCCGGAAGCGTTCTACCTGGCGTTTCCGCTTGCGGCGGAAGAGGGCTGGGAGGTATCGCTCGACAAGCCGCTGACCTGGTTCACGGCGGAGCGCGAGCAGCTTCCGGGATGCGCCCGCGACTGGTACACCGCGGCGTCGTGGGTGCGCTCGGGCGGCAGGGACGCGTCTGTTGCGCTGGCCGTGCCCGATGCGCCGATGCTTCAGATCGGCGGGATCAACACGGGTAAATGGCTCTCCGAGCTTCCGCCCCACGGCGGACTCATCATGAGCTGGCTGTACAACAATTACTGGACGACGAACTTCCCCGCGTCGGCGCACGGGCCGCTGAGGTTCCGCTACCGGCTGGCGGTGCTGGGCGGCGGCGCTGACGAGGCGACGCGGTTCGGATGGGAAGCCGCGAGCCCGCTGCGGGCCGTCTTCGCCGGCGGGAGCGGCGCGGAGACGGAGCCTGCGGCAGGCGCTGGCTTCTTCCGGGTTGACGGCGAAGGGGTCTTCGCGTTCGACGTGCGCCCGGCCGGGACGGCGCACGCTGCTGTTGTTCTTTTGTGGAACGTGACGGACGCTTCGCAGGCGTTTGCGCTGACCCTGAACCTCCCGGAGGTTCGTTTGAGCGGGGCGTGGGTGTGCGATGCCCACGGACAGGCAGTGCGAGCGCTGGAGATTTCCGGGCAGAGCGCCCGGGGCAGCATTGGCGCTCGGGCGACGATGCGGCTGAGGATTGAGACGGAGAAGGGTAACTGAGAGAGATGAGTCTGAGCAAGTGGGTGTTCTCGCTTCTGATGCAGGAGGGGCGACAGCGGAAGGAAGAAGGCGTGGACGGCGGGGCGGTGGACGCCGCCGTGCGGGGAGTGAGCGCGGAGTCGGCGCTGGCTGAAATCGAGGCCGCCTACGACGCTCTGATGCGGCTGAGTGTGTCGCCGTGCTTCCCATTCGAAGAGCCGAGCGACTGGGAGACCATCGTGAGTCTGAGCCCGCTGCTTAAGCAGGGCAAGGCGGGCGTGCGGGCTTCGGAGATGGACGGCGGAGTTCTTCTCGACCGCATGCGGGGCGCATGGTTTGGACGGTGCGCCGCCTGCGCGCTCGGCAAGCCCGTCGAGCGCGGGCCGTTCATGAACAGCCGCGACGGCGTGCCGGGATGGCAGGGCATTCGCATCTATCTGAAAGGGGCGGGCGCGTGGCCGCTCGACTTCTACGTGCCAAACGCGGGTGTCATCGAGGGGTACGACATCGGGTGCCCGGACTCGACGCGCGAGCACATCCGCTTTATGGAGACGGACGACGACATCCGCTACACGGTGCTGGGACTGCACGTGCTGGAGCAGAAGGGCGCCGCTTTCACGACGGTGGACGTGGCGCACGCGTGGTGGAACGTCCTTCCCATCGGCCAGACGTTCACCGCGGAGCGCGCGGCGTATCGGAATCTCGCGAACACGCTGGAGCAGGGGCCGCTGGACGACGGCGCGCTGGACTACGTCCGAACGCACCGGAACCCGTTCCGCGAGTGGATCGGGGCGCAGATTCGCGCGGACGGCTGGGCGTACGGCGCGGCGGGGCAGGCAGCTCTCGGGGCCGAGTTCGGCTATCGCGATGCCGCGCTGTCTCACGTGAAGAACGGCATCTACGGCGAAATGCTCTTTGCGTCGGCCATCGCCGCCGCTTTCGCGTGCGAGGACGCTCTGGCGGCGCTGGAGCAGGGTCTCCAGTGCATTCCGTCCACAAGCCGCCTTGCGAAAGACGTCAGCGAGGCGATCGCCCTCGGCAAGCGGGCGGGCGATTTGGACGAGCTGCACGACGAACTCTGGAAGAGGTGGGGACATTACGACGGCGTTCACACGAACAACAACGCCGCGCTCGTTGCCGCCGCCATCGCGTTCGGCGGAGACGACTTCGAGAAGACGATTGTCGCCGCCGTGACCGGCGGGTGGGACACGGACTGCAACGGGGCGACGGCGGGTTCGCTCTGGGGCGCGGCGTACGGCTACGGCAGGCTGCCGGAGAAGTGGATTGCGCCGCTGAACGACACGCTGTACGCGGCGATTCCGGGCTTCCACCCCATCGCGATTTCGGAGTGCGCGCGGCGCAGCGTCGAAACGGCACTCGGCTGCGCCGAAGCGTGAGCGCGAACTAGAGCGCGAGCAGAGTGACCGGGCCGATCAGCCCGGAGCGAAGCCTGCCCGGGGCAAAGCGCGCGTAGCTCTCGATGTGGTGCGGGGCGGCGGATGTCGCCGCCCCGGCCGCCCCGTAGGTCGCCGCGATCGAGTTCGCGAGCGTGTTCACGACCCGGACTCTGAGCCTGTTCTCGCCCTGCTTCAGCGCGCCGCTGACGCGGAACCGGTACGGCCGCCACAGCGCGACGCCAAGCGCGACATCGTTCAGGTGGACCTCCGCCGCGATGCCGGCCTCCCCGAGGTCGAGCCAGACGTCATCGGGAGGGTCTGATCCGAAGTCGAAAACCGTCTCGTACGTGACCCCTCCCGAGAACTGCGCCAGCCCGAGGTCCTCCCACGGCTTCAGATCGTCCCAGCGGCGGGTAAGCTCAAGCTCGTCGAGCGAGGGCCGCGCGGGCAGGTCGCGAACGCGCATCGGGTCACGGCTGCCGCCGTCGAGCGTCACATCCCAGGGGCCGGGAATCTGAAACAGTGGGCGCGCGCGGTCAACGGGAGGGATCGGGATGGCCTCGGCGGCGGCAGGGTCGGCCTCCGGACCCAGAACCACGAAGCAGGACTGGTGCGGCTCGAAGGAGAGGCGCAGCATCACGCCATCTTCGCCCGGCCGTTCGGTGAACTCCACAGTGTGCGCCGCCCCGGTGAGAGGGTCGAGCAGCAGGGGCTGGCCCGCGCCGCGAAGCGCCACGTGAACCTGAGGGCACGGATCGCTGCTGTGGTGAACCAGAAAGTACACGTCCGCGCCGCCGATTCGGCGGTGCTGCGCGTGAACGTCCGGGCAGTCGCTGTGGAAGTCGCCGAAACCAAGCGACCGCAGAAGATGCGTCAGTGACTCATCCGGCCGGGAAAGCCAGTACGCGGGAGGGTCGGGCGCGATCTCACTGTCGCGGCCGGAAGCTGCCAGCGCCTCAACGCGCGCAGGGGCGTCCCCGAATATGCGCGCGGAGATCGCCTGCACCACGCGGTCGTGCCCGGGCCCTTCACAGGCGCGCCCGGGCAGGCAGCCCGAAGCGATCACCACCCCACCCTCCTCCCAGAAGGCCTCGATGACCCGGTACACGTCCACGGCAATCCACTGCGTCCGGGGGAGGATGAGCGCCCGGTACCGCCTGCTCTGCTGTACGGCAAGATGCCCGTCCTGCACCCCGCCCTCGCGCAGAGAGTCATCGTCCACGACATCGAAGTCCAGCCCGCCCTCGCGCAGCCCGTTGGCGGCGGCGCGAAAATGCGCGTCGGTCTGCTCGATGGACGCTCCCTCCCAGAGGTAATCCGCCGTCATCCAGGCGCCGGGAATCTCGAACGCGTGGAGGTTGGCGTACTCTTTTGTGGGAATGAACTCCGCCTGCACCGACTCGATCGGATAGTAGAGCGCGATGTCGCAGACGTGCTCGCCCTGGCTCAGCAGATAGCAGGCGCGCCGGAGATAGTCCGCGTACACGCTGTAGTAGTCCCAGTACGGCTGCTGGAAGAACATGGAAGGCGGGCAGTCATACCAGCGAAAGCCGAGATCGTCGGGTATTTCCGGAATCGGGACGTCTTCGGAGATCGAATAGAAGAACCCGTGCGGCACGAGCAGGTTCACGCCGTGAACAAGCTGCCAGTCGGTCATCCATTTCATGCGCTCGAAGGTGAAATCCCACCCGGTGAGCGCGAAGCATTCGCTGATGACGCGCTCGCGGCCATAGAGATTTGCGACCGAGGCCGCCATCTTGCAGACGACGGGCGGAATGGCGCCCGGGAATATGTAGTCAATGCCCGGATAGTGCAGGCGGCGCATGGAGCGGAAGTAGTCGCCCATGAAGCGGGCGTGGAAGGGCAGAGTCTCCTCGAGCAGCAGATGCCCCGTTGATGCCGTACCGGTGGAATCGCACCAGCTCTCGATTGCGCCGAAGAAGCGCTCCTCGTAGAGCTGTCCCATTACGTCGTAGTAGTCCAGCCGCACCTTGCCCGTCTGCGCTCCCAAATCCTGCCAGAGCGCGGGCAGAAGCGGCACAGGGTCGTAGCCTTTGCGCAGCCGGAACTGCTCGAGGAACTGCGTGGACCAGCCCGGGGTATCGGAGGGCGGCTCGTCGGTGAACGAAGCTGTGATGGTGGAGCCGAGATGCCCGGGGAAGCGGCGCTCGTACTCGCGGTGGGTCAGGTCGAGAAAAGCCTGCATCGCCTGCTCGTTCATCAGGTCGGAGACAGGATGCGTCCCGAACTGGTCGCCGTACGGGTTGTGCGACAGATGCTCGAAAAGAATCGCCAGGTAGTGCGGCCCATCATCGAGATGCAGGGCGAGGACTCCGTCCGAGACCTCGGACGTCACGTCGCGGGCGGGCGCAAGCAGCCCGTCGCCAGCGCAGGGCAGATGCAGGGCAGCGATTATGTCGCCAGCACCCTTCGGGAGATCCTGCGCGAAATGCCACTCGAGCCGGCCGGGACCGACGAACGTCTTTTCGAGACGGTCGAGCGCGCGGATGCGGTAGTCCGGATGCAGGGCGGGCACGCGGTACTCGGCCATTCCGCTCATCCACGGGTACTCGTCGTAGAGCCACATGAACATGCCCTGCCGCGACGACTCGTCGAGGATGTGGCCGATCATCTCGAACCACTCCTCGGACAGATAGGGCGTCACGAGGCCGGGGCGGGCGTGCATGACAGCGCCGAAGACGTGCTTGTCGCGCATCTCGCGCACCTGCCACTGCAGGCGGTCTTCTTCCAGCTGCTCGTTCAGAAACCAGAACGGAACGGGGCCGTAGTCACCCGGCGGGTCGCGAAACTCATTGATGAAGTCCAAGTCAGATCCTTTCGACATCTCCCCACAGGATAGCCATATCAGACGCCGGGATGCTTGCGCCGATCACGCCATCTTCAAGACGGACGTCCACCATGCCGCTGCCGGACCCGGACTCCCAGTTCAGCCTGCCGTCAGCAACGCGCCAGCCACTCGTGCCGACCCGGATGGCCATGCTGGCTTTGCCTTCTCCCGCGATGTCCGAGCAACAGATGACCAGCCGCCTGCCGAGCACCGCCGTCACCCTTCTGCCCGGGAAGCCCTCGATCCACGCCGGAACCGGCCTGCCTCCGAACAGCTCGCCCGAGAACCGCTCGCGCCACTCCATGAACAGGCGGATAGCAGCGGAGAACGCTCCCTCGGGAGGGTTGCGGAAACAGGCGAGATCCATGCCGCTCGCCGCCGCATGGACAAGCCGGAGCATCTCGAGCTGCCCCTCCCGCACCGGCCCCGCCGCCTGCATCAGCCAGGGCACGGCGTGCCGCGTCATCTCGGGAAAGGCGAAAGCGCCTTCGGGACAGGGGCCGGGCCAGTCGTTGTGCGACTGCACCAGGTCGAAGTACTGGCTGAGGATATCGGAGAAGCCTTCGGTCGCGAGATAGGCTTCGGGGCGCGCGGCTTTGACGCGCTCGCGCACCAGGCGGAGCAGGTTGTGATACCCGCGCCACGACTCGTACGGGCGGCTGTGAGAATGCTCGGGCGAGAAGCAGGGCACGGCCACGGCCCCGAGCACCTGGTCCAGATACAGCCCGTCCACCTCGTATTCCCGGGCGGCATGCGCCAGTCGGCGGGCGTACTCATGCTGCCAGCCCGGCGCGGACGGGCACATGGTCGCGAATACGACCCGGCCGTAGATCTCCTTGGCGATCTCGTCGTCCGGGTCCCAATCCGGCAACGGGACGTCCGTCGTGACCCCGATGAACTCATCGGCAATGGATTCCTTCAGCGTCCGGCCCGCCGGCGCGGCAACCGCCCACGACTTCCATTCGGGATGCTCCTTCGCCGTCTCCGAGAGAGGATCGAACAGGCGGCCGTTGGTGTAGAGCGCCATGCGCCGGCCCGCGGCGTGGATGTCGCGCGCGGCCTGCCGGAGTGCCTGCGCGCCGAC
>MTKZ01006613.1_pt5 | contig 15844 bp, 17 predicted proteins | sample 1042781 | NCBI WGS metagenome assembly MTKZ01 (sample SAMN06212207, study PRJNA360539) | anaerobic digester metagenome | biome: Wastewater treatment plant; material: sludge; isolation source: anaerobic digester fed with sludge from wastewater treatment plant | place: Denmark: WWTP Viborg ...
GACGGAGAATATTATTTGGCTTCTTCCCACGAAGAAATCAAAAAAATTCTTCTCGATCAGATAACTTTCCCTTTTTCTCGACTTATCGTTTTGTTTAAAGGTTCAAGAGCCATGAAATTAGAAGAAGCTATACCTACGGAGTGGATTGAGCATGAAACTTGGAATTATTCCCAATGATATATTAATTGCTTTTCTTTTGGCTTTTGTAGTTGGAATGGTTTTTTTTCCGCTTTTCATTCGGTGGCAGCAGCAACGCCATCTTGGTCAAAAAATAAAGAAAGAAGGACCTAATCTCCATCTTCACAAAGAGAATACCCCCAGTATGGGCGGTATCGTCATATTTATAGCTCTTTTGGTAGTGTTTGGAGTAGGAAGACAATACTGGTTAAGCAATTTACTACCGGTAGTACTCCTTGCTGGATATACTATTTTAGGATTGGTTGATGACTGGCATAAGAGCTATTTGGAGAAACCCTGGGGAATAAAAGCCCGTTATAAGATTTTGTTCCAGATTGTCCTTGCCGGTATAGTTCTCTGGCTAGCTATGGATGGGATGCCAACTCAGATTATCATTCCATTTAGCCGTTATGTAATTCCAATGTCTCGTCCACTTTTTTTTGGGTACGGGATATTTATTATCATTGCTACCTCCAATGCATTTAATATTGCCGATGGTTTGGACGGGTTGGCGGGAGGTTCGGGTATTCTCACTTTTCTTTTTTGGGGTTTGCTTTTATTAACCTTGGGTAAAACCCAGCTTTCCTGGTTGGCCTTTGGAGCAATCGGAGGTCTGACCGCCTTTTTATGGTTTAATATATGGCCGGCAGGTATTTTTATGGGAGATTCAGGTTCATTGGGTTTAGGAGCGCTCTTAGGCTTTATGGCGCTTATTTCTGGGCAGTCTCTTTTAATTATTTTTTCAGCCCTGGTTTTTTTTGTTGATACTCTTTCAGTGATATTACAGGTTTTTTCTTTTAAAATTTTAGGACGAAGACTATTTTTAATGAGTCCGATTCATCATCATTTTGAATTAAAGGGAATGAAAGAAACTCAAATTACTGTACGTTTTTGGATAATTCAAGCCATAGGAATTACGGTGGCATGGTTAGGACGGGTTCAATAGGGTTATGATGAATTATTTAGTCGTGGGTATGGGAAAAACTGGAGAAAGTACTGCTCGTTTTTTGCTTAATCGTGGCGAGAAGGTATTGGGATATGACGATCACAAAAAGTGGAGCGATATATCGCCGAATATTCTTAATCATCCGGCTTTTTCCCCACTTAGGCCAATCGATCTTTCCAAGCTCAATAGGAGAAAGATCCAGGAATGTATAGTCAGTCCAGGTGTCCCTTCCTATCATCCCATCCTGGCCAAATGCGAACAGGAGAGAATCCCGATAGTGAGCGAAGTGGAATTAGCCTGTCGTATGCTGCATTTTCCTCTAATTGGCATTACTGGTTCCAATGGAAAGAGTACCACTGTGGCTCTAATTGGTCACATTCTGAATAGGGCGGGTTTTTCGGCTTTTGTTGGAGGCAATTTTGGGACACCTTTAATTGATTCAATTTCCTTCCCAACTTCTTATCAGTGGGGGGTGGTGGAGCTCAGCAGCTTTCAACTGGAGAGAATTGTGAGCGCGAGGTTTCAAGTTGCTGGTATTTTGAATTTATCTCCCAACCATTTGGACAGGCATAATACTTTTAGAGATTATTTTTTTCAAAAACGAAATATTTTTATCAATCAAAAAAAAGAGGATCGGGCGATAGTCAATTTTTCCATTCCCAGTTGGCATACCCAACTTTGCCCAATGATCCGCAGCTCTATCATTCCAGTGACCGGTTTAGGGCAATTACAGGAAGGATTTTATTGGAAGAATCAAAAAATTGTTGAACGATTCGAAGGGAAGGAAAGAAAGATTGACTGTCTCAATTGGCACCTCCCCGGTGAGCATAATCGGGAGAATTTATTGTTTGCCACTGCGGTTTGCCGAGTAGTGGGGGTTGGAGTTGATCAAATTGAAGAATCTCTTTCAACTTTTCAGGGATTGAGTCACAGAATTCAGAAGGTTGCTGAAATAAATGGTGTTGTATTTTATGATGATTCCAAATCGACGACACCAGCATCAACCTGTGCAGCAATCAATTCCTTGAATGGTCCTATTGTTTTGCTCTTAGGGGGGAGAAGTAAAATCAAAGATTTTTCTGAATTCACCCAATATCTTTCTCCGGCTAAAATAAAAATGATCCTTCTATTTGGAGAAGACCGAGAGCTGATACAGAAATTTATACCGGAATCTATACCAACCCGTTTATTTTCTAATTTAGACGAAATATTTTCAAACATCCGCTCCTTAGTCGTACCCGGTGATTGCGTTCTCTTGTCTCCGGCATGTACCAGCTGGGATCAATATGCCAACTACCAGGAAAGGGGTGAACACTTTTTCCGTTTAGTCTATGGGAACTCATGAAGAATTATTGAACCGGTGGTCATTAGAAAATTCCAATGAAAATCATTTAAAACGCTGGTGGTGGGAAATCGATCCATATCTTTTTTGGACGATGATTCTCTTACTCTGCATTGGTTTAATCATGGTTTTCAGTGCCAGCATGACCACGTCGATCATGTCCTATAGCGATCCTTATTATTTTTTTAAAAAGCAGGTTGTTGGAGTTGCTCTGTCTTTCTTTTTTTTCGTAATCGCCTCCTTTATCCGGCTTGATTTTGTTAGAAAAATGAGCTCGAAATTACTTCTTCTTTCAGTCGTGCTGCTCACCCTGGTTTTCTTCCCCTATATCGGCAGAATGGTGGGTGGATCCTATCGATGGATAGATTTTGGTATCATGCGCTTTCAACCCTCGGAATTGGCAAAATTGAGCTTAATCATTTATATGGCAGATACTTTGGTAACCCACCGTCATCGAGCTCAGGATTTTTGGTATGGAGTTGTGCCTTTTCTCTTGGTGGTTGGAGTCATGGGTGTTTTGGTCATAATGGAACCTGATCTTGGTACTGCCATTTTTTTGGCTGGCATAACCTTCGTCATGCTGTTTTTGGGAGGACGGAAAATTATTCACTTGCTCTATCCAATTTTTGCAGGAATTCCCATCCTTCTTTTTTTAATTTTTGCCAGCGGAAATCAATACTGGAAAGCACGGCTTGAGGCTTTTGTTAATCCTTGGAAAGAACCTTTGGGGAAGGGCTTTCAAATTATCCAGTCTCTCATTGCAATTGGTTCGGGTGGCTTATTTGGTCGGGGTTTGGGGGAAAGCCGACAAAAATTTTTCTATCTTCCTGATCGGCATACCGATTTTATTTTTGCCATTATTGGTGAAGAATTAGGTTTTATAGGAACAATAGGAGTGGTTATTTTATTCTGTATTCTTTTTTGGCGGGGTTGGCTAATTGCGGTTCGTTCAGGTGATGACTTTCAAGCCATGTTGGCTATGGGAATTATTCTAAGTATCCTCATGCAGGTCATTGTCAATATGAGCGCAGTGCTCAAAATCCTTCCGGTATCAGGTGTACCTTTACCATTAGTAAGTTATGGGAACTCATCAATACTGATTACTATGATCGAAATCGGTTTGTTGTTCAATATCGCACGGCAATCAAAGGTGAATCATTTTGAATGAAATATTTATTGCAGCTGGTGGAACCGGTGGTCATATCTTTCCAGCGCTCAGCATTGCTCAACATTTATCTCGTGACTTTCCGGTTCGCTTTATTGGGACCAAAAGAGGCATGGAAAGAAAATTGGTTCCCGAAGCCGGTTTTTCACTTTCTTTTATTCGTGCTCGAGGATGGAACCGAACATCAGCTATAGATTTTCTTCGCGCCTTTGGCGATAATATAGTAGGATTGTTTCAAAGTGGGTATCTTTTTATCAAATTTCGGCCTCGGGCGGTCTTGGTTTTTGGCAGTTATGTCTCTTTACTGATCGCTTTTTGGGCGAAACTATTTCGAGTTCCAATCTTTGTGCAAGAACAGAATATTCATCCGGGTTTTGCCAACCGGATCATCTCCCGTTGGTCAAAAAAAATCTTTGTTCCGGTGGACGAAGCAGCCGAGGGCTTTCGAGATTCAAATCAAATTGTTATAATCGGTAACCCCTTACGTGAAGAAGTGCTTGATTGGCAGGGAAAAGATAAAGAAGCCAAAGAAAAACTGGGTCTTGATCCCCAGAAAAAAACCCTGCTTATTATTGGAGGGAGCCGGGGTTCTCACCTGATCAACCAAGCATTTTGGCAAGCACTACCATTCATAGAAAAATTGAAGTTTCAAGTCATCCATATCACTGGAGATGAATCTTTTCAAGAAGCCATGAAGATGGCGGCGCTTTACCCATTTCCCTATTTGATTTACGAGTTTTATCCAAACCCGGGAATATTTTATTCAGCAGCCGACTTAGCAATCAGTCGTTCCGGTGCCAATGTCACCTATGAATTGTTTTGTTTTGGCCTTCCAGCCGTCCTGATACCTTTTGGAGGAGCAACTGAAGGCCACCAATTATATAACGCCCAATGGTTGGGGAAAAAGCAGCCGGTGGTCATTATCGATGAAAAAAGGCTTCAACCAGAAGGCTTGGCTCAGGCGATTCGAAGCCTATCAGAACTTCCAGCAAAAAAATATAAAAAAAATGAAGATTTTCGATTTTCAGCAGCACGAATTGCTGGTATGATTGTCAAAGAGATCCGTAGGAGGAAATGAATTGAACGCTCATCTCGTCTCATTACCTAACGAACTCTATTTTATTGGTATTGGCGGCACTGGCATGAGTGCCTTGGCAACCATCGCTTTTGAAATGGGATATCAGGTTAGTGGTTCTGATATTTTTTCCGGTGAAAACACTTGTCGACTTCAGGAAAAAGGCATCCCGGTATTTATCGGTCATTCAAGAGAAAGAATTAAAAATATATCTGCAGTGGTTATTTCCTCCGCCATCCCCCCAGAAAATGTCGAACTCCAAGAAGCTATTCAAAGAAACATACCCATTATTCACCGAGGAGAGATGTTAGCTTTTTTTCTCAATCAAAAAAAGGGCATAGCTATTGCAGGTACCCACGGAAAAACCACCACGACCTCGATGATTTCACTGTTATTAGAAGTAGCTGGCCTGGATCCGACGGTATTGGTGGGTGGGGAAGTTGAAGATATTGGGGGGAATGCTCGCTTTGGTAATGGGGAGTATTTTATATCTGAAGCTGACGAGAGCGACGGATCTTTTTTAAAGCTCAATCCCTACTGCGCGGTTATTACCAATATCGAAGATGACCATTTGGAATATTACGGAAGCCAAGAAAATGAACTGAATGCTTTTATTTCCTTTGCCAATGGCGTTAAAGAGGGAGGATTTATGGTAGCCTGCGGAGATCATCCCAATGTACAAGTGATGTTTAACCAACCCCTCAAGACCAATTTAATGACTTATGGAATGATTAATGGCGTAGTTGATGTTCGCGGATCGATGATTGAAGAAAGGGCAGAAGGTTCCTTGTTTCGAGTGACGCATCGCAACCAGGATTTGGGATCTTTTATTTTGAATATTCCTGGGATTCATAATGTAATTAATTCCTTAGCCTGCATAGCGGTTGGGATCAAGCTTGGTATAGATAAAAAATTAATTGCCAGCGCCTTAGAAATGTTTAAAGGAGTAAAAAGGCGTTATGAACGAATTGGTTATGTTGACGGAACCCTGGTTGTTGACGATTATGCTCACCATCCAACTGAAATGGGTGTGGTGTTAAAAACAGCGTTGAGCCGGACCTTAGGGAAAGTGATCGTTATTTTTCAACCTCACCGGTATACTAGAACCAAACGTCTTTATAGAGAAATGGCCGAGATATTAAAGAAAGCCCATCAAGTTATCCTCTTTCCCATTTATTCGGCAGGCGAAAAGCCGATTGAAGGTATTACCTCTAATTTAATTTATGATGAATTAAAGAAAGCCGGTTATGATGGTGTTCATATGGTTTCAACCATAGACGAAGCTCTTAACATTACCGAGAACCTGATAGGTCCAGGAAATATTCTGATAACCATGGGGGCCGGAGATATATGGAAGGTAGCCGACAGCATGTGCAGGAAAAATGGAAATCAATTGAGAAAGAGTACGCCGGTTCTCCGGACCTGATTGTTGCACCACAGGCTGAAATGAAGTTTTATACCACCTGGAAAATTGGTGGCCGGGTTATAGCTTTAGTTGATGTTTTAAGGAGTGTCATTTTCCCCAATTTATTTTTTAAAATGCAAGAACTGGATTGTCCCTGGAAAATTCTGGGAAAAGGATCAAATATTCTGGTAAGCGACCAAGGTTATTCTGGTGTAGTTATTCGTCTTGCTGGTGAGTATTCCGAAATGAATTATCTCGGAAACCATCGGATTGAAAGTGGTGCTGGTGTTGCTCTTTCTCATTTAGTAAGTTTTGCTCTTGGCCACAGTTTAGGAGGATTTGAATTTTTAGTTGGTGTTCCTGGAACGGTGGGAGGGGCGGTACGGATTAATGCCGGTTGTTTTGGACAGGAAATCAGCAATTTAATTCAAGAAATCTTAGTCATGGATAATAATGGTAATATAGAGTGGTTGAAGAGAGAGAAGATTGATTTTTTTTATCGAGGATCATCATTGAAGAAAGATAGGTTGACGATTTTGAAAGTCATTTTTCAACTTTTTTCTGATAAATCAGAAAACATTAGAAATAATGTTCGTCGATATAGCCTTCTCCGCAAACAATTTCAGCCGGTAGGTTGGCCATCGGCCGGTTGTGTATTTAAAAATCCACCCGGTGACTATGCGGCTAAAATCATTGATCAAATGGGATTTAAAGGGCTAAGAACCGGTTTCGCTCAAATTTCTGAGAAACATTCCAATTTTATTATCAATCGTGGATCAGCGAAAGCACGTGATGTAATAGTACTGATAGATTGGATTCGCCAAGAAGTTCAACGAGAAAGAAATATTTTTTTGGAAAATGAAATCGAGGTATGGCAATGAAATATTATAAGTCACAGTTTTTTTTGAAACTCTTTTTTTTTATCTTGTTCTAGGAGTTATCGCCTGGTTGGTTTTTAGCCTCTTCATGAGAGGGAATCTATTTGCAGTGAACCAGATCGAGGTGATCGGTAATCGGACTCTATCGGTAAAATACATCGCAAATGCCTCGGGTATTCAAGTTGGACAGAGTATTTTTGGTTTAAGAAGTTGGGAAATTGAAAACCGGATCAAAAAAATTAACGACGTAAAAAGTGTAAAAGTTCAAAAAGTTTTTCCTCATTTAATTCGAATCGAAATTGTGGAAAGAACTCCCTTGGCAAAAGTTGTGGTTGGAGATACCTGGTTTTATGTAGATGATCAAGGGGTGAGAGTGAATACTCCATCGGATAATCCCGATCAATTGATTTCTCTTTTTGTACCATCCCTCGAATATGATTCGATTCCAATAACTTTAGAGGTTATTCGCACTTGGATGAGCGATTTTGATACACCTTTGAAGCTGGTAAAAATGGTTCATAATAATCTGTTTATTTTACAACTTCAAAATGATATATTTATCAAGTGTGAGAGTGTTCAAAATTTGAAAGAAAAAGTCCCGGTTTTGAAACCCTTGTTGAGAGAAGTTCAGGTAAAAGCTCTCAAAGTGGTCGGTTTTGATCTGCGCATGAAAAAGGACATTGTTCTTATCCAAGACGAGGAGGAAGTTTTTTGAAATTATTTAAATATATTGAGACATCAAATCCAACTATTGCAGCGGTTGATGTTGGAACCAGCAAGGTCTGTACGTTAATCGGGAAGATTCGATCCAATGGAATCGAGATATTAGGTATTGGATTAAGTGCTTCGTCTGGGATAAAAAAAGGAAAAGTTGTTGATGTTGAAAAGGCCTCCCATTCGATAAAAGAGTCTCTTCTCAATTCCTTGAGTGTAGCCAAAGAAGAGCCGAATTTTTTATATACTGGGATTGCTGGTGATTATGTCACTTCCAGGAATGCTGAAAATGAAATACTTCTTGGAAAAGTCAGTCGGGAGGTATATGAAAAAGATATTGAAAAAGTCATTGAGGGAACTCGAGCCCAGATAGCCAGCGATGGTCAGGCGGTTATTCATGTTATCCCTCAGGAGTTTTCGTTAGACGATCAGCGAGGGATCGCTCATCCACGTAAACTGGTGGGGACTCGTTTAAAAGTGAATGCCCATGTAGTCACCGCCGAGGAGAACCATCTCCACAATTTAGTTGAATGCTTTCAAAGTGTGGGATATGAGGTTTATCGAACGGTATTTCAACCCTATGCCTCGGCTTTGGCAGTATTGACCTCTGGTGAGCAGGAAGCAGGAACGGTTTTAATAGATATCGGCGGAGGAACAACCGATATTGCGGTATTCTACAATGATTCAATCTATTATTCCAATATCTTACCGGTTGGGGGAGAGCTGATTACATCTGATTTGGCAATTGGTCTCCGGACATCCCGCGACGAGGCAGAAAGATTAAAACTCCAATATGGAAGCGTTTATAGTAAATATGTGCCTGATGATGAAATGATTGAAGTCAAAGATATTAGCATGAAGTCTCTGCGGTCGGTAAAGAGGAAGTTTGCCTGTGAAATAATTGAAGCTCGAGTGAAGGAAATGATTTTAATGATTAGAAGGGAAATTCGAGCCTCAGGAATGTCGACGGTATTACGGGGAGGGATTGTTCTCACTGGCGGTTCTTCCCTTTTGGGAGGGCTCAATGAATTTGCCTCATCGCTCTTAAATATGCCGGTTCGGATTGGATTTCCGGAAAGTAAAAATTACTTGGGACAGGTGCAGGTAATATCCAGTCCAATTTTTTCAACTTCTTGTGGGCTATTGCAATTGGCCCTTACTGAAGGCCAGGAAAGAAAAACAGATCATCGTTTTAGCGAGGGATCTTCTGGAAAAATTCATGGAATGGTTAATAAATTAAAGGATTTCTTCATGATGGGATAATTACTGGGGGTTACTGAGATGTCTAAGGCGAAAGGAAATGCCGGAGAAAATAACAATGTTGTGATCAAGGTTTTCGGTATTGGAGGCGGTGGAGGGAATGCCGTAAACCGAATGGTCAAGTCAGGATTAATGGGTGTATCATTTGTTGCACTCAATACCGATGCCCAGGTGTTATCACGTTCTCTGGCTGGTGTTAAGCTCCAAATCGGTTCGAAATTAACTCGTGGTCTTGGAGCTGGTGCCAACCCGGAAATTGGTCGGAGAGCTGCAGAAGAAGATAGAAATAAAATCTACCAGGTATTAGAAAACACCGATATGGTTTTTGTAACGGCTGGTATGGGTGGTGGAACCGGAACCGGTGGAGCTCCCGTGGTAGCGAATATTGCTCGCGAGTTGGGAATATTAACGATAGCCGTTGTCACAAAACCTTTTGCTTTTGAAGGACGGAAAAGAAACCGTCAAGCCGAAGAGGGGATAGAGCAGCTCAGAAAAGTGGTGGATGCTCTGATTGTTATTCCCAATGATCGCTTACTTCAAGTTACCGAGAAAACCACCTCGATTGTCGAAGCTTTTCAGATGGTAGATGATATTCTTCTCCAAGGGGTACAGAGCATTTCTGATTTAATCAATGTTCCAGGCATTATTAACTTAGATTTTGCTGATATCCGGACGATAATGGCCAATGCTGGTACTTCTTTAATGGGTATCGGTAGGGCCAGTGGAGAAAATAAGGCAACTGAAGCAGCAAAAGTAGCAATTTCCAGTCCACTTTTGGAAACATCTTTTAAGGGAGCCAAAGGCATACTATTTAATATAACCAGTGGACCAAATTTGGGAATCTTGGAAATAAATAAAGCAGCGGAGATTATTTGCAGTGCTGCTTCGGATGAAACCAACATCATTTTTGGCGCTGTTATTGATAAAAATATAAAAGATGAGTTAAAAATTACAGTTATTGCCACTGGATTTGATCACGGTGGAGAAAAGGAAAACGAGGAGACGCAGGAGATATTCCAAAGGGAGGTAGCTGATTCTTTTACCTTCGATGATCTGGATGTACCTGCTTTTATGAGAAAAAAAATGAAATGATTTTGAATATTACCCATTTGAAGAACCTGGAACGGGGTTTGTCCCTCAACAATAAGATGGGGAAGTATCTTTTTGTTGGGTGTTTTCCTGGCCCTTATGAAATGGGAATGGCGAATCTCGGGTATCAATCGGTTTTAAAGACCGTCTTTGATAGCCCTCAATGGAGGGTCGAAAGATTATTTACCGACACTGGGATTCGAACTTTCGAGAAAAGTATTCCGGTAGCTGAAGCTGACATTGTTGGGTTGACTCTTGGTTTTGAAATTGAAATTTTCTCATTAGTTCAGTTGTTTATGGATTCNNTGGCTTCCTTGAATCCGGAGATTATTGCACCTTTTGCTGATATCGTTTTTATTGGTGAAAGTGAAGAGAGCCTTCCCGATTTATTGACTGCTTGGGAAGAAGCACAAGACCTCGACTTAAGCCGCCAAGAAACCCTTTTTTATTTAAGCCGTTTCCCCGGTGTCTATGTTCCGCGGTTTTATTTTCCCATGGTTAAGGGCTCAATTTTTAAAGGCTTTGAAAAAGTCGGCGGTGTTCCAGAGCGGATTCAAAAACAAAGGGTTGATGTAAGCCGCTTTGAGGTCTTTTCTCACATTTATACTTCTCAATCATTTTTTAAAAATATGGGATTGATGGAAATCAACCGGGGGTGCAGTTATCGCTGTCGTTTTTGTGCTGGCGGGGCTATCTATCGCCCTCTGCGTCAGCGACCAATTGAAATGGTTATGAAGATGATCGATAATTTAGAAAAATTTACTTCACATCTGGGAATTATCGGGTCGGATGTGCTTTCCCATCCCCAATGGGAGGATATCATAAAATATGCAATAAAAAACGCCTTCACAGTAAATTTTTCCTCTCTCTCTGCGGTTACTCTCTCTCGTCGTAGGGAATATCTTTCTTATTTGGTAAAATGTGGAATAAAAACCCTTACCCTGGCGCCAGAAAGCGGAGATGCCGAGACTCGCCAATATTTTGGGAAAGGTCTGGATGACGAGGAGTGGACGGATCTCATCCAAAATATTTTCCAGTCGGGAATACCGAAAGTGAAGCTCTATTTTATGATCGGGAAGGCTTTTCATTCTGCTGAAAAGGATTTGGATTTTATTCATAAATTAAGTCGTAAAATTAATTCAAAACATCAATTATCAGTTTCTTACAGTTTTTTAGTTCCAAAACCTCATACCGATTTGGAGAATATGAAGTCTCTTTCATTCTTAGCTTGGAAGAAAGAGAGAGAACTTTTTGAGACTGGGCTGAAAAAAATGAAAATTCGCTTTTCGGGTGAAAGTCTACGGGTTGCTTGGATAGAGCTCCTTTTGGCTCGAGCTGATCGTTTCTTGGCTCAGGAGATACCAAATCTGATGAAGCAAAAAAATGGTTTGGTTTTTAATCAATGGAAAACGGTATTGAAAAAAATGGGACGAGAATTTGACGAATGGCCAAGACATCCCTGGGAAGGCGATTTATACCCCTGGTCAATAATTGATAACCATGAGAGAAGGTTGTGAGGGAAATGAAGGGGAACCGGATCGAAAATGATGAATAGATACATTCAAAAACGATTAGAAATTGTACAGGAAAATATTTTACGTTCCTGCCAAAAATCAGGTAGAAAAAGCGATGAGATTAAAATCATTGCCGTAACCAAAGGGATTGGTGTCGATCAAATGCAAGAAGCTTTTTCCTGCGGATTGAATCGTTTTGGTGAAAATCGAATTCAAGAAGCCGAGCAAAAGAAAATTTCTTTTCGAAAAGAACCAATAGAGTGGCATTTTATTGGACAGCTCCAGAGGAACAAAATTCCAAAAGTGGTAGAATATTTTCAGTATATTCATTCTTTAGACCGGATAAATCAGTTTCAAACCTTAGAAAAACGCTTGGAAATGTCAAATGAGGATTGTTATCCGGTTATGGTACAGGTGAATTTGACTGGCAAAGAAATCCAAGCTGGGCTTGAGAAACAAGATGTCGTCCCTTTTTTAGAATCTTTGCACTTTTATCGACATATTCGAGTCAGTGGGTTAATGACCATTGGGCCTCAAGGAAGTCTTGAAGAAATTCGTCGAGTTTTTCGTGAGCTTTATCAAATCAAGGAAGAAGTAGAGAGTAAAAAGTATAGTTGGATTTCTCCAACTTTGGCTTTATCAATGGGAATGAGTGATGATTATCCAATAGCGGTTGAAGAAGGTGCAACCTATCTTCGGTTAGGACGTTGTCTATTTGGAGAAAGGAGCTATTAGGTGAAACAATCCATTTTAGTGGTAGGTTGTGGTAATATGGGGAGTGCTCTGACACGAGGACTTTGTCTTGACAAATGGCATAACAAGTATGATTTCTGCCTTTATGATAAAGTATTACCTAAGGCGATACAGATAGCTAATGAGCTCGGTTTATCTTATGTAGCCGATTTAAATGAGGTGAAGTCGGAACCTTACCTCATTTTTTTAGCGGTGAAGCCCAATCAAGTCAAATTGGTTTGTCAAGACCTTTCTCAATTTAAAAACTCAATACTCATATCCCTGGCAGCGGGAGTTAATCAGGAGCAATTGCAGAAATACTCAGGAGAAGGTCAACCTATTGTCAGAATGATGCCGAACTTGGGCGTAGAGGTTGGAGAGGGCGTTGTTGCCCTTCATTTTAACTCCCGGGTGAGCGAAGAAAATCGCGAGGACCTTTTATTTCTATTTTCTTCGCTGGGTTGGGTGTTTGAAGCCGAAGAGAAAGAATTTGATCAGATTACTGCCTTGAGTGGGAGCGGGCCGGGGTTAGTGGCGGTTTTTTTAGAGGCAATGATGGATGCTGGTGTGAACATTGGTTTACCGTGGGAAAAAAGTTTAAAAATGGTAATTCAAACCATGTTAGGAACAGCAACCTGGTTGAAGAAAAAAAATTGTCATCCTGGTTTATTAAAAAATATGGTTTGTTCTCCTGGGGGAACAACCATTGCCGGAATAAAACGACTGGAGTTGTCAGGTTTTAGAGGTATTGTTATGGACGGAATTGAGACTGCCAGTAAGCGAGCAAAAAATAACATGGCTGAGGAGTGACGGGAATGGACTTGAAACCGGAAAATATTTTAGAAATTGAATTCAGTCGTTCTTTCCGTGGGTATAATGAAGATGAAGTAAACGAATTTATTGAGGAAATNNGAAAAATTATTACAGGAGAATGAAGAATATAGGCGGAAAGTGAACGAACTGTCCCAATATGCAAAACGCTTAGAGGGAAACTTAGACGAATGGAAAAAACAATTAGAAATTGAGAAGGAACTGACTCGTCGAGAATCACAAATGCATTTAAAGGAAGCTCAGATACGTGGGAATCGAATTGTTGATGAAGCTTTGAAAAAAAAGAAAGAAATCGAGGTCAGTTACTCGGAACTCAAAGAAAAATATCGATTGTTTCAGATTCGCTTTAAATCTCTCCTTCAGACTTTTCTTGATAGCATTGACTGGAAAGAGCAACCAGCGGAAATGAACACCCCTGAACCGGAAAAAATCGACCAAAACCAGATTCATCCTCCCGAAGATGTCACCTTATTTTCTTTTCGGGATTTGGAAGATGACCAAAAGTGATGCAGTATAAAGGAAGAAGTTGTTCTGGGAGTTGTTTCGTTATTTTTCTAATCAGTTATTTTATTTTTTTATTACTCGATCAAGCAACCAAATGGTGGGCGCTGAATAATTTAACCAATCGAACCATCCAAATCATTCCTGGTTTTTTTGATCTCACCCTGAGAAGGAATGTTGGAAGTGCTTTTGGAATTCGTCTTTTAAATCCACCTGCTCATTTATTTATTACCATAGCGATAAGCATTGCTTTTATTTATTTCATGCTCCGATTTCTTGGCAACTGGAAATGGTGGTTTTTTTTAGGAGCCGGTTTGTTTTTATCCGGAGCTTGGGGGAACCTCATTGATCGTTTACGTTGGGGATTTGTAATTGACTTTTTTGAACCATCAATATGGGCAACTTTTAATATTGCCGATATAACGATCATCGCTGGTTTAGTAATAATTTTTATTCAAATCTGGATCCAGGGTTCAGCAATTGAAGAAACAAAAAATCAAGGTGTATGATAATGAGTTCTGCCGGATTGATATCTGGTTGCATAGAAATTTTCCAGATTTTTCTCGATCGGCATTTTCAAGGCTTATAAAACAAGGTTTGATAAAAAAGAACCAGGAAGTTATATATAAACCGAGTAGTGAAGTCCGCCCTGGCGATATTCTTGAAATCACCTGGCCAGTCAATGCACGACACACCTTAGAGCCTCAAAATCTACCCTTAGATATCATTTATCAAGATGATCATATTGTGGTGATAAATAAAAGAGCCGGAATAATCGTTCATCCAGTTCGTCCTTTCCAAAAAGATACCCTGATCAATAGTTTGCTTTTTCATGGGATTGAACTGTCTCGTTATGGAGCTCCGCTTCGTCCGGGAATTGTTCATCGCNNGAAGGACAGTGGAAGGGGATTAAGCAGGTTGATTTAGCCATTCGGAGAAATCCACGGGTGCCCTGTTTGATGAAGATTTCGTCAAGTGGTGGAAAACCAGCACTGACTGAGATAGAGCCTCTGTGGATTGGTGATTCATATTCTCTTTTGTTGGTCAAACCTCGGACCGGACGAACTCATCAGATTCGAGTCCATTTAAGTTCTCAAGGGTATCCGATTGTAGGGGATAAGTCCTATGGAAGTAATCGTTCCGGTGAGATAATGAAACGTCAAGCTTTACATGCTTTTCTCATAGCCTTTTCCCATCCAGTTACCAAGACAAAAATGTTTTTTGCCGCTGCCTTACCCAGTGATTTTCAAGAAGCCATAAATAAAATTTCAAATTCTATGAAGGTTATCGGGAATAGCAGGAATTACGGTTAAATTTTTTTCGTTGCGGAAGATCATTTTCCCTAAGCCGGCATGAGGAAGTGTTTTTACGTTTTTAATAGGTGTATACATAACAATTACCGAAGTTTCATTCCGAAGAGAAGAGTAATACCCAGCAATTTGAGCGGCCAGGAAAAGGTCTTCAGTAAGCCTCTCGGGCTGGTTGGATATTCTCAGTAAAACATGCGAACCAGGAAAATCTCTTATGTGAAGCCAATAATCGTCTCGGGATGAAAAACGGGTAACTAATAAATGATTGGCTTTTTCATTTTTTCCAACCAAAATTAAATTTTTCGATGGAGTAAGGAATTTTATAATACCCGGTTCAAAAAATCCTGATTGGGTTGAATTATTGTCATCTTGCTCTTGGTGGAGCGGGGCTTGGTCAAGGTTTATGAGTTCCTTTTCAAGGATTTTTTTACGGAATTCCAGCTCTTCTTTTTTCTTTTTTAGTATTTGATTGCGAGTTTTTGATTTTCGATATTTTCGAAAATAGAGCTGCATGTTTTGATTAATGGAAAGAAGAGGGTCAATCTCGATAAAAACTTCTCCTGAATTTCCAGTGAGAAGGTTGGCTACCAAAAATCCTTTGGGTTGTTTTTTAATAATATTTAATTGCGGATAAAGTTTCAAAAGGTTTCCCCGGGTTAATAGCTCAACCAGCTGATCCTCGCTAACCAGAGATTGACCAACTTTCAATAATTCTTCTTTAATGAACAAAAGTTCTTTTTCGATAAAACTTTTCTTTTTGTTTTTTTGACTGAGAAAAGCCTGTAAACTCCAGTAGGTTTGAGCGAAGTATTTTACTGCTTCATTGAGGTTGGGGAAATCATGGTGAGGAAGCTGAGCATAATGCTGTGTTGACAACCAAAATATTCCTAAGGGAAAATTATCCT
>MTKZ01000527.1_pt1 | contig 15790 bp, 11 predicted proteins | sample 1042781 | NCBI WGS metagenome assembly MTKZ01 (sample SAMN06212207, study PRJNA360539) | anaerobic digester metagenome | biome: Wastewater treatment plant; material: sludge; isolation source: anaerobic digester fed with sludge from wastewater treatment plant | place: Denmark: WWTP Viborg ...
AATTCGGATGCTTATGTTTTCTATCGGAGCAAATCCGGAATAGACATTTAATACAGTAGAGGCCGGATTATCTGATATCAGTACTGAATAGATCTGATAATCCTCCAAAAGCTGCTGTATATCTTCTGCGATGAATTTATCTTCAATCTCAACTAGCGTAATCAAATCACTTTCAGTCATATTATTTATTAATTACTCATAACGGGCCGCAGCTATGCCCAGTAGCCGTTTTGCGGGGTTTGTCCCTGTCCAAAAGTATAATGTCTCTGCGGGGTACGCTGTTTCAAACTGCTCTTTTACAGGCTATTGGGCATAGGTGCTGTTATATGCCGTTTTTCTTCTTATGCCGTTGTTGTTTCAATTATTTCATCGTCCTCTATTATTTCTGCTTCCATTGACCTATCCACTTCTTGTACAATAATTCGCTTTTTAATCTCCTTGCTCAATGCTTTTGCTCTATTATTTAAAAAAGCGTCATAGTTATTGTCCCAAATGCCAAAAGTGTCAAGGTCGTTTATTAAATGAGTTTTCATAGTCAAAGCTAAATCAGGATTTTGTTTGTTAAACTTCTTCATATAGCTTGATGGAGCTTTGGCTGCGATTTCTCTTTTATTCAGATAGTCGTCTACGATAGTAATGTTTAGGATATGATTTATCCAAAAGTTTTTGTATTCCCAATCAATATTTTTTTCTAAATATGCTTTAGGGAAGAAGTGATGGTAGTTTTTACTATTTGCTATTTTAAGCCAACCATTATTTATATGTACAATTGAACCGTCAATAAATGATTTTGGTTGGTGATAAGCATAAATTGAAAGCAATGATTTGATATAACTTCTACCTGCACTAAACCATCCGTTTGATTTAATAAATTCAGCAGAAGTATCAATTGCCCAATCGTATCTGGGAAGTTCGGATTTTAAAATAGCATCAATTCTCTTTACGTCTTGAAAAAGTTTGCTTTCTACACCAGACGAATACCTTGTACCGAGAGATACACGCCAAAAGAAGTCTTGTAGATATTTTTGTTTTTCTCCAGTTGGCTTGTCATTGTGATGATAGAAAAAATAAGCAAATGGAACAACTAAAGTATTATAAGGCAGTAATTGTGAAACGGGAATGCGATAATAACTTCTAAAGTAGTCCACCGCCCTTTCAATAGCGTCTACTGCGTCATCCCATATATCAATGAATTTCTTTCTATTTAGTTTTAGAATTGCCTTTTTAGTGCATTCTTTTTCAAGAAGAATTGAAACAGTTTGTAAAACAGTTGCATCTGAAATTGTTTCATATTCTTGTTCAGCCAAACGTTCTATTAGTTCTTTATATTTTTCTGCAAGATCAAAATTCCGGTCTGCATCAAATGTTTTTGCAACCATTATTTCAAAAACGGTTAAAGGTTTTCCTCCTTCATTTATTCTTGTAAAAATTTCAGTTGCAATGTCTAAGGCTGCATCTCTGATAAGGATAATTGAGTAATTATAAGCTTCTATTCTTGTTTTATAGTCTTGAAGTTTTGTGTGGTATTTTTCATCGAATTTGAATAGCAAAGTTAGTGGTCCGTAAATTAGGTCTGTAAGTCTTATTAGAGAATTTTCATCGAACCCTTCTTTGTTGATTATTACTATCTCTTCGTCCTCTGCAGCATCAAGGTTAATATACATTTCATCATAATTCTCGATTTTACCAACAACTCTTTCAATTTTTAATCCTTTCAAAGTTGCAAATAAACTTGTAAGTCTTTGCTGTCCGTCTAAAACAAAGTCTGTAAAATCACCTTCGTTTGGTTCTGGTAATTTTGCATCACCTAAATTTCTTACTGATCGTAAACGTTCCTTTGTCTTCCAAAAAATAAAGGTTCCGATTGGATAACCTTTAATGATACTGTCCATAAGTTTCGAAGACTTATTTATGTCCCAAACAAATTCTCTTTGGAATTGAGGAATTTTGATTTGTCCTCTTTCAATGTCAGCAATTAGTCCAGTGAATGTTCTACTAATAGGTTCAGGTAATTTCATTTTCTATTTTAATTTATGTGGTGTTTTAAAATGGCATATAACGTTTTGGCGCTTGGCGCAGTGGCGGATTTCGGAGCACAAAACTGTCAATACACCACAAAAGTTGATGCGAGATAGAATGTTCAATTAACCACGTCACCCGCCATTGAGCCAAACGCCTGTTATCGGTTCGGTGTTCTTTTTCGTCCGTTGGTTTTTCGGTCGTAGGGTTGGACAGCCACACTCTTTGCCAAGCTTGGGATTTAGCGTTGGCTTGTGCGGCTTGGCAATGTGTGTGGCTATTGAGCGTTGGCATTTGTCTATTCTGGTTCGTTTACAAAACTTTCTTCATAATCTTTTCTGCTCAAAACAGTGTCGTACAAACCTACGTCTTGTCCTTCGTGCTTGTTAATTCCGATATATTCTAAACTTGCATCTTCGTAACGTTTGAACTTATAAACAGCATCATTCATCAATGCAGAGTTGAACACGCCAAGGCTTACCAATAATTCAAAGTCTTTTACTGACAAACCTGTTACTTTTTTGAATAGTCCCGGTTCTAATTGAGTGATTACGTCTTTTAGACTTCTTTCCCGATAGTCTGTTAAATACATAAAGACAGGTACACGAGTAGCAAACTTGATAAGCTTTTCTTGGATTTGCTTTCTCAGGCTCTTGTATTCTTTTTCTTCGTCTGAAAGTTCCTTTTTCTCTTTTTTGGTTAGTTCTCGGTCGTTAGCGTCTTTCTTTGCTTTTTTTACGGCTTCCGACTTGTTGATAATAGTTTCAATGTCCTGATTCAAATTCCTGAAGCCTTCAATGCTCATTAAGGCTTTCATTGCTTCTTCGTTTGCCATCAGTCGTGCAAGCGTGTTGTTGTCCACATTTACAAGCAAAGCACTTTCCCAACGTCTTGCCAAAAGCGTTGCAGTTGTGCCACTCATTGCCATATCCAAAATTCCTGCGGCATCAACTTGTTTCATTGAACTTCCGTCATAAGCCAACACAGGTAGGAAGTTGATAAACTCGGCAACTTTTGCTTCAGGGTTTGATTCGTTTACATTGAGTCGGCAACTGTAATCAGCAATTTGCCTTAATGCACGGTCTGGAGCAAAGTCAAAAACATAACATTCTTCTTTTAAAATTTCTTCTTTGTTGGGCGATTTGCTGTCGGGGTTTTTGATTACCCAAGGCGTTTGCACACGGAATGCCGCTTGAAAATAGGTTTCAGGACTGGAAGAATTACGCAACATAAAAATTCCTGTCCACGGTTTTACCGATACACCTGTAGTGAGTTTACCACAAGAAAGCGTTATGGTTTTTGATTCCAATGGATTATCGGTCATTGCGTCTAAAACTGGGGGTAATGCTTCAATTCCAATTCCTGCTTGTGTTCCTGCTGCAACAACCACTTTATAATCGTGGTAAAATATATTTTGTCGTCTTTCAAGCAATGAAGCCATTGCGTTACAAGCAGCAACGGTTGGTAAAAACCAAAAAGTGTGATTTAGTACTTTGAGCAAAGGAGCGTGTGAAAAAGGCAAAGGCGGCTTTTTTGCTCCCATCTTCAAATGGTCAACGGTGGTTTCACTAAAAGCACCCCGAATCAAATCCAACCATTTTTGTACTTCATCTTCGTATTTGAAACGGGCTTTTCTCCCTTCCCCTTCGGCTGAAAAGAAAATGTTCAAATCAAAGCCGTCAAACTCGCCCTGCATTGCAATTTGGCGAATGGAATCGGGCAATTGATAGGTAAGCATTACCATTCGTGGCAAGGCTGCATAAGGATTTGAGCCTTTAGAATCGTCCCAATTTGCTTTTGCTCTTTGCTCGTCTGAATACGTCCAATTGAAAATTTGCTCTTCGATAAATTCGCCTGAGCTGATTGCCCGAAAAGGAGTGCCCGACAAATACAAATAGTGATTCGTGCTGATTGGGATAATCTTCTCTAAGTGTTCCGCTTTGTCTTCTTCGGCAATACCTTCTTTTTCAATCTTTTTGTATTCTTCAATTTCTTTTTCGGCTTCTAAGTCTTTACCGAATAAATCTTTAGCGTTTTCACGCCAAGCTCCAAAATGGTATTCGTCAAAAATGATACAATCCCATACGGTGGCGTGTACCCATTCGTTTTTGGTTTTTATACCACCCGTGTTGGTGTTCTTCCCTAAAAAATCTTGAAACGAACCAAAGCAAACCAAAGGTTTTTTGGTGTCAATATCTTGGCTCGATAGTTCATCTGCGTGTTTAGAAATGAATTGCCAACCTTTAAAATCAACGTGAGAAAGTAAATCTTCCTTCCAAGCATCTTCAACGGCTGGTTTGAAGGTGAGCACCAAAATCTTGGTCCAGCCCATTTTTTTTGCCAATTGGTAACTGGCAAAGGTTTTTCCGAAACGCATCTTGGCGTTCCAAAGAAAGTGGGGCGTTCTGTCATTGTTCTCTTTTTTGAAACTCTTAAAATAGGCAATCGTCTTGTTCACGGCCGCTTCTTGTTCGGGTCGCATACCGAACGAAAGCACTCGGTTTTCTTCTGTTTTTTCGCCTGTTTTGATTTGGTGAATAGCTCTACGTAAATCATTCAAAGTGCATTTATACCATTCGCCACTTGCGTTTACAACTTTCCATTCTCTCAACAATCGGTGAACATCGTGGTCTGTGAAAGAACTGCCGTCACGTTTCATTGCCGATTCTTCAAATACAATTTTGTACGGAATGGCTGCTGTTCCTAATTGCTCCTTGATGCGTTTTTGAGCATCACGGTCGGTATATCCGATTTTGAGCAAACCCTTGTGCGTAGCCACACCCACCAATTCATAAGCATAAATGGTTGGATTGGTGGACGGACGGGGCGGGAAGAATTCTTTTTTACTCATATTAATCCATTGGTCTTATTAAAGTATCAATGAACTCTATTTCACTATCAGTGATATCATATTTTGTAAATAATTTCTCATCTGTCCATTCTTCGTTAAAATCTTGGACTGGTACAAAAGCAAACACACCCCTTGAAATATTTTGAGTGTTTTTTATTAAAGACATCATAAATCGGAAAAAACGCGTGTGCATATATTTTGCCACGTTCTCTGCAATTTTTTTGTTTTTGTAAATGCCAACAACCAAATACGTCTCTGTACTACACGACATTTTATCAGCAATAATTGGTTTGCTAATTATTTGGTGAGGATATGAATCACCACCTGGACTGGCTTTGGAAACCAAGACTTTTATTTCTTTAACCCAATGCTTATTCTTTAACACTTGATCTTCGCTCACAAAGCCATTATCTCCAAATCTATAAAGTAAGATATTATGCTTATCTGTTTTATTCTTTTTAAAACCTGAAAAATTTGAATCAAGTCCAAAGGGCTTTCTTGCACTAACTGATTCGTCAAATGTCTTTTCATTGAATTTCTTGACCTTTCGAAGTATGTTAATTGCTTCATTGTATCTTACAAAAACATCTGACTTTGGTTCTAATAGCGGTCTTTTTGAAGAACTTAGAACTTTACCGTTTTTGTAATTTGTTATTGTACAATCACCTTTATGTTCTCTATCCCAAAGAAAATAGCAAACTCCACCACGTATATTTAGACCAGGAAAGCAATCAGAAGTTTCAGGAAAATCGTGAATTTGAGCTAATCTTTTATCTTTTAGCATTTCATCTCTAAATTCATCTAATCCTTTACCACCAGAATACCATCTTGCAGGAACAATCATTGAGAGGTATCTTGGGTTTAATTTCTTCGCTTGTTCAATAAATTTGTGATAAAGTGAAATTGCACCTGAATCACGCCCACCACCATCACTCATTTGATAAGGCGGGTTTCCAACGATAACGTCAAACTTCATATTGAATATTTTTTCGGGTTTGTCTGTGTGAATAAAATTGTAAGCGTAAGTTTCCAAAGCATCTTCTCGGTCGTACACTTCTTGGCTTGCACCGCAATAGGTACATTTTCCGTTTTGCCAAGTGTGTTTCATTCGTTTGTAGCGAATGTTTCCTTGCTCATCATCAAAGGTTTCGCAAATGGAGTATTTGCCATTGGCTGTTTTAGAGCAATACACGCTTCTGCGAGAAAGCAATGCTGTTAAATCGGTAATGGCTATGCCATACAATTGTTGGCTAAAAATGTGGTTAATGCGTTCCTGCTTGTCGGGAATTTGGGTTTCCAAACCTTTCATTAGTCGCTTTGCCATTTCACGTAGAAACACACCACTTTTAGAAACAGGGTCTAAAAATTTGGCGTTGGGGTTGCTCCACAATTCGGCTGGGAGCAAGTCCAAAATATCGTTCACCAAATTGGGTGGCGTAAATACTTCGTCATTGCTCAAATTGGCAAGGCAGGAGAGTACGTCTGGGTTATAGTTCGTTTGTATCATCTTCTCCAAGTTTTAAGAAATGAATAAGCGGAAAATCCCTTACAGGTTCGTCGATGGCAGCGGCGTTTCCTTCGTCATTAAACATTGAAAACTGGTGTGTTTTCTCCACTAAAAATTTGAACATATAATCTCTGCGTTTTAGCATAGAGCCGTTTACGGCACTCCATTCAGAAAACACAATAGGTTGTTTAGTTACGGGATTGGTAAAGTCCAAGGCGTCACCCCAAAGAATGTTTCTATTCAATAAAAACTTTACACTCCTCCTACATTCGTCTTTGCACTTGTTTTTGAATATAGCAGTGTAACGCTCATTAAAAATATTAAATAAGCGCTCCCTACATTCTTGGGCGTTGTCTTCCAAAATATCCACCCCGTAAATGCTCGATACCGCAATCACAGAATAGCGTTCCCATTCCACTTGACTTTTGCTGTATCGACTGTCCACAACTGCTAATTTGCGTCTTAAAACTTCTGCTAAAAAGTTACCGTTGCCGCAAGCAGGTTCTAAAAATCGGGAGTCAATTCTTTCTGTTTCGTGTTTCACCAAATCAAGCATAGCGTTTACTTCTCGTTGGTTGGTAAACACTTCCCCGTGGTCGGTAACCCGCTTTTTGGATTTTACTTGTTTGTCTTTGTTTATTTCTTCTGTCAATTCGTTCACCTTATATTTAAAATTCTCAGTCTGTAAATTTAGTTTTAGATGTTCTGTTGTCTGTCCGTACGTTGGTAAAAAATGGCTCTTTTGGTTTTTTGAGCGTTGGCTCGTGTGTCGGCAAAAACCAAATGTGCTGTTTGTGCGGTTGGCTCTTACACTGACCGATAACGGTTACGTATATGAAACGTTTGGCATTTCGAAGCGATTTCCTGTCAAGTTACAACTACTTTTGATACGAGCTGAAATGCTTGATAAACCACTGACTGCCAAATGTTTTATACACGTTGTTAGCCGTTCGGTGTTTGTTTTTCCTGTCATTTTTCTTTCAATTTACTACTTCGTTTCTGTCTGCCATGCGTTGGGACAGACACACTCTTTGACAAGCTTTGGCTTTAGCGTTGGCTCGTGTGGCTTGGCAATGTGTGTGGCTGTGAAGCGAGGGCTTAAAGTGAATCAATAAAGTCTTTAATATTGTCCCAAGTCCAAACCTTTGTATAAACTCCCTCTAGGTCTGTTCTGTCGTCTGAGTATGCCCAAATTCCTCTTATTTTTATACCCTCTTCTTTTGCACATTGGATTTCCCATTTTTGTCCGCTTGATTTCAGTGAATTCTTACTTACCAAAGCAATTACACCGTCTGAACGCTTAATTCTTGTCCTTACTCTATCTTTCCAATCTTCGTCGTATGGTTCTTTCACCGACATGTCAATGTACTCAAATGGTGATTTTGTGTTTAGTGATTGACCTTTCAAAAGGTCTCTTTGTTTCACATCTTCAATTGCAAATGCAATAAAAATTACTTTCTTGTCTGCCATGATTATTTTTTTTAATGGTTAAATTCTTTTATCTTTTACAAGTCTCCAATAATGATAACCCAATGCGGTGAGCCTACAACTCTTTGAATTCATGGCAGCAAAATACATATGCTGCTCATCAACTGGAACTACAAGACCAACACTTGCCAATTTTTGCAAGTCTTTAAAAACCGAAACATTTTTTTCATTTGCGTAAGGTTCTACAAAGTCATGCTCTATGGCTGGGTCGTTCGTAAATTCATAAGAGGGGTCAAGTTTATATTGTTCTTCAGGTGAAGTAAAATATTGATTAAGTTTTCTCAAAATTGAGGGAGAAACCTGTGGTGATACTGTTCTTAGAGAAGTAAACCTTGTAATGTTCGTTTTGAAAACTGGTCTCTGGTCCCAAGGTCCAAGAGCTTGGTCAATATAAGAATAGATACTTCCAGGTGTAATATGACCTCTTAAATCTGATGCTCCGCCTTGTATTGCGTCTAATAACAAGTTGGTAAAAATACCATGTCCATTAATTTCAACTGATGCTTCATCTGCCTTACTTGCTGTTAAAATTGATACTCCTTCACCTATTTGTGCATTATTACCACCATTATTTTTTGGATTACCGAATGAACCAGAATGGCAGCAGTCCAAAATAATAACACGATTTTGTGCCTTAGAATTATTCGTAATGTGAAGAATATCATCCATTGAAATTCCTTCGTCATTTGCTGTAAAATCTGGCGTTACAATAATTCCACCACCAGTTTCATCAAAGAAACCATGACCAGAGAAATAAAAAAGAGCAGTTTCACAAACTCCAGCAAACAGTTCTTTGATGTGTCCTTTTAACTCGCCTTTTGTCTGAACATCTGTAATAAGTCTGACATCAAAATTTGGCGAACCATCACCATTGGTTTCTAAAGTATTTCCAAAAGCCGCTGCATCATTAATGCAACCATTTAGTTCGGCATTCGGATAATTGTTTATTCCAACAACAAGTGCTTTTCTCATATCATATTTTTTTAATCACATTTGCCAAATTATCCCATGACCAAGTAATTATCTTTTTCCCTCTTAATTCAGGTGGAATTGCTCCTTGGTCATTTTTTTTAATATGCATTCCAATAACTGGAATACCTTCTTCTTTTGTACATTTAATTTCCCATCTTGCACCGCCCGAATGCCAAGTGTTTTTGCTCAAAAGAACTATCATCCCATCACAAGATTTTATTTTAGTGCGATACTTTTGTTTCCATATTTTTTCGTTCCACGGTTGTTTTACTGACATATCAACGAAAGAAAATGGCGACCTTTCATTTTTCGCCTGTGCAACTAAATGATTTCTGTATTGCTCGTCTTCAAAAGCAAAACTGATAAAGATGCGTTTCTTTATTTCCTTGCCTGAATCTCCTTCGTCTTCAAATAGAGCTTTAAGAAGAAGAGCAACTGCACCAGCTCCTATTACTAAAGGCCACATAATTTATTTGCGATTTTAATTTTCATACATTTTTTACCCTTTTTTATACTCAACACTCGGCTCGGCTGCCATGCTTCGACTTCGCTCAGCAGAACTGCTTAACCTTTCCTCCGCTTCTTTTACTGCGTTGCCGTGAGCTTGTCGAACGGTTACCTGCCCATTCATTAACATTGGCAACAACCAATCGCGGAGTGCTGTAAGTTGTTGGTTTTCGAGACGTGATTGGCTTATTTTATCAAATATCGGTTTCGATATTAGTTGAAAGTTTTTCATATATTGCGACTCGGGAACAATTACGTCAAATTCTTTTAGATATTTATAGTGCCTTTCATATTTACCGTAACCAGGGATTTGTTTAATTATGCTTTGCAAATATATGTAAACATAAATTGTTAAATCCTTGCCAAAACTCATAATTTGTGTACCATCTGCACCTCTAAAAAAGGAGAAATCAATATACCTTAGTGTACACGAGTGGTCACCGAAAATAATTAATGGGACATCCTCAATCGGATTTTCTTCATTTGTAAAACCAGAAATAAAGTCGCCATTATCTTGAGTGATTACAGGATATTTCCCTTTATTCAGAATATTTTTTGACTCTATGTGCATTGACTTATCAGTATATTTAATTATTAATTCTCCCAGCTTTTTCACTTCCCAACCCTCAGGAATTTCCCTTTTCAATTCGGTATTGTATACCATTTTACCGCCCGATGATTTGTAGGGTTTGCCTTGATCGTTAGGAAAATCGAACTGCACAAACCAATAATCGTAAAGCGTTTTTGCCATGGCTTCCAACTCACGGTTAATGCGGTTGTTGAGTTCTATTTTGGCGTCAAGGTCGGAAAGGACTTTGGCAATTTTTTCTTGGGTTGAAAGATTAGGTAAATATAAAGGGGTCGATTTAATGCAATCTAAAACTAATGTGCACCTTTGACCACTACCGCCAGCATTGTTTTCAAAATATCTTTTAGCTTGTTTGGTGTTTAGCCAATAGTGTAAAAATTGTCCATTAAGTTTATCGTTGTCTGGAGTAATTAGGGCTAAATGATAACCTAATACAACATCTTCAAAATCTTCTGAAATATAGGTTGAAACACCAATATCATTTGGAGTTTCACTATCTTTTGTAATAGCAACTTGTCCTTTTTTTAAAATGAATTTTTCATATTCATTTTCATTGCAGGAAGCAAGCATAAAACTTTTAGACTTCTCATTGTTGATGAATGAATTTTTATAAACATCTGTGTAATTGCACAAACGAACAACTCTTTCATTTTCAATAGTTAATTTATCGACATTACTTAATTTAACATCGGCAACAATCCCAAGTTTCTGTTGTTTCCAATTATTCATACCGCAATCCTTTTAAATTATTCTGAATTTCGGTTTCCAATGTTCTGCTTTCAGAAAAAAGCTTGTTTAGGTTTTCTTCAAAGCCCTTCATTTTTGCCGTAAACTCATCGGCTGTAATGTCCACATATTCAATTTTTACTTCAAAATATTGCCCTGCACTCAGCGAATAATTTTTCTGTTTTATTTCATCGTAACTCACCACTACCGAGAAATCTTCAAGGGCTACTTTGCTGTTAAAAGTGTCGATAATTTGCTGTTCTTCTTTTGCAGTTAAAACCGTTTTTTGATTTTTTCCGTCTTTTACGGTTTCGCCTAAATTAGAAGCATCAATCAGCACAACATTTCCTTTGTTGTTTTTATCCATAAACACAATAGAAACATTGGTGCCTGTGGTGGCAAAAATATTGCTTGGCATACTTACCACACCAGCCAGCATGTTGCTCTCTACCATTTTTTCACGAATTTTTTTATCAATTCCGCTTTGTGCGGTTATAAAACCTGTGGGAACAACTACGGCAGCTTTTCCCTTTTTGCTCAACGAAAAAATAATGTGTTGCAAAAACAACGAGTAAATCGCCATTTTATCTTTGGCTTGCTTGGGGATGTTGGGTATTCCTGCAAAAAAACGGTCTTTGTTTTCTTTACAATCCAAATCGTTGCGGTAATCGGAAAAGTCGAGTTTAAACGGTGGATTGGAAACAATAAAATCAAATTTTTCCAACTCTCCGTTATCGTCTTTATGGTAAGGGTGCGAAATGGTATTACCCTGAATAATGTTTTGAATGGAATGAACCAAATTATTTAAAATCAGATTCAAACGCAACAAACTTGATGATTTTTGGCTGATGTCCTGCGAATAAATGGTGCATTTGTCTTCGCCAATGGCGTGGGCAATATTCATCAATAATGTTCCCGAACCAGCAGAAGGGTCGTAAACGGTAACATCTTGAACAGGCTCGTTTACTAAAATGGCAGCCATAATTTTTGCCACGGCATGAGGCGTAAAATATTCGGCATACTTTCCACCGCTATTGGTGTTGTAATCCTTAATCAGGTATTCAAAAATGGTGGCGTAAAAATCAAATTTCTGATTGAAAATATGCTCGAAACTAACTCCTACCAATTTATTGATAATGGCTTTTGCAAAGGCATCACGCTTACTGCCATCGCTTATGTATTCTGTTAAACGGTCGAACAACACCACTTTTGCTCCGCCATCGGTTTTCACCGAGAAAATGTCGTTGTTGGTAATGGCAATATCCATTAAAGTATCGTCAAACAATTTGGCAAAATCGCTTTCGTTTTGTCTGCCAAAAAGTTCAGAAATAAAATGCTGTGGTTTTAGTTTGGCGGTGTCGGCTCCCAACTGCAAAAGCAACATTTCGTAATCATCTTCGGAATACGAACTTATTTCTTTTTCCCAGTTTTCGGCTTTCTTTAATTTGCTGTCGAGTTTCTTTACCTCATAGGCAAATTTGTCGTTCATAAATTTATACAGGAAAACCTGTGTAATTATTTTAAATTCGTTGCCATCGTTGCCCAAACCATAGTTTGCACTAATGCTTTTAAGGCTGTCGATAAGTGTTTTGGTTTTTTCTTTAAAATCTATATCTGTCATACTGCTCTTCCGTAGAATTCGTTAATGTATTCGTTTACCACCAAGTTGTTAATGTACTTCGATGATTCAGCGTTCAAATTTATATTGTTTTTATTTTTGAATTGGTCAATAACCAATCGCATCATTTGTGTTGTGAAATAGCTTTCGTTATCTAATAACCTTGTGTTTTGTAGCACTTGCAAATCAGCATCTTGCTTTACACTTTTTAATGCTTCAAAAATTACACTTTCCTTTTGTGATAAAGTGCCTTTTTCAACCAATCGTTTGTGGATTCGGGCATATTTAGGGTCGCTGTCGTATTTATCTTTCAGTAAATTGTTTTGGCGGTTGAGTTCCTTTATTTTCTCGTATATTTTAGTCAATGCTCCAATATTTTGTTTCATTTCGTCCTGTGTAATCTCGTCAAGGTTTTTCTTGTCGAATAAGCGTTTCAATTCTTCGTACAACGAAACAAATTCAGGGTCCTTCTTATCAAAATTACTTGCCAAAGTTTCACGGGTTTTCCTCAAGGTATCTTTTAATTCATCGGCTAAAATCAGTTCTTCTTCCGAAATTTTGGTAAAGTGAAACAGCACATCTTCTAAAGCAACATTCAGTAAATTGGTGTTGTCGATATTGTTTTTCAACGCTTCTTGCGTATTGAGCAGGGCTAAATGGTTTTCGGTTTCACGGTAAAGTTGAGCCAGCTTTTTGAAGTCAATTTTTTCGAGCAAATCAAAATGACCGAATAAACGGATTAGGTTGTATAAACTCTTGGCATTACCCAAAGCTTTTTTAATGAGCAATACCTTTTCACGGTCTTGAATTTGGGTTATTTGTTGCGAAAATAGTTCAGCGTTGGTGGTGTCGAAATAAAATAAAATGTCCTTTATTTCGGCAATTTCCTTTTCAATTTCTTCTTTCGATTTAAACAAGTCAGAGTAAAACTCCATTTCATCGCCCAGTTCAGCTTGTAATTCATCAAAATAGGCTTTATTTGTTGCGTCAAATTCTGCTCGTATGTCGGCAAAATCAACCACATAGCCATATTTGAAGTTTTTGTAGGTTCGGTTTACTCGGGTAAGTGTTTGTAAAAGGTTGTGCCTTTTTATAACCCGCCCAATGTATAATTTCTTTAATCGCTTAGCATCAAAGCCAGTTAAAAGCATGTTGTAAACAAATAGAAAATCAATTTCTCCCTCTTTGAAATCTTCAACTAAATCCTTGCGTTCTTGTGGTGTGCCAATATCGTGAAGAATTAAAGCAGCCGTTTTAACTTTATAGCTGTTTTTTAGTTTGGTTTTGTAATCTGCTTTTGGTTCCGCTGCTTGCAGCAATTCTTCTTCTTGCTCGGACTTTAGAGCATATTTTTCATTGAAAATTCGGAACATTTCTTTTGCCTGGTCGGAGCTATCGCAAACAACCATTCCGCCAATGGAACTATCGGAAAAAGTCAAACGGCTTTTTTCAAAGTCGTTTACGATATAATCGAGCATTGGCTCAACAAAGTTTGTGTGAGCAAAAACTTTTTGCCTTTCAATATCGCCTTTTAAAATCTTGATTTTATCCAATGCATCTTTCAGCACAATTTTATAATCGCTTTCAATTTCTTCTCTGATTAGCCGAAGCGTGTAACCATCGGCAATTGAAGCATTGTAGTAATATTTATGAATGTAATTGCCAAATAAATCTTTCGAGTAATAATCCTTTGTAATGAGTGGCGTACCTGTCAAACCGATTTTTATTGAGTTGGTGTCGGATTGCGTAAGGTTTGCCAAAAAACTACCTTGTGGATTGTAACTGCGGTGCACTTCGTCTAAAAAGTAAATCCGTTGAATGCTTATGTCGTAATCTTGTTTTTGTGTTACATTGGCTTCTTCGCTGAACTTTTGAATGTTCACCACTGTAATTTCAGCCCTGCCCGAATTGTTGTGAATGGCAGTTGTGGTTTTAATTGACTTTACAAAATCTGCTTTTGAATCGACAATATGAACAATCAAGCCCCGAGCTGTAAATTCTCGTTTTGCCTGAATAAGCAGGTCTAAGCGGTCAACAATAAAATAGAATTTGGGTATTACTTTTTTCTTTTGGAAATAATCAGTTAGGTAGCGAACATTGTAAAATGCCAAAGCAGTTTTTCCGCTTCCTTGCGTGTGCCAGATAATTCCTTTTTTAATTCCGCTTTCTAATTTATTCTCAATGGCTTTTGTGGCAAAGATTTGAGGGTAACGCATCACATGTTTTTCAATTCCTTTTTTCTCGTCCACATAAGCAATAGCATATTTTAGAATAAATGAAAGCCTATCTTTTGAAAACAGTGATGTAAGAACTCTGTTTGTTGGCGTGTTTGGGTTTTTATTAGTCAAAAACTCAGGCGAACTCTTAATAACTGCCAGATTGTTATCCTTCAAAACGAAATTTTCTAAACTGTCATCATCAACCGCCAACAGTTTTTCCAAGTCCAATTTTTCTTCTTCTCGGAAATAGTTGAATATCGGTTTTGTGTATGAAGGCGAGGCATAAAATGCACCTTGTAAAGGTTCTATATCTTCGTTGTCGTACTCCATGTTGTTGGAGAAAACCATCAATTGAGTAATGTTTACAAACTTTCTAAATTTCTTGTTTTGAAATCGTTTGTTTATTCTTTCCCGTTCTGCAATTATACCGTCTCGGTTGTTTGGTTTTTTAACTTCAATAAATGCCAAAGGCATTCCGTTGATTAAAAGAATTATATCGGGTCTGAATTCTTCGTCTCCGTTTTTGTAAGTCAATTCGGTTACAACATTAAAAGTGTTGTTTTCAAAATTCTCAAAGTCAATCAGTTTTACGCCTGATTCACTTGTTAATTTTTCAAAATAGGCTTTGCCTAAATCTTCATTACTGAGTAGAAGCGAAATGTCAACCAATAATCGTTCTGCTTGGTCATGGTCAAAGTCAGGATTGATTTTTAAAATAGATTCTTTAAATATCTCCGTGAAAATATTTGTCTCTGTATCCCAAACCGCATTATTTAGCGAAATATATTTGTAACCAAGTCTGCATATGTGCAGTATGGCAGGTATTTTCACTCTTGAATCCTCGTTAAATTTCATATTTCATTGTCCAAAATTTATAGTCCGCAAGATACTCAATATCCTGCGGTGCGTTGGCAAGAAAACTGCTCTTTTGCAAACTTCGGTCGTGCGTTGGCTTGTGTGGTTTGCAAATGTGCTGTTTTGTGCGTTGGCTGTTCATTATTTCGTTTTTCTTTTTCTGTCTTTAAGTAGCAAATTGTCCGCTGTGTCGTTGTCTTTTTACACTTGTGCACAACGGTTACGTGTATGAAACGTTTGGCATCTCGAAGCGATTTCTTGTCAAGTTACAACTACTTTTGATACGAGATGTACCGCTTGATAAACCACTGGCCGCCAAATGTTTTATACACGATGTTAGCGTTTCGTTGTTCATTTATCTCTTTATTTTTATTTCATTTTTGCTGCATCTTTTCTGTCTGCCGTGCGTTTGGGTAGGCAAGCTCTTTTGTAGGTTTTG
>MTKZ01120606.1_pt1 | contig 15788 bp, 8 predicted proteins | sample 1042781 | NCBI WGS metagenome assembly MTKZ01 (sample SAMN06212207, study PRJNA360539) | anaerobic digester metagenome | biome: Wastewater treatment plant; material: sludge; isolation source: anaerobic digester fed with sludge from wastewater treatment plant | place: Denmark: WWTP Viborg ...
TCTCTTGGTGCGGTTGCGTTCATTCTGTTAACCGGACTGATCCTGATCAGCGGGGCCGCGTGCAGCCCGGCGCCGCCGCCGGACGACGATGATACCGGTGACGATTACACGCCACTGGATGCAGATATCGCCACGGACACCACACTCCCCGTGGGCTTGTATGACCTGACGGGCACCATTCACGTTACGGCGGGTTTGACGCTTCTGTCCGGCACGACCATCCGGTGCCAGCCCGGAAGCTCGCTGATCATCGAGTCCACCGGCTTTCTGAATGCGGTTGGTACGGCCGGCTCACCGATCACCTTCACGGGGGCAACCCAGACTCGCGGGTCGTGGGGCGGAATAAGCTTCCTGGACAGCAACTCCAGCAGCAATCGACTCGAATATGTCAACATTCAATACGGGGGGTCATCCGATTCGGGTGGTTTGTTCTTGTCTTCGACCGACGGAATGACCGGGGTGCTGATTTCCCATTGTACCGTGGGGCAATCCGCCGGCAGCGGGCTGTATGTGGTTGGTGATGTCGATCTGAACGGCTTTGCCTCCAACGCGCTGACGCAGAACGCCCAAGGACCATGCGTGTTGCCGCCGAACGTCATGCAGTACCTCGATCTCGACAGTGACTACACGGGCAACGACCAGCCATCGATCGTCCTGAGCGAAGGGACCGTCACGGACGCTCAGATCTGGGCGGACCTGGGGGTTGACTACCAGGCTACGAGCATCCAGGTTGCCGGAGACCTCACACTTTCGCCGGGTGTGATCATCGCCTTCACCAGCGGCGGTGCGATGAACGTGCAGAGCACCGGCTCCTTGGGGGCGGTAGGCGCGCCGGGACGTGAAATCATCTTGACGGGGGTGACGCAGACGCCCGGTTCCTGGGAAGGGTTGAGCTATACGAACACCTCCTCGCCAAGCAACAATCTTACCTTGGTGACCATTGAGTATGGGGGAGCGACCAGCGCCAATCTCAGCCTGAACACCGCTCCAGTGCGGGTTTTTGCTGATAACTGCACGTTCGCGCATTCCGCCACTTGTGGGATCTACGTCGCTGCCGGCGGCACCATCAACCCGGAAGTTGCGACGATCAATGACTTTATCGACAACGTCAGTGGCGAAGTGTGCCCGTAGCCCGGAGGCAGGAATCCGGCCCCGGCGAAGACGAGGTCCCGGGCGTTGCGGCGTTTGGCTGGGTGTCATTCCAGGTAAAACCGGGCCGAAGTTTTCTGACAGAAGTCCCGCGCACCTCGTTCGCGCCAGGCTCTCTCACTGGCCATCCGTGGCGAAGTCAGTTTCGACACGTCGGTTTCAGATCCGGCAGACGCCGGGGAAACCCATTTCAGACCTGGGGAACCGGCCAGCGGGTGACCAGCCTCGCGGCGAAACGTCGACAAAAAACCGTTGCTCTTGTTGACGACAGTCGATATAATACAGCCTAGATCGTCTGTTTCGGTGCTGATTCTTCCGGAATAGTCCACGGTGGTGGCACACCGTCCAGAAGGAAATGCAGCCAGTCAGGCGATATCGGCGGATCGGACGGAAGCCCATGTCAATGGTTGAGAATCGCGGCTTGATGTTTTTTCTGCATCATTTCCGGATTCCATGGAGTGGAGGCCATCGTGCGTAAGTGTCGTAGTGCATTGGCGGTCACGGTGATGCTCGTCGTTGTGTTCGGATCTGCGAGGGCATTCAGTGCCGAGATCTGGGTAGTCGGTGTAATGGAGGAAACTGCTGGTAAATACAGCAGATGCAAGGCGGTCTCCGAGGACGGCCAATGGGTGGTTGGCCTCAGCAGGAAATCAGGTCTCGACTGGCCCTTCTTCTGGTCGAAAAGCGGCGGGACCCAGGACATGGGTAACCCCGGCGGCACCAATGCCAACGTGACCGGCTGCGCCAGCTTCAGCGACGGCAGCCTTCGGGCCTGCGGCATCATCGGCGGCCTGGGCCGGAAATGGGAATCCGGGAGCTGGTCTGTTCTTCCGCCGCAGCCCGGCGGAGGCGTCCGCAGCGTATACGCTATGACGCGCGACCCGGCCACCGGGACCACCTGGATCGTCGGCAGTTCGTACCCGGCGGAGAATGAGAAGGCTTATCGGTACCGTGATGTAGTCAATTCCTACATTGATTACTGGGGCTACTACCAGAATGCCTACGGCGTGGCCCACAACGGCTGGGCCGTGGGAAAGAATAACTGGGGTAACGGCCAGACGAACCCTGACTGGCGATACGATCACCCGATCTTCATCTTCGATTGGACCAAAGATGGTGGTGCAGGCGGCGACTGCGGCTGGGACCAGCTCAAGCGGTTTGCCGGTTATGGCGACACCGAGTACTACAAAGGGCGAGCCACGGCCATCGGCCCGAGTGCCAAGTGGGCCACCGGGTATCTGACCTACGATCCGTACAACCTGAGCCTGTACCACGCGTTCAAATGGCAGGTTCCGGCCAGCCCTCAACTGGCCCCCGAACCGGGACTCGTCTGGGCCCGGCCAGTTGACCTGGGGGCGCTTGGGGCCGGCGATACGCTGAGCTTCGGCTACTGCATCTCGGACAGCGCGACCAACCCGGTGATCGGCGGAACCAGCTATGGAACCTTCAAGTACGGCGGCTATAAGGCGGTCTATTGGGACAACGCCGGTGTACACGATCTGTACGCGGTGCTTGAGGGGCTGGGCGTGGACATGTCGCGTTGGGCGTCTCTGGACCGGGTTTACGGCATCTCCGCCGACGGGAGCATCATGGTCGGCTACGGCTCGTACGACGATGACAACGACCCCGGCACATCGGCGGTCGAGATGGGCTTCATGGTTGATCTCGTCCATACCACGCCTCAGCCACCAACCGTCACTCAACAGCCTGCGGCGCAGACGGCCTGCTTCGGAGGCATGGCGACGTTTGCGGTGGCGGCGACGGGAGCCGGGTCGCTCACGTATCAATGGCAGAAGAATCAGGTCGATCTGACGAACGGCGGTCACTATGCCGGTGTGACGACCGGGCGGTTCACGGTGAGCAATGCGGATGTCGACGACGTGGCGAACTACCGATGCGTGGTCACGAATCTCTACGGAAGTGCGACCTCAAACGAGGTGGCCCTCTCGCTGGCATACAACCCGCCGCTGACTCCGACTGATGGTACCCCGACCGCCGACGCCGAGGACAGGATCACGTGGAGATGGACCGACGTCGCCGATGAGGGCGGCTACCGGCTCAAGGATGCCGGTGGGGTGACCCGATCCGGCGATCTGCCGGCCAACACCACCCAGTGGCAGGAGAACGCCCTCAGCGCCAACACGCCGTACACCCGCATGGTGTATGCGTACAACGCGTGCGGCGAGTCCGCGGGCTCGGTCGGACAGAGCAAGTACACGGTGCCCCTTCCGCCCACCTACGGCGGCGACCCGGCTTCGCCGACCGTTTCGTGTGACAAGAGCTCCAGCAGCGCGGGCCTGATCGCGAATTCCAGCGTGACCTTCACCGCCACGAACGGATTCGGCACCGGAGCGAACAAGGTGGGCCAGTTCGGCTACCTGTGGAACCAGAGCGCGGGCAACCCTTCAAGCTGGACCGGAGAACAGCTTTGGACCAGCGGAGCGCTAGTCAAACAGGTCGGATCGAACGGAACGACCTGGTACCTGCACCTGCGTTCGTTCAATGACGACAGCCCGAAAGCGATCAACACAACCGTATTGAATCTCGGGCCTTATAGCGTTGGCGGGATCGGCTCGACATGCCTGCAGAACGCCGGTTTCGAGAACGGGTTCACCAGCGGGGTGGGCAACCACTGGACGAAGTACAACTACTCGGGCAACGTGACCTGCTCCGACGACACGACCCAGTACCATGGTGGTCTGCATTCGCAGAAGATCTATTCGGCAAGTAGCAGCGACGAAGGCGGCGTTTACCAGCGATTCGACGTGACGCTCGGCCAGAGCTATACCGTGAAGGCCTGGTTCAAGTGCTCGAACATGCAGATCGCGCCCTACATCGGGCTGGATGCCTATGGAGGGACCGATCCCCAGAGCGGAACCATCTCCTGGAGCGCGGTGCAGACTTCCACGAGCTGGGTGCAGTCCTCGCAGACGATCCTCGCAGCGAGTTCCGTGATTACGGTCTACCTCGATGCGGTGGCGACCGGTACGGCCGGTTCGCTATGGGTGGATGACGCCGAGCCCGCGTGCAGCGACATTCCCTCAGCACCGATCGACGGCACACCGGTGGCCTTGGGCACGACCAGCATCCGGTGGAAGTGGAATGATGTGGCCAATGAGACCGGCTACCGCGTAAAAGACACGGGTGGCACAAGCGTATCCGGCGATCTGGCCGCGAACACCACCCAGTGGGACGAAACCACCGGTATCGTTGCGAACACACAGTACACCCGCCGGATCCACGCTTTCAACGCTTCGGGTGAATCCGGCCCGTCAGCCGGGCAGACACTCTATTCGCTGATTCAGACTCCGTCCGGCGTGACTTTCGGGACGGTTACCGCGACGAGCATTAACGTCAGCCCCGCCGGGCCACTCTCGAATCTGACCCTCGGCAACTCGGGCGTACGCGTCTCCAACACGACCGCCGACACCAATTCGGGCTGGCAGACAAGCCTGGGTNNCGTGCCGCCGACGTCGGGCAGCATCACGCCCGACAAGCCAACGGCGTGTGTCAACCAGACGATCGCCTGGACGGCGGTGAACGGTTTTGGCGCGGGCCAGGTCGAGTACTATCGTTACGCCTGGGACCAGGAACCGACGCACACCTGGACGGGTTCGGAAACACAGTGGTCAGGCGGCACCCTCACAACCACGCCGACCGCGCCCGGTGCCTGGTACCTCCATGTGCAAGGCTACAACTCCGCAAACGTCGCCAACGGTACCTACGACTATGCGGTGACCACCGTGGCGGCGGTGGCTGCGGACTTCGACGGCGATTGTGACGTGGACCAGAATGACTACGATCTGTTCAAGGCCTGCGCCTCCGGGCCGGGCATCTCGTACGATGAAGGATGCGGCACCAGGGACCTGGACGTTGACGGAGACGTCGATCAGGCCGACTTCGCCGCCTTCCAGCGGTGCTACAGCGGCGAGAACACGCCGGCGGACCCGAATTGTGCCAGCTAGGGGTGTCGACCGTGGGTGGCGGGTTGTATCGGAATCGCCTGCGTGTTATTGATATGAACCCTGAAGGCCGGTCTTCTGAAGGCCGGCCTTTGTTTTTGGCTTCGAGGACGGATGAACGATGAGCGACCCCTATTTTCAATCGTTGTTCGCGGACCGGATCGGCGGGGCCCGGTACGGCAAGGGCACGGCCATCTACAAGTTCGAGAACATCAAGCGGGCCAAGCGGGCGGCGATCAAGGATTTCCCGGACCGTCCGTTGCTTGATTTTGGCATCGGGGAGAACGACGAGATGGCTCCCAGGCCGATCCGCGAGGCCATGAAGGTCGAGGTGGATCGGTTGGAGAACCGGGGCTACGCCGACAACGGCATCCCGGAGTACAAGGAAGCCGCGGCCGCGTTCATGAAGCGCGAATTCGGCGTCACGCTTGACCCGGTTACCGAGGTCAACCACTGCATCGGTTCGAAGCCGGCCTTGGCCATGCTGCCGGCTGTTTTCATCAATCAAGGCGACATTACCTTGATGACGGTGCCCGGCTACCCGGTGGCCGGCACGCACACGCAGTACTGCGGCGGCTCGGTTTTCAGGCTGCCGCTCGAGGAGAAGAACGGCTTCAAGCCGGATCTCGACGCGATACCGGATGACATCCGCCGCCGCGCCAAGCTGATGGTGCTCAACTACCCGAACAGCCCCACCGGCGCCCTGGCCGACGAGGCGTTCTTCAGAAAGGTGATCGATTTCGCCCTCAAGCACCAAATCGTCGTGGTCAACGACGCCGCCCACATCATGCTGACCTACGGGCGCAGGCCTCTGAGCTTCCTCCAGATCGACGGCGCAAAGGAGGTGGGCGTCGAGGTTCATTCGATGAGCAAAGGCTTCCATATGATCGGCTGGCGGCTCGGTTTCGTGGCCGGCCACGAGCGGATCGTGCGGGCCTTCGCTGACGTGAAGGACAACTCCGACAGCGGGCAGTTCATGGCCATTCAGAAAGCGGCGATCGCCGGTCTCAACGATCCGTCCATTCCCGTTGCGGTGCGCACCAAGTACGAGCGGCGGCTCCGCAAGCTGGTGGCCACGCTCAATGAGATCGGTTTTGACGCCAAGATGCCCGGGGGGACCTATTTCCTCTATGCCCGTTCGCCCAAGGGTGTCCAAGGCGGACCGACGTTCGCGACGGCCGAGGATTGTTCGCAATTCCTGATCCGCGAGCGGTCGATCTGCACCGTGCCGTGGGACGATGCCGGGGCCTATCTGCGGTTCTCGGTCACTTACCAGGCACCAACGGAGGCCGATGAGGACGTCCTGATGGCCGCCCTGAAAGAACGACTGGCTCGCGATCGGTTCCTCTGGTAACGGCTTCGGCGACATGGCGGGGCGCGGGACTGGGGGCTTGGGCCTAGGGGCTGGGGATGAGGACGATCATCTCCAATCGGGAGGCCAATCGCCAAGCCCCAGTCCCCAGTCCCCAGTCTCGCAGGCGACAGCGGGGAGGGCTGCTGAGGCGTGTGCACCTCAGCTTCCCGAGCGTTACAATCCCTGCCCATGACCATCGAGGCCGAGAAGCTCACCATCCGTCGACTGGGCCGAACCGTCTTGCGGGACGTTTCGCTGCGGATCGGCGACGGCGAATGCCTGTCGATCATTGGCCCCAACGGGGCGGGTAAGTCGACGCTGATGGGCGGTTTGTTGGGGCTGATACCGGCGGCAGGCGGTGGTGTGAGTCTCGATGGCCTGCCTCTCGGCCGGTTTAGCCGCCGCGAAATAGCGCGTCGTATCGCTTACGTTCCCCAGATTCACGAGGGTTACCTGGGTTTTCGGGTCCGCGACGTGGTCGAGACAGGTCGTTACGCCCATGTGCGCCCATTGGATCCGCTCTCCGATGTCGATCATCGGGCGATCTCCGAGGCGGTTGAAGCGTGTCGTGTCGGCGATTTGCTCGACCGCACGGTCGATACCCTCTCCGGCGGCGAGCGGCAGAAGGTCTGGATCGCCGCCGCCCTGGCCCAGCAGGCCCCGGCCATGTTCCTCGATGAACCAACCAGCGCCCTGGACCCGGCCCATCAGGCGGAGCTGATCCGGATCATGCGCCACCTGGCGGGCGGGACGCGCACGTTGGTGGTCATCTGTCACGACCTGAACCTGCCCATCGCCCTGGGCGGCCGGGTCGTGGCGGTTCGGGAGGGGCGGACGGTGTTCGACGATCGCGTCGAGGCCCTTCTGGACACCTCCCGCTTGCGAGCGTTGTTCGGGACGGAGTTCGTGCTGCATCGTGGTGAAGAAGGCGGGGTCTCGATCCAGCTACGCGTTTGAGGCGTTCGCATGACGGCAAGGCATTGGCAAGCTTCAGTCCTCCTGGTGGCGCTGCTGGCTGCCGTGTCAGGCATATCGGTCGCGGTCGGGACCACCGGCGTACCGTTTTCGCTGACTTGGCACGAGCTCGGTTTGCCGCGGCTCCTGATGGGCATGCTGGCCGGCGCGTCGCTGGCCGTTGCCGGAGCGATGTTCCAGTCGTTGTTCCGCAACCCGCTGGCCTCACCCTATACGCTCGGTGTTTCCAGCGGAGCATCGTTGGGCGCGGCCGTCGTCATCCTGCTCGTCGGCGGGGGTTTGTGGCACGGGGTGCCGCTGGTCAGCCTGGCGGCCTTTGCCGGAGCGGTCGTGTGTATGAGCGTGGTCTACCTGGTGGCCAACCTGCGGCGGAGCGGCGGCATCGGCACGCTGCTGCTGGCCGGTATCACCATTGGGTTCATCTGCTCGGCCCTGATCGTCATGGTCCTCTTTCTGGCTCAGAGGTACGACCTCGAAGCGATCCTGCAGTGGACGATGGGGTCGCTGCAGGTGGTCGGTTTCGACCCTGTGTATGAAACCCTTGCCATGGCGGCCGTCGGCGGGGGAGTGGTTGCCTGGCTGCACCGAGACTTGGACCTGCTGATGATGGGCGAGGTCGTCGCGGCCGGGCGGGGCGTGTCGGTTGGCCGTTCGCGGCTGGTGATTTATTTCGCCGCCTCGCTTCTGACGGCCGGGGTGGTGGCTCACTGCGGCCCGATCGGTTTTGTCGGGCTGATGATCCCGCACCTTGCCCGCCACATGGTCGGTCCCCAGCACCGATATCTGCTGCCGGCCTGCGTCCTGACAGGGGCGGCGTTCTTGCCGTTGTGCGACCTGCTGGCCCGCAACGCAATGTGGTGGATGACCGGCGATTCCCGGCAGGTGCCGGTCGGGGTGCTGACCAACCTGATCGGCGGGGCGTTTTTCCTGTACCTGCTGCTCCGCGGCCGGGGCGGGATAGGAGGATTGTGATCATGGGCAAGAAGACATCGAGAAAACCGGCCAGGGACAAGCGGGTTGGCGACAAGAGGGCCGGCAAGGCTGAATCACTGGTGGCACGCAAGAAGCGAATGATGAGGATTCTGGCCGGTCTGAAAGCGGCTTATCCCGATGCCGACTGTGCGCTCAAGCACGGCAGTGCCCTCGAACTGCTCGTGGCGACGATTCTGTCGGCTCAGTCGACTGACGATATGGTCAACAAGGTGACGCCGGTGCTGTTCGCCGCGTACCCCCATGCGGCGGCCCTGGCTTCAGCGGCCCCAGCCGACGTTGAGCGGATCATTCATTCCACCGGCTTCTTTCGCCAGAAGACCAAGAGCATCATCAATGCCTGCAAGATGATCGTCGAGACGTTCGGCGGACAGGTGCCGCAGACCATGGACGAACTGATCCAACTTCCCGGCGTGGCCCGCAAGACGGCCAACGTGCTGCTGGGTACGTGGTTTCACAAGAACGAAGGGGTGGTCGTGGACACCCACATCGGTCGTCTGGCTCACCGCCTCGACCTGACCTGGACCAGCAAGGATGAGAAGGACGCGGTGAAGATAGAACAGGACCTCATGCAGATCATCCCTCGCGAGGAGTGGACGTACGTGGGTCACGCCCTGATCTGGCACGGCCGGCGCGTCTGCACGGCTCGCAAGCCCAACTGCGACGGCTGCAACATCAGCAAGTGTTGCCCGTCGGCGTTCACGTTTGGCGAGAAGTAGTGCCGACGCCCTCGTCGGCACCTCTGTGCGAGGCTAAGCCCGGTAGGGCGTGCTCTGCACGCCGATCGTCGTGCGAGAGCCCAATCATCGTCGGGCAAAGCCCGACCTACCCTGCTGAGTGGTGATTGACCGACCGACCCGACGCCCACGCAGCCGCGAGCCCAGGGGTTACCATTCGAACGTGTCGGCCACCTCGGCGAGGTAGTCGGCGCTGTCGAGCTGATCGCGGCGCAACTCGCGGAGCACGCCATCCCTGGCACGGCGGGCTTCGACGGCCTTCTCGGCAGCGGCCATCAACTCACAGACGGCCTTGGCGTCAGGAGACCGCTTGAGTCTGGCCCGAATCGCCGGGCTGTCCAGCACCTGCCCGCTGTTGGACAGGATGCGCAGTTGCTCCGGGATGTGCTGCGACGGGCCGGCGATCATCATGATGATGTCGACCGAATGTCCCTGGCTGTCCCAGCGGACGGGCTTCTTGAGGATCATCATGGCGATGCCGAAGCGGTCAAGCTCGGCTAAGCGGCAGTGAGGGATCGCGGCCCCGTTGGTGAAGGCCGTGGTTCGGGCCCGTTCGCGTGCGATGACCGCTTCCTCAATGGTCGTGCGATCCTGGCCAAGCCGCTTGGCCAGCTTGCCGGCCAGTTGCTTGATAACGTCGGTGGTACTGGTGGCCGTTTCGCAGAGGACTACGTTCTCGGGTGACAGACTTTCTGCAATCAACACGTTCTCAGACTCCCGACACGCTCTGTTCTCGGAGTCGTGTCCATAGTGACCTTCCGCCCAAACAATAACGACGCCGCCGTCGGCATCGTGTCCGTGTGCAATCCTGGATCTCACTGACCGGAAACAAACCGTGTGCCCCGGTACTGCCCTGGTTCCCAGGTGTTGGCAGGATGATACGATTATACCGATCCTGCCTCTGTGAGTACAACCTCGCCGATCGGCGGGTCGCGGACGGCTTGAAAGACGCAAGTCTCGGCAGGACGGCACTTTCCGTCCGGGGCCGAGGGACTTGACCACGCGTCGTGCAGCGCGGATGATCCGAGTTGATCGCCAGGGAAGATCGGCGCCGAATGCGAGGCGGCCTCGCAGGAATATGGCGGCGGGCGGCTCAAGGTCAGGGAATCCGTAACGAGGTCTTGCCCGGAATTGCAGGTGGCCCATGAACGCAATGTTCGTGCTCACGATGATGGCAGGAATGGCGGTGGCTGATAAACGAATCGATCTTGGGGAGTTTGCCAGGGCGGTTGAATACACGGGCGACAAGCCGGAAACGCTGGAGGTCCGCGAACTCGACCGGGGTATCGACGGCTGGACGGCGTGGAAAGGCGAGGACGGCCAGTACATGATCGGGATGGAGTGGGACGAGCCTCGGGATATCGCCGAGACATGCATCGAGTTCCGCCATGCCGTGGCCAACCGGGAGACCATTCAGGTGCAGTACTGGCAGCATCACTGGCCCAGTGATGCCGCCGGCGGCTGGGCCCCGCTGGACGATCCCTTTCACGGCAAGTGGGTCACGGCCAAGGCCGACTGGTGGGCGGGCGATCGGGACATTTCATTTGCGTTCGTTCCGTATAACGAGGAGCAGTCCGGCGACAAAGCTCCTGACATGCGCTATCGCCGGACGTACCGTTTGAGGTTTCTCTGCGGCAAGAACGAGCTGCCGCCCGTGCGATATCTGCGGGCATATGGTCCCAACAAGACGGTCGAGGCCACGTTTGACATCCAGGTGGACGGCGCCAGCAGGCTCGAAGCCCCCCTGGCCGTCAGCGTGGTTAACGGGTATGTCCTGACCGAAGACAGGAAGACCACGATGACAACCGCCCGCCTCGCCACCTCGCCGGCCAACATGACGCTGCGTTTTTTCGAGGGCGATCTTGAAAGCCCAACGCGGACCATCGTCACGGTTCGCAGTTCCCGCGACTCGATGGAGGGGTTTTCATTCCTTCCGGCCGAGGCGGTGAAGTACGGTATCATCCGAATTCCGTCGCTGGGGGTTGTTGTCTCACACCGGGACAGTGAGGCGGATCTGCAAGCGGGCTTGAAGCCGGGCACGGCGGTGTTTGACCGCGTGGCCACAGAACCCGAGCAGACCTGGGAGCGAGCCCGCAATGAAATCCCGGTTCTGAGCAAAACCAGGCATGAAGGCGGGCCGCTGTATCTCCCGCTCGGGCCGCCTGAGGCCCGCCAGGAAATCGCTATCCGGTACGACGCCAGTTTTGTGCTCGACAAGAGCGCGCTGAAGTCCGGCGGCACCGACAGCGATCGCGTGCGCTGGCCGGCGGACCGTTGGCTGATCCGCCTCATTTCCGGCGAGCCGGCCTTTGATCACCAGACCGAGGGCAACATCAAGCAGCAGCTTCTGGACGGTCACCTGCCGATCGTGATCAACACGTGGGAGGCCGCCGGCATCGCCTACAAACAGACGTCCGTTGCAGGCTTTCTTGATGAGAAACACGGCAACGTCCGGGGCGACGAGACGGTTGTGCTCATGTCCCGGTTGGAGATGACCAACAGCGGCCCGAGCGAGGCCGAGGCCGTCGTGAGGTTGTGGAACGAACCCCATGAGGCGATCGTCCTGGAGGATGGCAACATCCTCGCCAAGGGCCGGTACGAGAACGGCAAGCTCGAAAGCTACGACAAACCTCGGATCCGATTCAGAGCCAATGCTCCCGATGGCAGTCTGAAGATCGGCCCTGAGTCAGAGCAGAGGCCCGACGCGGTGCTGACATGTCAACGGAAGCTGGCGGCCGGTGCGTCGGAGACCATGGTGTTGGCCATCCCCTTCGTGACGATTGACACCGATACCGAGCTGACGCAACTGGCCGGGCTCGACTTTGACAAGATGCTCGATCACGAGGCCGTTCGCTGGCGTCGGATCATCGGAAACGCTGCGAATATCGAGGTGCCCAACCAGCTCCTCAACGATTTCTACAAGGCCCAGTTGAGCCATATCCTGATCACCGCCGACCGGGACGTGCACAACGGGCTGATGGTGGCTCCGGCCGGGACGTTCTCCTACAACGTCTGCCTGAACGAATCCTGCCATCAGATCCGGGCGCTGGAGATCCGCGGGATGCACGACGAGGCTCAGCGGTTTCTCGATTTCGCCGTCCAGGGACAGTCCAGCCGCGGTCTGCACGGTCGATTCACCGATCGGAAGGGCGTGCTCCACGGCATGCCGGCGCCAAACGGCGACTATCAGCATTTCAACTACAACCTCGACCACGGGTTCGTGCTCTGGATGCTGAACGAGCACTATCGTTACACCCGCGATCAGGAATGGTTAAGCAAGGTGGCAAGTGCGATGGTGCAGGCGTGTGATTTCGTCACGCGTCAGCGCAAGACGGGCTCCGAGGCGAACACGCTCGGACGTGACGATGATCTGTGGGGCAAGGGCCTGCTGCCGCCCGGGCACCTGGAGGATCCGCCCGAGTGGTTGTGGTGGTTCGCGGTGAACGCATACGCTTACCGCGGGATGAAGCTTACCGCCGAGTCGCTGGCCGAGATCAGGCACCCGGAGGCCGACCGGATCGCCAAGGACGCGGAGGACTTCGGCCGCTGTCTTGGTGGCAGTTGTCGCGAGTCGATGGTTCGGGCCCCGGTCGTGCGGCTTCGCGACGGCACCTACATCCCGCGTCAGCCGACGCGGAGCCGACTGCGGGGGCGTGACCTTGGCTGGATTCGCGATGCGCTCTACGGGCCAGTGCACCTGATGGACTGTTTCGTGTACCCGGACGATTCGCGCGAGGCCGAATGGATTCTCCGCGACACCGAGGACAACGTGTTTATCGGCGCGGAGCGCGGTCGTGCGGTCACCGACTACGATCGGCAGTGGTTCAGTTGGGGCGGCATCACGTTACAGTCGAATCTGCTGCCCAACCCGCTGGTCTATCTTCGCCGCGGTCAGAGCAAGCATGCGATCCGTGCGTTTTTCAACAGTCTGGCTGCTAACGTATACGAGGACGTCCGCACGTTCTGCGAACATCCCATTCGGGCATACGGCATCGGCACCGGACCGTTCTTCAAGTCACCCGATGAATCGGCCTTCATCGTCTGGCTGAGGCATCTGCTGATTATGGAGCAGGGTGACGAGCTGCACCTGCTGGCCGGCGTGCCGGAGGCCTGGCTGGCGCCGGGCAAGCAGATCGTTGTGGAAAGGGCCGCGAGCTGGTATNNCGGTGACCTGCAACGGAAGGCAGACAAAGGATTTCGACGCCAAGACGGGCGTTGTGGTGCTGCCGACATCCGCCGGGCGCACCGTCGTTGTGGTCTCGTATTGAGAGGGATGGACCGGATGCGCGCACGAAACGCCGTCTCCGGGACGGCATGGTGTGTCCGAGGTCACGGGCGAGATGACGATCCCGCGAGGTTCGCGCATGCGCTCTGGATGGCAGACCGGCCGCTTCGGGCCGCGGGCTGACTGGTCGGCAATCGTTCGATGCCCCTACCAGCCGGCGTTCACGACCGACGTGAACAGGTTGTTGACTTGTGCGCCGAGCAGCGTGATTCCCCCAACCATCACCGAAATTAGGAACGCCAGCATCACGGCGTACTCAGTCACAGTCGCGGCCTCCGATTCCGCGAAGAATCGGCGGCAGCCTGCCGCAAATTGTCCTTCTTTGCCGAGCTTCACGGTTCATCCTTTCCCATGCGGCGATACAGCTCGCATCTATGTATTTACGATTCAATTCGGCCAGGGGCAAGCCAGAGGCAGGAGGTCAGCCTGGTCGTGGCAACCGCGCGTAGCGAGTCTGCCCAGCGGTCGGCAGACGGCCATGTTATTGGGCGGACAGATTCTGGGACGCAGGTGGGCGGACAGGCCGCATCATCGGGCGGACAACCGCGGAAAGCCCGATATCTGTGTCGGCAAAGGCCGGGTTCCTGACGGTTGAGGGGGGTGTCACCGGGAGCGCGTCTGCCAGTGCTCCCTGGGGCGCTGGCCTGCCTTGACGGGCGAGCCGCCAGCCAGTGGCATCCCGGAAGCCTCCCGAACGGCGTCACGAGCTCGCGTCTCTGCTGCTCGGCGGGAGGCTATTGACGGTCGACCGCTGTTGCGATATCCTTCCTGCTTCGGCCGTTGGGTCGAAGTGGGCGACTATCGCCGCACCCTTTGGGGCGTCTCCCGTGTCGGGAGAATGGGCCTCCGCTTCGCAGCAGGAGGCTCAGGCCTCGTGTGCGGCCAACCTGAAGCTGCGTCCGATCTGTTTGTAAGATCTTTCGTGGCAGCGTGTTGCGGTTTTGCGTCGGACCCGGGAGGCGGGCCGATCGAATACCCGGTGGTGTAATCGGTAACACACCAGGTTTTGGTCCTGGCATTCCTGGTTCGAGTCCAGGCCGGGTAGTCATTGAACCGGCGGCCGTGTCTCGGGTAGGCAGAGGGTCTCTCGCCGGGTGTCGGTGGGAGACGCGGACGGTAATGGCCTGAGAGATATGTCCATGAGCAGACCGACTGCGGCAATCATCCTGGCGGCGGGTCGATCGACCCGGATGGTGACGGACCTTCCGAAGGTGCTGCATGAGGTCTGCGGACGCCCCATGCTGGCCTACGTGGTTGACGCCTGCCGAGCTGCGGGGATTGAGCGGATCATCTGTGTCGTGGGGTACCAGAAGGACGCCGTGATCCAGACCTTCAAGGACGATCCGCAGATCATTTGGGTTGAGCAGACCGAGCAGAAGGGCACCGGTCACGCGGCCATGGTCTGCCGGGATGCCCTGGCGGATTTCGACGGGAACCTGGTGGTGATCGCCGGGGACATGCCTCTGGTTCGCAGTGAGACCCTCGCTCTGCTGATCCAACGGCACGAGAAGGAGCGATCGGCCGTGACCCTGGCGACGGCCCTGCTGGACAACCCCACGGGTTACGGCCGGATCATCCGCGACGAGTACGGGAACCTGGAGGGCATCGTCGAAGAGGGTGATTGCACCTCCGAGCAGCGCAAGATCAAGGAAGTCAACCCCAGCTATTACTGCTTCGACAAGAAGCTGCTTTTTACGGCTCTCGATCGGGTGCGTCCCGACAACGTCAAGGGCGAGTACTACATCACCGACGCGCTGGAGATCCTGATTCAGGCCGGCCATCGGGCCGTGGCGGTGACGGCGGTTCCGGCCGAGGATGCCATGGGCATCAACAGCCGCCACAACCTGGCGGAGGTCGGCCGCATCATGCAGGATCGCATCCAGCGCAACCTGAAGAGCAGCGGGGTGACGATCGTCGACCCACGGACGACGTGGATCGATGTTCGGGCCGAGATCGGACAGGATACGGTCATTTATCCGTTCACCTACATCAACGGGCGGGTGAAGATCGGGAAGCACTGTGTGGTCGGCCCGTTTGCATACTTGCGGGACGGAACGGTGCTGAAGGACGACGTTGTGGCCGGCGTGTTCATCGAGCTGAAGAATTCGCTCCTCGACGAGGGCACGCGGGCCAGACACCTGAGCTATATCGGCGATGCCGAAATCGGAAAATGTGTCAATGTGGGTGCGGGGACGATCTTTGCCAACTTTGACGGCAAGGGGATTCACCGCAGCTATGTAGGCAACGAGACCTATATTGGGAACGGCTCGATTCTTGTTGCCCCGCTGACCGTCGAGGCCGGGCGCCAGATTCCGCACGGTTCGGTGGTCCGGGGT
>MTKZ01003726.1_pt1 | contig 15787 bp, 16 predicted proteins | sample 1042781 | NCBI WGS metagenome assembly MTKZ01 (sample SAMN06212207, study PRJNA360539) | anaerobic digester metagenome | biome: Wastewater treatment plant; material: sludge; isolation source: anaerobic digester fed with sludge from wastewater treatment plant | place: Denmark: WWTP Viborg ...
GGCCTTCAATGTGCTATTCCAGGGAGAGGAGGACTTCCATCTTCACAGCGCCGGAAGCGCCAATTTCTGTGAGGCCCTGGCCGTATTCCCCCATTCTGTCCTGGCTATATCCGCCAGCCGCCTCTCCTCCAAAAAGTTCCGCACCTTTTATGTGGAGTCGGAGGACTTCACCGCGGAAGGCGACTTCATGACCCAGGAGGTCTATATCTACCGCAAGCCTGGGAAATATGGGGTGGAGAATGAGAGGTATCTGCAGGAGAATATCATAGAGAAGGTCCTGGTGAACAAGGTTGAGCCCCTCAAGGTGGAGCTTAAGGCATTCTTGGACTGCGTTAAAGCCAAAAAAAGCTTCCCGGTCACGCCGCAGGAAGCGCTCAAAAACCTGCAGATCTGTGAGAGGATCAAGAGAGACCTGCATATCGCTGCTACTTAGGAGAGGGTTGGGGAGAAAGATGAGTCCGAGCCAGGGCTACTATGCCCATCCCACAGCTATAGTGGAGAGCCAAGACATAGGCGAGGGCACAAAGATCTGGCACTTTGCTCATGTCCGATCCGGAGCAAAGATCGGCAGGAACTGCAACATAGGAAAGTCGGTCTACATCGACATCGGAGCAGAGATAGGAAATAATGTCAAGATCCAGAACTTCGTCTCCGTCTACAAGGGAGTGGCCATTGAGGACGATGTATTCGTGGGCCCATCCGCCACCTTCACCAATGACCTCTACCCCCGGGCCTTTATCTGGGACGAGGAGCATGTATCCGCCACACGCATCTGCCGGGGAGCCAGCATTGGAGCCAATGCCACCATCGTCTGCGGCATAACCGTGAGAGAGTATGCCATGATCGGGGCGGGCAGCGTTGTGGCCGAGGATGTGCCGCCTTTCGGCCTGGTGCTGGGCAATCCCGGCCGGCTGAGGGGATATGTCTGCCGCTGCGGCCATAGGCTGGAAAAGGAAGAGACGCCGGAGAGCGGGCGCAATGTTTATCGCTGCCGAGCATGCGGCAAGCAGGTGGAGATAAAGCCTTGAAGGTGCACGAGGCAGATGAGAAAGCATGAGGCAGATGGAAATTCATAGCCCAGGATGAGGAAGGATAATAGATATGGAAAATAGCGCTGAAATAGCAGTGATTGGCCTCGGCAACGCCGGGCTGCCCCTGGCAGCGGTCATAGCCGACTGCGGCATTGCCGTCATGGGCGTGGACATCAATGAAAGCCGCTGCCTGGCCATAAATCGGGGAGACAATCCCATCGCCGAGGAGGCGGGCCTAAAGGATCTCTTAAAGAGGCACGGCGGCAAGAGGCTTGTGGCTACGCCGCGCTTCCAGGATGCAGCAGGCTGCCGGACATTCATAGTCATAGTGCCGGTGTTTGTGGATGCCAGCTACAATCCCGACTTTACCATTATGAAGGGCGCTCTGGAGTCTTTGGGCAAGATCCTCAAGAAAGGGGATCTGGTGGTTCTGGAGACCACCTTCCCGCCTGGAACCACAGAGAATATGGCAGAGAAGCTGCTCTGCCAGTCCAGCGGCCTATTGGCTAGCGACTTTTATCTGGCCTACTCCCCGGAGAGGATAATGACCGGCTACAGCATCTCCCGGCTGAAAGAATTTCCCAAGGTGATAGGGGGCAGGGACGAGGAGAGCGGCATGGTGGCCTATCAGGTTTATAGCAGGTTCATCAACAACCTCCACCTGGTCTCCTCGTCCCGGGTGGCGGAGATGATCAAGGTCATGGAGGGCTGCTACAGGGATGTAAATATCGCCCTGGCTAATGAGCTATTCAAGATCTGCCAGGATATGCAGGTGGATTTCTTTGAGGCCAGGGACAAGGCCAACCATCAGTTCTGCCATATCCACCTGCCCTCCACAGGTGTGGGCGGCCACTGCATTCCCGTTTATCCCTGGTTTTTGATCAAGGAGATGGAGAAGAGGGAGCACTTCAGCCACTGCCACCTGCTCAGAGCAGGGCGGGAGATAAACGACGAGATGATAGAATACTGGGCACAGAGAATTCTGGCCCAGTGCCTGAAGATAGACAAGCCTCTGTCCAGCATCAAGATCTGTATTAAAGGAATCACCTACCGCACCGGGGTCAGGGAGTTCTATCACAGCCGCAACCTGGCCTTGGTGAATCTGTTGGCGGAGAAGGAGCTGGATGTCTATGTATCCGATCCGCTGCTATCTGGCGAGGAGGTGGAGGGCAGAGGATTGCGATTCATCAAGCCGGAAGAGGCGGATCTGGTCTTCGATCCCTTTAACCTGGATTTCGCCATAAAGGATGAGTTCAGATGAAGATAGCATCCATAGTCGGGGCCCGTCCCAATTTCATCAAGCTCGCCCCGGTAGACAAAGAGCTACAGAAGAGGGGAATAGATCACCTAATAATTCATACCGGCCAGCATTACAACTACGAGATGGACCGGGTGTTCTTCGAGGATATGGGCATACCAAGCCCTGGATACCACCTGGGCATAGGCTCGGGCAACCACGGCTTTCAGACCGGGGAGATGCTCAAGAAGGTGGAAGAAGCGCTGATGGCGGAGAGGCCGGACGCCGTTATAGTTTATGGCGATACCAACTCCACCCTGGCCGGAGCCCTGGCTGCGGTTAAGCTGCATATAAAGTGCGCCCATATCGAAGCCGGGCTGCGGTCTTATGATAGGAATATGCCCGAGGAGATCAACCGGGTGCTGGTGGACCATTGCTCCGATCTGCTGCTCTGTCCTACAAAGACCGCAGTGGACAATCTGAAAAATGAGGGCATAACCGAGGACGTCTACCTCATCGGCGATGTGATGGTGGATGCCCAGAGAGACTGCCAGAGGATAGCTGAAGAGAAATCTGGGATCCTGAAGAGGCTAAGACTGAAGAAAAAGGAGTATTTTCTGGCCACAATCCACAGGGCTTCGAACACGGATGAAAAGAACAATCTTGCCGCCATAGCCGGGGCTCTGCAAGCTCTGGATGATGTGGTCTTCCCCTGCCATCCCCGCACGGAGAAGTATCTCAAGGACTTCGGCCTGTGGCAGGATTTGGTGGGCAGGATCAATGTGATCAAGCCGGTGGGATATCTGGACATGCTCCTTTTAGAGAAGAACGCCAAAAAGATCATCACCGACTCGGGGGGGGTACAGAAGGAAGCCTACCTTTTGGGAGTGCCCTGCATAACCCTGAGAGATGAGACTGAATGGGTGGAGACGGTTGATGATGGCTGGAATGTTCTGGTGGGCCCGAACAGCGAGGACATAGTCAATGCCGCCAGGCGCTTCGAGCCGGTTCATGAGCGCCAGGATGTATTCGGGAAGGGAGATGCCAGCGCCAGGATAGTTGAACTGGTGAAAATGCTGGCCGAAAGTTAGGTGGACATTGAAGGTACTTTTATTAGCCAACCAGCCGGAGAGGACAACCAGGCTGCAGATGTTCCGGGGCACTTTAGAGTCCCTGGGATATGAGGTGATCATACCCAGCTTTGGCACCAGAAATTGGCTGAACATTGCTGCCAAAGCCAAGAAGATGGCCAAAGAGGAAAAGCCCGATGTGGTCCATATCTTCAATGTTCCGGATATCATCTATCATGGATTCGGGGAGCTGCGGGGCCTGGCCTATAAGAAGCTGATCTTCGACTACAGATCCCCCTGGGGCATCGAGCTGGCTCAGACCTTCGGCCCGCCGGGAAGGATTTTTGCAGAGAGATTTGAGAGAGAGCTGGCCCATTCCGCCGATATCATCACCACAGTCAATGAGCCTTTGGCAGAGAAGGTGCTGCAATACTCTCCTGACAAGGCCGTCCATATAGTGCCCAATTATCCCCTTCACTCCTTTTCTGAGAAGAAGGTGGAGGCCGAGTTGGGTGAGTTTAAAGTTGAGACTGGGAGGGAGCCGGTGGTATTCATAGGCAGGGTCTGCACCCAGGAAGGAATAGGAAAGCTGCTGGAGGTGGCCCGGGCCCTGCCGGAGAGGGAGTTTTGGATCGTGGGAGGCGGACCCTTTGCCAGCTTCTATCTCTGGAGGATGCCGCCCAATGTAAAGAACCTGGGATGGCAGCCTCATGATAAGGTTGCGGCCATCCTGAGGAGGGCCCGGCTCTGCCTTATACCCCGGGAGGAGAATGCTCTGACGCCTTACTCCACAGAAAAGAGCGTTTGGAAGCTGAATGAGTACCTGGCGCTGGGAAAGATGGTGGTGGCGTCCGGGGTTACCGCCCGGGAGAAGAGAAAGAATCTCAAGATCGTCAAGCCGGAAGAGCTGGTGGATGCAGTAAAAGAGAGCCTCCTGCAGCAGCCTGAAAAGCTCCTGCCCCAGGACTGCAGATTCTGGGAGGGCAATGAGAGAGCTATCCGTGAGGTTTACGAGAGCCTTTAGGATTGCTGATCGGCTTTCAGTTCAATCATCCATTACTACTTTCTATACTGAATATCCCCTTCAGCTCTCTGACCAAAATTTTCGTATCCAGAAAATGCTCCGCTGTCCAGATGTTGGTCTTGGTGTGAAGCGATATCTCCCGCACAGTATAGCTCCCGCCTGCCAGGGCCAGATAGGGGATGAGCTGGTCGGCCAGGTGCGTGTCCACCGCCGTAAGCGACGCCATCTCCCTTATTAGCTCCTCTGCCGCCCTTTGCCCCACCGTCTCCGCGGGAAGTCCCCGCTCTCCCAGGCTGCTGGCACCCTTTCTCAGCGCCCAGAGAGTGATGCCGCTCCCGGTAGAGGCCAGCCGGCTTGTCTCCCTGGCGATTTCCGCGGGATAGCCCGCCTCTTGCAGGCGCTTGATGGCCGAGCCAGCCTGCCGATCGGCCACATGCTGGGGCAGGTTGGAGCAGTGGGAGATACCCGTGACTCTACTCTGGGCAGGATTGAATGGTTCATAAGAGATATGGGCCGGCTTTAGTGGCCAAGGCTCAACCTCCAAGAGCACCTCCCCCTGCCCTCGGGGGTAGTAGCCCCTTCTCAGGAGATCGAGTCTGGCCTTGCCGCCGAAAAGAGAGAGCGCGGGCAGAAAGACATGCTTGAAGTAGTCCACCGTGGGAGACCACTGCACATCCGTTCCACCCTGCACGTGAAGAGATGTAGGGCTGTCTGCATGCAACAGAGCAGGCAGTAGGCACTGCATCAGCAATGTCACGCTTCCCGCTGTTCCTATCTCCACCCGTCGGCTTATGCCCCGGATCTCCTGGGGGCAGAATAGAACCTCAGAGGAGCCCGGTTCGGCCCCTTTTATCTCCGCATGGCAGATTTGGCCCAGAGTTCTGATGGCCTGAGCATGCTGAGCTGCCAGGCCGGGCTTAGGCCGGCCCTGTCGGATTTTTTTAATAATTACGCTCTTTCCGGTCACTGCGGAGAGTGCTGTCGCTGTGCGCACAATCTGGCCGCCGCCCTCTCCATAAGAGCCGTCTATCTCGATCATCTTGCCGATCCCGATATCTTACCCTGATCTGTTATCTTTTGAATGCCAACCAGGCTTCCTGGCGCTTACCTTGAGGCTGGAGATGGACCCTTCCACCTTTCTGATCTCCTCGGGCGAGCCCTCCAAGGCCATCAAGATGGCCTGGCCGGTGGGATCATTGGTCATGCAGTCCAGGGGAAAATCCGACTCCCCGATAACATCAATCTCCTCAAATCCGGCTTGAGATATGGCATCAATATATCTTTCTTTGGAGACTGCCCCCGCCAGGCATCCCACATAGGCCTGGATGGACTGCTTGACGAAATCGGGCAGACTCCTCCGGAGGACTATGTCCGATACCATCAGCCTGCCGCCTGGTTTGAGAGCCCGAAAGGCCTCCTGGAAGGCTTTATCCTTGTTTGGAACCAGGTTGATGACGCAGTTGGAGATTACTGCATCCACAGAACCGTCCTCAACCGGCAGGGCCTCTATCTCCCCCCGCCGAAACTCCACATTGCTGTAGCCTCCCTTCTTGGCATTGGCCTCCGCCCTCTCCAGCATCTCCTCGGTCATGTCCACGCCTATGACCTTTCCTTTTTCGCCTACTGCCCTAGCAGCCAGGAAGCAGTCAAATCCGGCTCCGGATCCCAGGTCCAAGACCGTCTCTCCCTCTTTTAGGCCAGCCAAAGCTACGGGATTGCCGCAGCCTAGCCCCAAATTGGAGCCTTCCGGCACCGCCTCCATCTGCTCCTCAGTGTATCCTATCTTCCGGCTTATCTGCTGCGGCTTGGCCGATCCGCAGCATCCGGACTGGCAGCATGAGCTGCCGCTCTTGGCCACCCGGGAGTAACCTTCTTTTACAGCCATCTTCAGCTCTTGATCTTTCATGTTCTTCCTCCCGATTGCTGGAAAGCCTCATTGATCACCGGACCCAAATTAGACTTTACCATCTTCTCCAGCTCCTCCACCTTGATCAATGAGAGGCAGCAGACTGCTCCGTCTTTCTCCAGGGATAGCAGCGCCAGTTTGTCTCCTGGCCTGATCTTGGCCTTCTCCCGGATCTCCTTTGGCAAAACCATCTGTCCCCTTTCATCAATGGTTACAATGGACTCCACCCTGCAATTGCAGGATTCATCGGCATTGATGACACAGGACTCAGCTTTCTTTCCAGAAGTCACTATCTCTGCTCCTTATGACCCTTGCAGCATTGATAGAACCGGATGAGAATTTAAGATTTTCTGAAAAATCAGAATAAACAGAAAATTGTGGCGGAGAGAAATCTGCCTTTCAGGCCATCATCTGATCGGCAGGCAAATTCTACCACCTATCTTTATCCAGCTAATTCACAGCCTCGGCATATTTCTCCGAGAACTCCCGGCACTGGCTGATGATGCGCGCTGCCGCCTCCCTCAAGACCACAATGGGATCGGCATCCTTAGTGGTGAGCCGAAAGACGGGATTGTCCATGATGGGAAACTTGGTGTCATATGTGGCCATGAGCACCCTCTCATCCGCCAAAAGCTCAGTCCGCAGCAGGTTCAGGATGGTGTGCCCCTCCCCCACGAACTCTATGATGGCCTGATCGTCAGTCTTTTTGATGATCTTAAGATTCATCAGACCACTCCCAGCCCATAGGCAGAGCTCATCTTGCGGGTCTCAGTGCTGCCGCAGTTGGGGCAGACCAGCTTGCTATCCTTCCGGGCCAGACCGGATAGGCAGCGATTGCAGTAGGCCTTAATCACACCCAGGTCCTCGTCACCCGTGGAAAGCCTCATCTGCCGATCATCAATGATCTTGGCCTTGAGGATGTCGCGCAGAGAGAAGAGGTGACGCAGATCCTTGACATAAGAGCTTCTGACATTGGATATGTGGATTGTCGCCTCCTCATCAGAGAGCGGCCGGTTTTCATGCCCCTTCTTGAAAGCCAGTGAGACTATGACCAGGCTGTCCTTAAGATCGATAACCTCTCCCACCACTATGTCTCCCTGGGTGAGCCTCACCGGTGCATTGCTTTTGGGTATAACCCTGGCCGATCTGGTCTTGGAGTCGATATTGACCAGACCTGCAGTTGACGCAAATATCTTTCCCCCTCGGGAGTAGGTATAATCCCCGGAGACATACTCCTCCATGGATCCCACTACATCACCGGGAAGCACAAAGCTGCCGTCCATAATATTTCCTCAATTCAAATCCATAAGTGCAATCTTGATCTCATTCGGTCCTTTGATCCATCTTCTACAAAGGACCCATCAGTAGCTTCTAGTATCTAAAGCCTGGCATGACCCTGGAGTCGCAGACACGGTGTCAATGCGGACATGATATTCTATACAGCTCAACCTCTATGGTCTTGACCGACCTGCTGTGAAACTCAAAGCTTCTCTTGAGGGGATAGGCCAGATGATGAACCTCCTGAACTATGCAGGGCTGAACAAATGCCCTGATGAACCTCTCGCTTCCCCGGTTATGCAGAGAGTAGACAGTTTTTGCCGTCTTTATGGCCCGGCTGAGAAAGGCCCTGTCCCCGGCGCTGGCCTTCTGGGCTCCAAAGGGAGGATTCATAACCACAGTGTCTATGCCCCGCAGGCTGATGCGGCTCACATCTCCCCTGATGAAGTCCACATCGGCTCCTGCCAGATCGGCATTTCGACGGGCTGCCGCCAGAGCTTCTCTGTCTATCTCCACTCCCACGGCCCTTGCTCCCAGCAGAGCCGCACCTATGGCCAGAACGCCCGTCCCGCATCCCAGATCGCAGATGGTCTTTAGGTCCTCATGCATGGCGGCTAAAAAGAGCATCTCCGCAGCAACAGTTGCCGGTGTGGCATACTGCTCTCTCTGGAAAGACGGCCGAGAAAAGCCCTCCAGCCTCTCCAGGATCATCTCCAATTGCTTTTTCTTCATCTGCCTGCCGGATTCAGACGTTATAATGCTATATCAAATATAGCATCGCCTCTATCAGCAAGAGCAATAGCACCAGGATGCTCAGAATCCTCAGAGCGGCAATCATTCTGGGAGAGATGGGATGGGCTGAGGGCTCAGTCTCCAGATCATCCGAAGCTGGTGTGAATTGAAGGCCGGTATCCTCTTTATCTTCATCAGGTGCCTCGTATCGATATATGGTCCCATTGTATCTGTCGCCGGGGCTTTCTCTAAAAGTCTCCCTCAATAGCTGCCTCTCTGGTTCCTCTGCCATGCCGCTAGGCTTGTCCCTCTCCAATCTCTCCATTGTTCCGGTGTATGCCTCTGTGCCCGGCTCCGCCTGGAAAAGGGCTCTCTCCAGAGGCGGTCCCTCTCTGGGCAAGAGCAGACAGCTGCCGTTTTGGAAGGCCTGGGCGGGCTCATCCCACGATCTTTCCCGCTCTTTCCTGGCCCAGGATAAAGAAGATGCATCCCCCATACTCCCCTCGGCAAGAACCAAGTCATTCTCTTTTGCATCCTTTCTGCCCCAGCTTTCCAGTTGATCTGATGGGGGGATAGACTCTGTTTCTATCCCTTGGGCGAGATCGTCCTCTTCGGCAATGTCCACAAAATTGATCTCCGCCTCGCTCCGGTCTCTGTCCGCCGTCTCAGGCCGCTCTTGCCTTCCCGGCGTCTCATAATCCTTTTGGAGACAGCTCAAATGACAGACCACCATGGCCTCGGCCAGGGCCAGAAGAGCTGCCCTTTCCTTGTCCCAGGCCAAGCTGTAGCTGCCATCCTCCTGCCCACCATCATTCTTTCTGCCGCCATCTTCCTCCAGCTTATCCAGAGGCTCCGGCGTCTCCAGCATCTCTGCCGCCCTTTCCACCATCCGGGAGATGGCAGACGCATTCTCGCTCTCCGACACTGCAAAATGGCTGACAGCCTGGCGCAAAGACAATGCCGCCTCAACCCGTTTCTCCTGCACGGGAGCCGGAATCTCTGTCTCTATGGCCGATCTTAGGATCTGCAGTGCCCGGCGGAGATGTGAGCCTGCGTCGCTCCTGGAAAATAGAGAGTCGGCTGCTTGCATCAGATATTCTGCAGAGCTAGACAGAGCTGCTCTTATCCCCGGAGAATCATGGGCCAGCGGATCAGCGCGGCGGGCCTGGCATATGCCGGCGGTGATCCTCTGCAATATGAGAATGCCAGGCTTCTTCTCCTCATTGCTGCTCGAAGCGGCACTCTCCAGAGCGGCCATGGCCTTTTCCGCCAGCTGCATTGCCTCCGGTTCGGGCATCTGCTCATAGATTCGGGATAGATAGGATCGCCCTCTGGCCAGAGCAGCCTCAGATCGGATCTGAGCGCCATCTTGGGGCAGGGTGTCAGCGAGCTCTTGATAGCGATCTGCCGCGCTGGCAAAAAGACGGGCTGCCTCCTGCCTCTTCTCCTCGACAGCCTGCAAATCAGAGCTCTCGACCTTCAATGCCTCCGCCATGCTCTCCTCTGCCAGGGAGCTGTAGGCTCCGGCCAGGCTGGAAAGAGCCCGCTGATAATTGGCTCGAGAGTGCTCCGGAATCAGCAGAACTGCTCTCTCCAATGGGCCCAGGGCAGCAGAAGGCTGTCCCATCTGCAAGAGGGCGCTTCCCAGATCGGCCAGCGCCGCACCGAGGTTTGCTCTCTCCCCCATCTCCTCCCATATGGAGATGCTGGAGTGCATATAGCCGAGGGCTCGATTCATCTCTCTTCCCTCTCTGGCCATCCCCCCCAGTCGGCTGAGAATAAAGGCGGCTCCCCTCTTGTCTCCCAGCCTCTGGAAGTCGGCCAGGCTCCTCTCGAAGTACCTTGCCGCCTTCTCTCTCTCCCCCATATCGGCATAAATTCGGCCTATGCTGCCGGTCATCTGGGCAATCCCCAGCCGGTCCCCATTTTCTTCAAATATCTTCAGGCTGCTATGAGCATTTTCCAATGCCTGGCCATAGTCCCCCACCTTTCGATAAGCAGATGCCAGGTTTCCCAGGACATGGGCCAGGCTGATCCTGTCTTCCTCTCGGGAGAAGATATCTGCCGCCTCCCGGTAGCAGGACAAAGCCCGCCTAATATCACCCTGATCGGCATAGGCCTGACCCAGATTGCTCTTTAAAATCGGACTTAATACCGGATCAAGGCAGAGGGACAGGGCCTTTTTGTATGTGTCCGCTGCCAGGCGAGCGAGACCGGCTCGGCGGCAGATATCCCCCAGGCGCTTCAGCTCATAAACATCGATTAGCTTATCGGAAAGTTCGCGACAGATTTTCTCATCGATCCTTCCATTGAGGCTGTCCTCCAGCAATCCGGCCACCAGATCATTGCAGCATCCTTCGATTGCATTGATATCAATCTCTCTGAGAGATCCAGTGCCCTTGGAAAGAGAGGCATAGATTTCCTGGAGAACAACTAGCTGATCCATAGGTTATAAGATAACTTATATCTTTATATAGTTTTTGAATAGATCAGATTCACATAATTCTATGCCTGATTTAAAATATCAACCTTGAAGAAGCCTTTTATACCTTGGCTGGAAGTGGTTTTTGGAGAATATTGAAAATGGAGTTCACTGCACAGGAAAAATATGAATTCAAGCGTCTTCTCGACGGCCTGAGAGGTAAGACCGGACGGGGCACAGAGCTGATCTCCCTCTATATTCCTCCCGATAAGCAGATTTCTGATGTCACCAGCCAGCTGCGGGAGGAGTATGGACAGGCGGCAAACATCAAGTCCCGCGTAACCAGGCTTTCCGTGCAGGGCTCATTGGAGTCAGCCATGTCCCGGCTCAAGCTCATACCCAGGCCTCCGCCCAATGGCGTGGTCCTTTTTATTGGCGCAGTGGATGCCGGAGCCAATAAAACCGAGATGTACAGCGTGGCAATGGAGCCTCCTGATCCCATTGTCACCTATCGCTATCATTGTGATTCCCAGTTTCTTTTGGCGCCTTTAGAGGAGATGCTGGCAGACAAGAAGACCTTCGGGCTCATAGTCATCGACAGGCGAGAGGCGGCCATAGGCGTCCTTAAAGGGAAATACATCGAGCCCCTCAAGACCCTGACCTCCACTGTTCCCGGCAAACAGAGGAAGGGAGGCCAGTCCAGCCACCGCTTCCAGCAGCTGCGATTGATAGCCATTCACGACTTCTACAAAAGGGTAGGCGAGTCGGCTACGGAGGCATTCCTGGCCATTGATCCCAAGGACCTGGAGGGGATTTTGATCGGCGGCCCATCACCCACCAAAGAGGAGTTCATAGATGGAGGATTTTTGCATCACGAGCTGCAGCGCAAGGTCCTGGGAGCAGTGGATGTCTCTTACACCGACGAATCAGGCCTGTACGAGCTGGTGGATGCTTCTCAGGACAAGCTCCTGGACCTGGAGGTGACCCAGGACAAGGTGGTCATGCGCCGCTTCATGAAAGAGCTGGTCTCAGACAAGGGGCTGGCTGCTTATGGTGAAGCGGAGGTCAGACGTAACCTGGAGCTGGGAGCGGTGGAGGTGCTACTGCTCTCGGAGGACCTGCGAAAGACCAGGACTAAAATCGAATGCACCAACCGCTCCTGCGACTTCTCCCAGGAGGAGACCCGCACCAGCGCCTCTGAGATTCCTGGAAGCTGCCTAAAATGCGGCAGCGCTCTGGCCATAACTGAGGAGGAGGACATAGTATCCAACCTCTCCAAGCTGGCGGACAAAAGCAGTGCCGAGGTGAAGATCATCTCCACCGAATTCGAGGAGGGGGCACAGCTGTTCAAGGCCTTCGGCGGAATTGCGGCCATCCTGAGGTATAAGACCAGTCACATCTAGGAGCGATGGCAACGATAGAGATTTTTGTCAGCTCATCGGTACGGCCCACCGAGCGGGTGGATCGGGTGGTATCGGCCATAGAGAACATATTTCCCGGCCTGGTCATGGATATTCGCTCCGACAGGATAGAGGCCTATGACGGCCCGGAGTCGCTGCGGGTGATGCATGATCTCCTGCGCCGGCAGAAGATTCTGGATGCCGCCAGATCGGAAATGCTGAGGGGCCTGGTGGATGATGCTACCAGCTTCCGGCTGAACAAGCAGGCGGCATTGATGGGCATTGTCAGCTTCCCGGCGGAGGAAGAGGCTTTAGGCTCTCTGCACATTAGAATCACCGGTGGGGAGAGGGTGATAGACTGGCTGGCACCCCGAACCGAAAACGGAGCCCCCATTCTGGAGACAGATCTGGCTGAGCTAGCCGGATCAGGGAGGGATGATATGCAGAAAGGAGAAAGGCCTGAGGGCAAGGAGACCAGAGATGTTTAGCTTTTCCTCCAGCAAGCTGGTAGACCGGCCCTTCGACTGGGCTTACCAGCTCCAGGATCTGGGCTACAGCGGCTGGGAGATAGTAAACGAGGGACGACAGAGGCTGACGGAGGAGAGCCTGGCGCAGGCCAGGAAGATCGTGGAGACCACTGACCTGGTCATCACCATTCATCTGCCCTATTCCGACCTCAATCTGGCCTCAGTCAACCAGCCCATATGGGAGGAGACGGTGCGACAGATGAAAAGCTGCCTGGACCTGGCCAGCGAGTTCTCTCGCCTGGCGGTGCTGCATCCCGGCCACTTCTCCCCCCTGGGAATGCAGATGCCCGATGCTGCCTGGTCCCAGAGCATTCTGGGAATCCAGGAGGTCTCAGATCATGCTGCAGAGCTGGACATGAGGATTGCCGTAGAGAATATGGTCAACATGCCGGCTATACTGGGCCGCAGACCGGAGGAGATCCTGGGAATAATTGAGACTGTGGATCGGGAGAATGTGGGCTTCATCTTCGATGTGGGCCATGCCAACACCAATGGAAATGTGATGGATTTTCTGAAGCATAGCCATAGAATGGTCCACCTCCATGTTCATGATAACCACGGAGAAAGGGACGAGCATCTTCCGGTGGGAAACGGAACCGTCCCCTGGAAGAAGGTTGCAGAGGCCTTGCGTGATTATGAGGGGCGTATAGTCACCGAGGCCCGCTCTCTGGAAGAGGGGCAGAGATCGGTGGCCCGCCTGAAAAAGCTGATGGGCATGTGAGGATTATGGCAACCGTTCTGGAAAGCATCTCTAAAACCATGCTGGAGGAGTTCGAGAGCAAAGATAGGGCCAGAGAGGAGGCCTTTCGCCGGTCCCGAGATGTAATCCGTCTATGCTCCTCATCCATCCGCTCCGTGCACCGGGGGGAGATGGACAGGGCCTTGAGGCTGATGCAAGAGGCAGGAGAAGGCCTGGATAGGATTCGAGAGGCTCTAAAGGAGCATCAGGACATTCGCTATGCGGGATTCGTAGATTCTGCAGAGCAGGAGTATGCAGAGGCCAGAAATGTCTATTCCGTCATCGCCTGCCAAAGGATCCTTGCTCCGGAAGAGATAGGAGTAGAGGGCATCAACTACCTCTGCGGCCTGGGAGATCTCTGCGGCGAGCTGCGCCGCCATATTCTGGACCTTATTCGAACCGGCAGGGCGGAAGAAGGAGAGCCATTTCTGGAGGTGATGGAGGAGATACACAGCCTTCTCATGCTCTTCGATTATCCTGATGCCGTCACCCGCGGTCTGCGGCGCAAGAGCGACCTGGCCAGGAGCATGCTGGAGAGGACCAGGGGAGATCTTACCAACGCCCTGGAGCTGGCCAAGGTGCAGAGGCTCTTTCAGCAGGCTATGCCGGCCGGGAGATAGATCGGCTAAATAATTCCAACAATAAAAAGCTTTGATGAATAAAAGTTTGAGTAATAAAATAATAAATTGACTGAACAGATCATTGGTTTCCGGAGAAAGACGCATGAAGTTCGATCCAAGCTTGATTAAGGAGGCTGCCAAGGAGGATTTCGATAAAGCCTGGCAGCAAGGAAGGGATTATCTCGGTCGTCCCGCCATGAATGAAAGATATCCCAGGAACAGCTATTCATTCGGAACCGTCCATCCCATTTTCGATACCATCCAGAAGCTTAGGGAGGCCTATGTCCGGTTAGGATTCTCCGAGGCCATGAATCCGGTGATCGTGGAGGCATCTGACGTCTACCGCCAGTTCGGGTCCGAGGCCCTGGCGGTTTTGGATCGCTGCTTTTACCTGGCCGGCTTGCCCCGACCGGATATAGGCATGTCTGAGGATAGGGTCTCCCAGGTCAATGCCTTGCTGGGCCGCCAGCTCTCCGGCGATGAGGTGGAGGCCCTGCGCCAGATCCTGCACGGCTACAAGAAGGGCAAGGTAGAGGGAGACGATCTGGTGGGAGAGATCGCTGCCGCTTTAGGCGCTCACGATGCCCTTATTTCCACTGTCCTGGAGAAGGTCTTTCCCGAGTTCCGGGAGCTGAAGGCCGAGGCCACGTCCCGCACATTGCGCAGCCATATGACCTCGGGCTGGTTTATCTCCCTCTCCCATCTTCACCATCGCAGCCGCCTGCCGGTCAAGCTCTTCTCCGTGGACCGCTGCTTCCGCCGGGAGCAGGCGGAGGATGCAGCCAGGCTGATGAGCTACTACTCGGCCAGCTGTGTGATCATGGACGAGGATGTGAGCGTGGAGGACGGCAAGGCAGTGGCGGATGGGCTTCTCAGCCAGTTCGGATTTGAGAAGTTCCAGTTCCGGCCAGACGAGAAAAGGAGCAAGTACTACACCCCGGGAACCCAGATCGAGGTCTTTGCCTATCATCCCGGCCTGGTGGGCTCGGCCACCAAGTACAGCAGCGGCTGGGTAGAGGTGGCCACCTTCGGAATTTACTCGCCGACGGCTCTTTCCCAGTATGACATACCCTATCCGGTGATGAACCTGGGCCTGGGAGTGGAGAGGCTGGCCATGATCTTGCATAACTCCCAGGATCTGCGGGCTCTATCCTATCCCCAGTTCCAGACGGAGTGGTCCCTTTCCGCCCGGGAGATGGCCCAGATGATCGGCGTGGAAAAGACGCCGGCCACTCCAGCCGGCCAGGATATAGCAGAGGCAGTGGTGGCCGTATGCGCCGAGCATGGAGACGCGCCCTCGCCCTGCGCCTTTGTTGCCTGGGAGGGGGAGCTATTTGGCCGAAAGGTGCGGGTTTCTGTGGTAGAGCCCGAGGAGAATACCAAACTGTGCGGCCCGGCGGCTCAGAATGAGATTGTGGTCTACAAGCAGAACATCATGGGCATACCCAGAACCAGCCGCTGGGAGGAAGCCTTTGCCGAGGGAGTCTCCACTGGCATCAGGTACATCGATGCCTTTGCCGCCCTGGCGGCATACGAGGTTGAGGCAGCGGCCATGGCCGGCAAGGAATCTGAGACGCGGGTCCGGATAGTGAGAGCGCCGGGGGACATCAACATCAAAATTTCCCCTGCTCTGGAGAGATTCATCACCAGCTACAAGCACAAGATGGACCTGAGAGGGCCGGTATTCGCCACAGTCAAGAGCGAGATATTGCCCTGATTTGGCTCGGGAGGATCATGAAGGACGCATCAGCTAATCAGAGCGCCAAAAAGGCGGCAGGCGAGGCGGCAGCGGATCTGGTCG
>MTKZ01031850.1_pt3 | contig 15779 bp, 12 predicted proteins | sample 1042781 | NCBI WGS metagenome assembly MTKZ01 (sample SAMN06212207, study PRJNA360539) | anaerobic digester metagenome | biome: Wastewater treatment plant; material: sludge; isolation source: anaerobic digester fed with sludge from wastewater treatment plant | place: Denmark: WWTP Viborg ...
CTTCCCAATCCAATGCGTTTACTGGCGATAGCACCGCGGCGTCTGTTACATGGTCTGGCTCTCCATCCTGGGCCGCGCTGGGCGGGCAAGTTGTCAGAATTAAGACTCAGATAGTTGCCAGCCCGACATACCCCGTAGAAAGAGCGTCGTTCAAATTCACCGCCGGGTTGACGGTTCAATTCCCCGTAACGGCTCTGTCTATACGCGAGAATTGCGGAAGCGACCCGTTTAAGATCCCGGTCCTTATCAGCGCTGCTCCTGCTACCGACTTAACTGTGACGGTAAATTTGACCTCCGGCAATGCCTCAGATATTGGCGGATGGACGACTGGAACGGTGACATTCCCTGCTGGCAAGAAAGCTCCCCAGCTTCTTTCCATTACCCACAAGCCATACAACTCTGGCGCAAACACGCCTCTTGTCTTTACCATCCAATCGGGAGCTGGGTTTACTACTGGCGGGGCTTTGACATTGACAGTGGTAGACGATGACACTGCTCAAGCTATGCCGCCATGCGCCGACCCCGTATTCCTGCTTGTGCCGGTAAATGGCTCCGGCACATCGGCCATTACCGGCTCATCGCCAAATATCATCTCCAAAACGCTGCCCGCCAGCGCATCGGCCTTGTTCTCGAGGACAACGGCGGTAGTTAACATTGTAGGGCAGGGGAACGCAAACATCATCGTTACACCTCACGTTAATGCTCCTTATTCGGACAGCGACTTTGCTTTGACTGTTCCAGTAACAGTTTCAGTCGCCAGTCAGCCGGCAGTAAATGGTGATGGCATGTGCGTTCTCATTGCCACTTCCTCGTGCCTGTTTCAATCTACGCTCTCTGCGTCTCAGAATGGCGGCTTGTGCGTTATTCCGAACACAGCAACTTGTTTGCTTGCGGGCAAGACACCTGAATATATCTACGGGAATGGGGTTTGCGCTATCACAGCGTCCGGTATATGTCTGTTTGAGTCCTCGCCTTCCCCGTCGCAAAGTGGAGGAGTTTGCTCTTTTACAGCGTCAGGCGTATGCCTGTTTTATGGGACATCGTATCAGCCGCCAACACCACCGCCAGCGCCAAGCGTTGGGGATTGCCCAGTTGAGGTTTGGTTTGAGTAAGAGGTAAGTTAGTTTCTTATTTCTTGTTTGCTACATAACTATTATACTTAATCATCATTGTGTAAAATTGTGTTTTGTGCCCAAGTTTTGAATGATAATAAGCGAAAGTAGCCATTGACCCGAAATATGCTTATCTTGTTTAGAATGCCCGTTGAGGGCATACCAGTTAAGACATGACCAAAGATCGGGTTTTGAAAATCAGAACCCGATTTTTTTATTGACACCGCGATCCCCCATTCTCCCTCTGTGAGGAAACGCCATGACCGACACCCAACTCTTTTTGCAACGCGTGGCCGCCAACGCAGATTTCATCCACCCAACCCGCCCCACAAAAATAGGCCGCGGGCCGGGGCGGTTGGATGTGATGGGCGGCATTGCCGATTACAGCGGGTCGCTGGTGCTGCAATGGCCGCTGGCCCGCGCCGCATATTGCGCCGTTCAATTTTGCGATGAGCCTGTGGTTGCCATGCGCAGCCTGAACGCCGCCGAGATTGACGCTGAGCGCGATGTGACCGCGCCGCTGGAAGTCATCGCGCAGGGGAATTACGCGCAGGCCCACGCCGCCCTCACCGGCGACCCCGCGCGGGCCTGGGCGGCCTACGCGGCTGGGGTGCTGGTGGTGATGGCCCGCGAACTGGGCGTGGCGCTCACGCGCGGGATGCGCTTGCTGGTGCATAGCGATGTCCCCGCTGGCAAAGGCGTCAGCTCCAGCGCTGCGCTGGAAGTGGCGTGTATGCGGGCCGCCTGCGATTTGCTGGGTGTGCAGCTCGCCCCACGCCAGTTAGCCATCCTGTGCCAAAAAGCCGAGAATTTGGTGGTGGGCGCGCCGTGCGGGGTGATGGACCAAATGAGCAGCGCGTGCGGCGAGCCGGGCAAACTGCTGGCCTTGCGCTGCCAGCCCGCGCAGCTTTTGCCCTCGGTTGCTTTGCCCGATGGGTTGCGGGTGTGGGGTATTGATAGCGGGATTCGTCACGCCGTGTCTGGCAGCGATTACACCGCCGTCCGCGTGGGCGCGTTCATGGGGTATCGCATCATCGCGGGGTTGGATGGGTTGCCGGTTCGCCTGATGGATGGGATCGCCCAAGTGGATGACCCGCGCCGAAACGGATATTTGGCGAACATCACGCCCGCCGAGTGGGAAGCTCATTATCAGGATCGTGTTCCGCTGGAGATGCGCGGCGATGATTTTCTGGCGCAGTTTGGCGGCACAACCGATTCGGTCACGCGCGTGAACCCCGCGCGAACATACGCCATCCGCCAGCCAGCGGCGCACCCCATTTACGAGAACGCCCGCGTGGAAGCCTGGCATACGGCGCTCAGCTCTCCTCCCGCCGAGAGGGGCCGTGGGTGGGAAGAAAATATGGGCGAACTCATGTACGAATCTCACGCCAGTTACGGCGCATGTGGATTGGGCAGCGAAGGCACAGACCGCCTTGTGCAGATGGCGCGTGAGGCGGGCGCGGAGCGCGGCATTTACGGCGCAAAAATCACCGGCGGNNCCGGCGGCGGCAGCGGCGGCACGGTGGCCGTTTTGGCCTGCGCCAACGCCGAACCCGCCGTGAGAGCCATCGCCCAGCGCTATGCCCAAGAGACCGGGCGCGGCGGAAGCCTTTTGGACTAAACGCAAAAAAAGAACTGGGGTTAAACTCAGCACTTAACACTTAACATGTCAACCCAAGCTTATGATCTTCTCGCCCGCGTATACGATTTGCAGCACCGCACCTTTACCGAAGATGTGCCGATGTATTTGACGCTGGCGGCGCAGGCGGGCAGCCCCGCGCAGGTGCTGGAATTTGGCGCGGGCACCGGGCGGGTGATGATCCCGCTGCTGGAGGCCGGGCATGGCGTGGCGGGTGTGGATTTGTCGCGCGGGATGCTGGACATCGCGGCGCAGCGCATCGCCGAATCGCCCAAGGCCAAAGCCGCGCCCTCAAAATTGATCGAGGCCGACACGCGTTCTCTTGCGCTGGATGAGAAATTTGATCTGGTCATCATCGCGCTCAACACATTTTTGCACAACCTCACCCGCGAGGATCAACTGGCCACGTTGCGCGCGGCGCGGGCGCATTTGCGGCCCGGCGGCTCGCTAGTGGTGGACTTGCCGCCCAACGATGAGCTGGCCAATCAGCCAGATGACGGCGTGTTTGACCTTGAGGCTTCGCTGATTGACCCCGCCACACAGAGCCACATCGAAAAATTTGTAGCCAGCCGCGTGTTTTGGGCCGCACAAGAACAAGAGCTTAAATATCGGGTGGAGGAGACGAGCAAGGGCGAGACGCACGCGCAGACGGTCAGCTTCCGCTTGCGCCACGTTTTTAAGCATGAGATGGAGTTGCTTTTGCAGGCGGCTGGTTTTGCCCGCTGGGATTGGTTTGGCGATTACGCCCTCGCGCCGTATTCAGACTCCAGCCGCAGGATGATTGTGCAGGCCCTGGTATAAAACATTCGATTTTTACATCGTTGACCTAATACCCCCGCACATACTGAACCGGCACCAGCGACTTAAAATCGCTCCCTAGAACACGGGCGGCGTGAATGGGCCAGTTGGGGTCGCGCAGAGATGCGCGGGCAATCAGCGCCACATCGGCCCGGCCATTGCGAATGATCTCGTCGGCGTGGGTTGGCTCGGAGATGAGGCCCACCGCCATGGTGGGGATGCTCGCCGCGCGGCGAATGCCCTCCGCAAACGGAACTTGATAGCCCGCGCCGGGCGTGACTTTTTGAGCGGGCGAATTCCCGCCGCTGCTGCAATCCACAATATCCACGCCCTCATTTTTTAGCCGCGCAGCCAGCGCGATGGAATCCTCCAGCGTCCAGCCGCCTTCCACCCAATCGGTGCAAGACAGCCGCACACACAGCGGCGCGGTCTCTGGGATGGCCCCGCGAACGGCGCGGGTCGTCTCAATCAACATACGGATGCGGTTGTCAAAATTGCCGCCATATTCATCGGCGCGGGTATTGGATAACGGCGAATAAAAACTGTGCAGAAGGTAGCCGTGCGCGGCGTGAATCTCAATCAGGTCAAACCCAGCCGAGATGGCGCGGTGGGCCGCATCGGCAAAGGCGTGTTGAATGCCGCGAATCTCATCCACGCTCAGCGCGCGCGGCGTGCGATACGCCTCTGAGTAGGGTTGATTACTTGGCCCAACGATGTCCCATCCACCTTGCGCGTCTGGCGCGTTGCCGCCGCCATCCCAGGGGCGTTTGGATGAAGCTTTGCGCCCGGCGTGGGCCAATTGAATGCCCATCGTTGCGCCCTGCGATTTGCAAAACGCCACCGTCTCGGCCAGCGCGGCGGCGTGAGCGTCATCCCAAATGCCAAGGCAGCCCGGCGAGATGCGCCCGCGCGGCTCCACCGCCACCGCCTCGGTAATAACGAGACCCGCGCCACCCATCGCCCGCGCACCCAGATGAATTTTGTGCCAGTCGTTGGCCATGCCGTTTTGCGCGGAATACTGGCACATGGGCGATACACCCACGCGGTTGCGCAACGTCACGCCGCGCAGGGGAAGAGGGTCAAACAGATGAGACATGCAAGGATTTTACGCCACGCGCGCAAAATGCCGTTTTGCAAACAGCCGCATCAAATTTCGATGATGCGGAACGGGTGGACATTCATCACTTTGGTCGCGCCAACCAGGGTCTCGGTGGCATCGCGGGGGGCGTAGTTGGTGTGCTGATGGCCGTGCAGCCAAAGCCTTGGCTTAAACGTATCCATCATCCGGTTAAACACTTTGAAGCCGGTGTGCGCGTGATCTGCGCCGTTGTGAATGCCAAATGGCGGCGAGTGGGTCACCATCAGATCAAAAGATTTAACGGTGAGCTGGCGAGTGAACAACCTTGCGCTCAGCAAACAGCCCCGCGCAGTTTGCTCAAACTGAGAGTATTGGTAGGGCGCATCTGGTTTGTAGCGCAGGCAGCCCTGCAACCCCGCCATGGTCAACCCGGCCATCGTTTGCACGTTCATATCCAAGTTAATCCAGCCGCCCGGATCGGTTTTGATTTTGCCGCTCTCGCCAATCTCAAATGAATCATGGTTGCCGCGCACATACACGCAAGGCGCATCCAGCGATGACGCGATGAACTCCATATACCAAATGGGCAGGTCTCCGCAGCCCACCACCAGTTGCACATCTTTGCAGCGTTCGCGCAGGGTGGCGCTGTAAATCCATTTTATGGGTTCATCGCTAACCGCCAGAATTTTCATACTTAGACAGAGCCTAAGGGTCTGCGCCTGACTACTGTCAGGCAGACCCTTAGGCTCTAATAGTCCCGCTTTGTAAATACGCTTCCATAAATGGATCGAGCGCGCCGTTCAATACATCGTGCGCCTGGCTGGTCTCGGTATCGGTGCGCAGGTCTTTCACCAGTTGGTAGGGGTGCAGCACATAGTTGCGAATTTGATCGCCAAAATTGGCGGTGGGCGGCTCGCCGCGCAAACGGCGCATTTCGTCATCGCGCTTGCGCTGCTCAATTTCAAACAGCCGCACTTTTAGCACGTGCATGGCGCGTTCGCGGTTTTGGGTCTGGCTGCGCTGATCTTGACAGGTGACGACGATGCCGGTTGGAATATGCCGGATGCGCACGGCGCTCTCGTTCTTTTGCACGTTTTGCCCGCCCGCGCCCTGGCTGCGGTAGGTGTCTATTTCGAGGTCGCCCGGCGCGATTTCAATCTCAATTTCTTCATCGCGCAAGTCCGGGAACACCTCCACCCGCGCAAAGCTAGTTTCGCGGGTGCCGCCGGCGTTAAACGGCGACATGCGCACCAGCCGGTGCGTGCCGCGCTCGCTGCGCAGCCAGCCATACGCCTTGTCTCCGGTGATGCCCATCGTCACGTTCTTCACGCCCGCCACATCTGCCGGGGTGTAATCAATTTCGCTCACCTTAAAGCCTTTGGCCTCGGCCCAGCGGGTGTACATGCGGTAAATCATCTCGGCCCAGTCTTGAGCATCGGTGCCGCCTGCGCCGGGTTGTATGGTGATGAGAGCATCGGCGTGGTCGTGTTTGCCGCTGAACATCAGCTCCAGCTCAAGCGCGGCCACCTGCGCGGTCAGCGCGATCACTTCGCTCTCGGCCTCGCTGGAAGCATCGGCGTCGTCGGCTTCATCGGCCAGTTCAATCAGCGTCTCGGCGTCTGCCATGCGTGATTCAATCGCCCCAAATGATGAGACCGTGTTGCGCAAAGAGGATAGCTCGCGCATGATGCCTTGCGCGGCTTGAGGGTCATTCCAAAATGCGGGTTCGTTGCTTTGCGCTTCAAGCGCGTTAATTCGTTCTGTCTTTGAGCTTATCTCAAAGACGCTCCCGCAGCCTGGCGATGCGCGGTTGCAGCTCGTTCAGGCTGGCTTTTGCAAGAGTGAGTTTTTCGTTCATCTCGCGTGACATGATAGCAGACTAATCTCAGCGCGTTGCCCGTATACTTGGGGGCATGGAACGCACTCTTATCATCATCAAGCCTGATGGCGTCCAGCGGGCGCTGGTCGGTCAGGTCATCACACGTTTTGAACAGCGCGGGTTGCGCATTGCGGGAATGAAGCTGATGCAGATTAGCCGGGAGCTGGCCGAGCAGCATTACGCCGAGCACAAGGGCAAGGGCTTTTTTGAGCCAACGGTGAAATACATCACCTCTGCGCCGGTGGTTGTGTTCGCGCTGGAAGGCCCGAACGCCATCGCCGCGGCCCGCCAGACGATGGGCGCGACCAAGCCCAACGAGGCGGCCACGGGCAGCATTCGCGCAGACTTCGGTCTGGACATCTCGCGCAACATTGTGCATGGCAGCGCCAACGCCGCCGATGCCGAGCGCGAAGTGGCGCTGTATTTCAAACCCGAAGAACTGGTCCAATATCAGCGGGCCGCCGACGGCTGGCTTAAGGAATAACGAAGCATATCTTTTTACGTCATTCCAAAAAGAGCTGGCCGCAGGGCTGGCTCTTTTTTTGTTGACGGGGGACGGAAGACGGACGATAGACCATAGACGATGGACGATAGCATCGGCAATTGTGTTATTCCCATCGTCCATCGTCCATCGTCCATCGTCGGTTGTTTTATTAAGAGATAATAACCAAGCATAAAAACATGAAAGCACGCACACGATTTGCGCCCTCACCAACGGGCGAGTTGCACATTGGCGGCATCCGCACCGCCATATTTAGCTGGCTATTGGCCAAGCACACCGGCGGCGAGTTTTACATCCGCCTGGAAGACACCGACCAGGAGCGCTACGTGCCGGGCAGCGCCCGCCGCATTTTGCAAAGTTTCGACTGGCTGGGCATTCAGTTGGATGGCGGGCCGGATCATGCTGAGCTTGCGGCGATGAAGACAAACGAGGATTACCCAGAAGCGCTGGCCGATGGGTCGTATCACGGCGTGCCAAAACCGTTTGTGCAAAGCCAGCGGCTGGCGTTTTACAAAGAGCGCAGCGAGTGGCTGATCGCCAACGGCTACGCCTACCGATCCAACGAGACCTCCGAAGAGCTTGACGCCATGCGCAAAGAGGCAGAGGCGAAAAAACAAAACTTTCGTTTTCACGAGCACATGCGCCTGCGGACAGACATCAAACCAGATGAGCCGCACGTGGTGCGCATGCGCATTTTGCCGCCCAACGGCCAAACCGTGCTGAATGACGCGCTGAAAGGCAAGGTGGTGTTTGAAAATGCCAATGTGGATGACGCCATTTTGCTCAAAAGCGATGGCTTCCCCACCTACCATCTGGCGGTGGTGGTGGATGACCACATGCAGGGCGTGACCCATGTTTTGCGCGGCGATGACTGGCTGCCCAGCGCGCCCAAGCACGTGCTGCTTTACCAGTATTTTGGATGGGATCAGCCCGTGTGGGCGCACACGCCCAACGTGAACGGCAACGACGGGCGCAAGCTGAGGAAGCGGCACGGCGCGCAGACCATTTGGGAGTTCCGCGATCAGGGCTATTTGCCAGAGGCCATGATTAACTTTTTGGCAATGCTGGGCTGGGCGCCCGGCAACGGCGATGAGCAAAACGTGTTCACAATTGACGAGCTGATCGCCAAGTTCTCGCTGGATGGGGTGGGCATTTCTCCGGCGGTGTTTGAATACAACAAGCTGGATTGGCTGAACGGCGTGCATATTCGCCGGCTGCCCGCCGAGGATTTGGCGAAGCGGCTGGAGCCGTTTTTGGCCCAGGCTGGCGTGGTGGTGGATACGCCAGAAAAGCACGAGAAGTTATTGCGCATGATTCCGCTCATCACCGAGCGCATTAAAAAGCTGAACGAGGCCGCGCCGTTTGTGGATTTTGTGTTTAGCGACATCGTGACGCCGCCGCAAGAGCAATTGATTGGGCCAAAGATGGAGCTGCATCTTTCGCTGCACGCGCTCAAAGAGAGCCGCCGCGTTTTGGATGAATTGCCAAACTTTGACGACGCGGCCGCGATGGAAGAGGCCATGCGCAAGCTGGGCGATGATCTCGCGCTCAAGCCCACCCAATTGTTCACCATCATTCGCAATGCCGTGACCGGCAAGAGCGTGACCCCGCCGCTGTTTGGCACAATGGCTGTGATGGGCAAAGCCACCACGCTGGAGCGGATTGACCGAGCCATTGCCCAGTTATCCGGCAGATAAGACAAGCCGCGCAACAATTTGCGCCGCGCCATGAAGTCGGGCTGCTAAAGCCTTTGCGGGCCAAAAGGCTGCCCACCAACCAGCCCGACTTTTTCACCTTGCTCAGATTTCCTTTTCTCGCGCTGCGGCGCGCCAAGATTGAGTTGACGGCTCAGAAAAGGATGTTTCAAAATGCCGTCATGCTAGAATCTTTTGATTCGATAGAGAGTTTCCATAAAAATATAGGGTGTGGCGTGAAACAAGATGCGAGGCGCAAGTTTTGGGCCTGTTTTGTGCGCTACACCTTACAGGGTACAAAAGAACAAACTCTTGCCCGTTGATTGAGGAGAAGAAAACAGAACATGAGTGATGACGGAATAAATCAATCGCAGGATGACTTTGGCGGAGAGCCAACATCCACGCCGGTGATTGACCAACTGCCCAAAAACACAAAGTATCGCCAGTCCAAACCGCCCCGCGCGCCAAAAGCCCCGCGAGAGCGCAAGGCGCTGGCTGCCGGTTTTGCGCCGGGCAGCATCGTCAAATATGGCGGGTTGGCGCTTGGCCTGATTTTGATCGCCGGGCTGGCCTTTTTTGCCGTGCGGGCGCTGAGCCAGAACAGCTGCGATGACTTTAGCGCCAGCCGCACCACGGTTAGCACAGCCGATGGCCTGAGCGTGAACGTGTTGCCAGATGCGCTGAAAGGCGCGTTTGGGGTGAAGCTGTCATCGGTGGCGCAAAACGATTTTAGCGTGAACTCTGGCAGCGCCAGCATAAAAACCGCGGCGCAGGCCGTGCCGGATGGCGCAAAGCCCTCCAGCGCGTTTTACCAGATTCAGGGATGCAACACCGCCCCCAAAATGGCGACCTTGCGCGTGAAGGCGCCCGCCGAGGCCAAATCACTGGACGCGCTGGCCGTGTTTGGCTGGGATGAAACCGCCAAGCGCTGGCGCTGGCTGGGGGCGCAGCAAGACGCCGTGACCCGCAGCATTCTCGCGCCTGTGAGCAAGCTCCCTTCTGCCGTGATGTTGATGCAAGTTGCGCCCACCCAGACCGGCATTTCTGCCGAGCTGGCCGCCAACGGCCAAAGCGTGGACGCGACAAAATTGGCCGGCCTGACCGAGCTTAACCCGGTGGGTCTTTACCTGGGCGATAACGGCATGGTGGTGGGCGACCGCAGCCTGCTGGCGAGCGTGGATGGCAATGCCAAAGTCACGCCGGTCATTCGCAACTGGACCTCCGCCAGTCAAATCAACCGCACACTGCTCAAAGACATGCTGGCCAGCCCGAAGGCCGCCGACGCGCACATCGCCAACATCGTGGACTTGGTGGCGCGTATTGGCAACTATGCTGGCGCGGAAATTGATTACCGCGGGCTGGATGCGGCCTCGCAAGATGCCTATGCCCAGTTTTTGACCAAATTGGGCGATGCGCTTCACGCCAAAGGCAAGACGCTCACGGTGGTGTTGCCCGCGCCGGTTAAAACAAACAGCGTTCACCCAGAGACGATGTGGAATACCAATGGCTACGACGTGCGCTCAATCGCGGCGGCCGCAGATTCCATCAAGCTGGATATGACCAGCGACCCGACTTTGTTCCAGGCCAGCACGCTGGATGCGTTGATGAACTGGGCCATCTCGCGGGTTGGCAAAGACAAATTGCAGGCCGTGATTTCTGCGCAAAGCGTAAAGCAGGCCGCCGATGGCACCACGCAATTTATCAGCGCAGCCGAGGCGCTGCAACCGCTGGGACAAGTTGTGCCAGAACAGCCGCTTTCTGCGCCGCTCACGCCGGGCCAAAAGGTCAAACTCAAAATTACGGGTTTGGTAGACCCGGCCAGCATTCAATATGACGCCGACACGCAGACGTATCGCTATTCATTTGCCGATGCGACCGGCGCGACGCAAACGGTGTGGCTGAACACCGCCGCCAGCTTGAAGAAGAAGCTGGACATGCTTGCTTAATACAATCTGCGCGGGGTTTCTGTGCGCGGGCTGGATGGGGCAGGGGCCGGAACTGAGGCCATCGCAAGCGCCATCAGCGCAATGAACCAGGCGACGGCGCAAACCGCCGCGCCCGCCAGCAGCCTGGCGTGGAGCGTGAACGGCGTGACCGATGCCAATGGCAAAGGCATGACGTACGAATGGACAGCCCCGGCGCAAGCGGGCAAATATGTGCTGGGCGCATCGCTGACCGGGCAAAATGACCGCGGCACGGTGAATGTGGAAGTGGTTGTGCCCACGCCCACGCCGGTGCCACCCACCGCCACACCCAAACCTGTGGTGGTTGCGGTTGTTCGGCCAACAGCGGCGCCTGCGGCGGTTGCCCCGGCAGCAGCGGCGACCACCGCCCCCGCCGCGGTTGTTCCCCCGCCCAGCAGCGGCGGATGGCTAGGTGTTGGCGCGCACATTGACACGGGCAACAACATGGCTGGTTATCTTGCGCGGATGCGCAGCGAAGCAGGCATGAACTGGATCAAGGTTCAAATTGTGTTTGATTCTGGCGCGCCGGATGTGGGCTGGATCGTCAACTCGGCGCACGCCAACGGCATCAAGGTTTTGCTGGGCGTCATTGGCAACCGCTCGCGGTTTGCCGACCGCGGTTATTACCCAACCTACGCGGCGGGCGTGGCGGCCATGGCCAAACAGGGCGCGGATGCCATTGAAATTTGGAACGAGCCAAACTTGGACCGCGAAGTGGGTGGCTCCAACGTCAGCCCGGAAAATTACACCGAACTGCTCCGCCAATCGTATGGGGCGATTAAAGCCGCGAACGGCGGCACGCTGGTGATTGGCGGCGCGGCGGCCCCCACCGGCTACTTTGGCGGCAATTGCACCCCCAGCGGGTGCGATGACGCGCCGTTCTTGGCCCGCGCTCGCGCGGCTGGCGCGGCCAATTACATGGATTGCCAGGGGGCGCACTTTAACGGCAGCCCCAACGCGCCATCGGTGACAACCGGCGGCAACCCGGGCGGGCACCCATCCTGGTATTTTTATGGCACGCTGGACACGGCGTATAACAACATGGGCCGCCCGGTGTGCTTTACCGAGATGGGCTATGTGACCAAAGACGGCGTGATGGGCAGCCTGCCGCCCGGCTTTGAATGGGGCAACGGCATCACGCTGGCCCAGCAGGCCGCGTGGGAGGCCGAGGTGGTGACGCGCTCGCGCCAGAGCGGCAAGGTGCGCATGGTGATTGTGTGGAACGCCAACTTCCACAAGCAGGATGGCAACGACCCGCAGGTGGCGTATTCCATCTTCCGGCCGGATGGCTCTTGCCCGGCTTGCGGCTCCATCCGCGCCGCGGCGCAGTAAGATTTTTTACACCGCAGAGAGGCAGAGACGCTGAGAATAAAAAAACTCGGCGTCTTTGTGTCTCTGGGGTATAAATTGTTTTTTGTTTTAACGTGAGTTTTGGTTAAGTTTTATCAATTTGCAATGAAGCATAAGGCTAAAAAAGAACTTAAATCTGTCATTCCGAACGCCGAAGGCGGAGGAATCTGCGCGTAAATCGGGCTTGGCGCGTGCCATTTTCGCAGATTTCTCGCTCGTTCCTCGCTCGAAATGACAGGCTTACCCTTAACCAGAACTGAGGTTGTTTTAGTTGAATTTTTGCATTTTTCATGAGCCGATATTCTTTTGACCCCAAAATTAACCCTGATAACCAGCGCAAGCGCCGCATGATGATTGGCGGGATTGCCGCCGGGGTTGTGTTGTGCGTGGGCGTGGGATTGGTCGCCGCGGGCATCTCGGCCCTGGGCAAGGGCGGGGCTGCGGCCACCGCCACGCCGTTTAAGCCCAAGATCACCATTTATGCCACGGATGTTGCGAGCGCGGCAGTGACCGCCGCGCCAACACGAGCAGCCGCGGCAACCACGCAACCCATCAGCCAAACCGCCGCCGCGCCCACCGCAAAACCCATCAGCACAATGGACCCGGCGGGCGCAGTGCAAGGCCTGGCCGATTTTGTGTGCCCGCAGCCGCGCTCGGCAGACCCGCAAAAAATGGGCGTGGGCATCAAGAGCAACATTTTGGTGGGCGATATTGGCTTTTGGAACACGGTGGTGGCCGAGAAGTTGAAGATGACCTGGCTGGGGATGAAGGTGAACTGGTATGAGTTTGAGCCGCAAAAAGGCCAGGTGGAGGCGTTCAAATGGCAATTGATGGACGCTTTTGTGGCAGATGCGAACAAGAAGGGTCTCAATCTCGCCATGACGATCACCCAGCCGCCGCAATGGGCGCGCAGCGTGCAAGATGCGCCCGGCGTGCGTCCCAGCCCAGCCGATGATGTGAACGAGAATGTGCGCTTTTTCAGCCGCATCGCCGGGCGCTACAAAGGCTGTGTGCAAGCGATTGAAGTGTTCAACGAAGTCAACCTTCAGCGCGATTGGAAAATTCCATCCGGGCAAATGAAAGGCGCGGATTACGTGCGCTATTTGCAGCCCATCTCTGCTGCCTTGAAAAAAATTGACCCCAACTTGCTGGTGGTGATGACGGCGCTTTCACCCACCGGGGCGAATGACCCCGGCAAGGCGATGGATGACTTTGTGTATATGGATGAGCTGGTGGCCGCGGGCGCGCCTGCGATGGTGGATTGCGTGGGTGTGCACTTGAATGGCTTCAACTTTCCGCCGGATAAGGAATGGAACTCGGGTTATAACGACCCCACCGCCAAATTCCGCGGGCCATTTGATAACCCGCATCATTCGTGGTCGTTCCTGAGCACAATCACAACTTACCGCCAAAAAACCAATAAGCCGATTTGTGTGACCGAGTTTGGTTGGCCCAGCATGGAGAATTTGGGGGTGGCTGGCGCGCCGCCCGGGTTTGACTTTGCGCTGGATAACACCGAGAAGGAACAGGCGGATTGGATTGTGCAGGGGTTCAGCATCATGCGCTCGCTGGGGTATGTGAAGTTTGGCGTGGTGTTCAATTTGGATTACATCGCCAAGACCGACGCGACCGCCGACAAGGACAACGCGCTGCCATACAGCATCATCCATAAAGATGGTTCGCCGCGCCCGGCGTTTGACGCTTTGACGCAGATGGCGAAATAGCGACGGAGGACAGGAGACGGTGGACGGTGATAACCAGACCGTCTCCCGTCCTCCGTCTTAATTCAGTATTCCAACTCCCCCACTTCGCCGTCCAGCGCGGTTTCGGGGTCAAAGTCTGGGGTGATGGCGCCCGGCGCGCCGAGGCGATGACACAGCGTGCGGTACTCGCAATAGCGGCACTTGCGCTCGTCGGACGTTTTGGGGAAATCCTCAATCGTTTGCCCGCGCGAAATCTCATCCACCAAACCAGATAGCATGGCTTTGTCTGCCTCATACTCTGCGCGGGAGTACGTAATTTCCACCCAGGCGCGATCTGGAAAATTTGCCAGCCAGTAGCGCATGGCGCACTGCTCCGGCTCAAACGGATGGCCCTCGTTGAACGGTGCGCCCGCCGTCGCCAGCACATACAAATAGGCCCGCGTTTGAATCCGCCGCTTGAGCATTTGGTAGCTGGGCGCGGTCTCGCCACGCAGGGTTTTCCAATCCACAATCACGGCCTGGCCGGGCTGGTAGGCCAGCAGGTCAAACCGCGCATACAAACTGGCCTCGCCCAGCGGCGCGGTTAGTTCAAGCTCTGGCGTTCGGTTTTTTGGCAGATGGGAGAAGTCCGCGCTCAAAAACCGCGCCCACCAGGTTTGCAGTTCGGGGTCGTCGGTTTGCGGCGGATCATCAATGCCCAGCCAGTGCCGTTCTATCCAGCGATGAAGCAACGCGCCTTTGCGCAGATATTCGCGGTATTGCAGCGCGGTCAGCCCGCCGGTGGGCGATGCCTCGACCAGCGGCCACGCCTGCTGAGCGATGTAACGCAGGTAGTAGCGGCGCGGACAATCGGCAAAATCACCCAGGCTGTGCTGGCTCAGGCGCAGGGGCGCGGCATTATTCACACGCGGAATGATAATGCAAGCAAGGAATAGCGCGCCGCCAACTTAAGAAATAGTCAAGTGGCTAGGTAAGCCCTCGTCCGGTTTGGGTTTTCATTACGTTATATCGGCATTATGCTAAACAACGTTACCTGCCGAGGCGATTTGGGTTTTACCAAGGAGTTGCGTACTTTGAGCATATCCTTTCGAATTTTTGCCGCTTTTGGGTTAGGGTTATTCACGATATTGCCTGTGGACGCAGTCGTTGCGCCAAAGCCCGCCGAGATGACTGCAGATGCGTTATCTCAGGCTGTTCAAGTTGCTAGTGGCAAATATCACACCTGCGCGGTTACCGCAGAAGCCACCGTGAAGTGCTGGGGCCAGAATATGTGGGGGCAGCTAGGGAACGGGACAAAAACGAGCAGCCTTGTACCCGTGGATGTATCTGGGTTAACCCAAGTCAAATCGGTCAGTGTGGGTGATGGGCATACCTGCGTTCTTACATTAAGCGGTGGCGTGAAATGTTGGGGAACGGGTGTAATAAGCAGTTTGGTGCCAACTGATGTGGTGGGATTGGAATCTGGAGTGGCAATGATTTCGTCAGGTGGAAGTCCTTCTCCTAGTTATGACATTGCGCTTGTGGCTTCAGATGGGGCAGTGAAGATTTGGGGAACCCAGTTGAGCCGAACTATCTGGCCACCGGAGTACGTAACGGAATTCCAATCTGGAGTTTTCATCACAATGACTGGAGTGACAAAAATTGACGCCGGTAGATCTCATGCCTGCGCAGCAACGGCTGCGGGCAAGGTGAAATGTTGGGGTGAAAATACGTATGGGCAGCTCGGTAATGGTTTTAGATGGGGTGACTCATCTGCTTGGACGGTGAGCGACATAACCAGTGCTGTTGATGTTACGGTCGGAAACAGGCATTCATGCGCGCTGCTTTCTGATGGGACCGTCAAATGCTGGGGGGCCAATGGGGCGGGCCAATTAGGCGATGGCACTTATCAGGATCACTTGATGCCTGTTTCTGTCACTAATTTAACGGGCGTTCGTTCACTTTCTGCAAACAACGATCATACGTGCGCATTGACGATAGACAACAAAGTTCAATGTTGGGGCAGCAATGTGTATAGCCAGTATGGTGATGGCGCGCAGACAAGCAATCCATTCCCCACC
>MTKZ01008358.1_pt1 | contig 15777 bp, 17 predicted proteins | sample 1042781 | NCBI WGS metagenome assembly MTKZ01 (sample SAMN06212207, study PRJNA360539) | anaerobic digester metagenome | biome: Wastewater treatment plant; material: sludge; isolation source: anaerobic digester fed with sludge from wastewater treatment plant | place: Denmark: WWTP Viborg ...
GAGCTGAATGCTGGGGCTATGGAGCAGAGGAAGATCACCGCCGAGGAGGTTGCAGCCAGGCTTAAAGAGGAGACTGGCCTTGATGTGGATCAGAAGGAGAATCTACTGGTTATGGCTCCTGAGGAGCCCTCCTATCGGGAGCTGCTCCAGCTGGTGGAGAAGATCAAGAAGATATCCCTCAAGGGTGTGGAGGGCATCAAGCGGGTGGTCATAAGGAAGGAGGGCGATGAGTACATCCTCTACACCGAGGGCTCGTCGCTGAAGAAAGTGATGCAGTTTGATGGCGTCGATCCCACCAGGATCAAGACCAACAACATCAATGAGATCGGAGAGGTGCTGGGCATAGAGGCAGCCCGGAATGCGATTATCAATGAGGCAACTGATACCCTTCGCGAGCAGGGCCTCTCCGTGGATGTGCGCCATATAATGCTAGTGGCGGATATCATGACCGTGGACGGCGAGGTCAAGCAAATTGGAAGGCATGGTGTCTCTGGGGAGAAGGCCAGCGTGCTGGCCAGAGCCGCCTTCGAGGTCACCGTCAATCATATACTGGATGCGGCAGTTCGCGGCGATGTGGATGACCTGCGGGGAGTGACCGAGAATGTGATCGTGGGCCAGCCCATACAGCTGGGCACCGGCGATGTGACTCTAGTAGCAAGCAAGAGATGAGGTGATAACGATGATTAACGTAGATAGAGCCCTTAGAAGCTCAATTAGAACCGGAAAAGTGGTGCTGGGATCGAATGGAACTGTAGAAGCGGGGATTGGCGGACAGGCAAAGCTCATAGTTTATGCCGCGGATTGCCCAGACGATGTAAGGATGCAGCTGGAGGGAATAGATGTTCCAGCCTACGCTTACCAGGGAATGGGCAAAGACCTCGGATCTGCCTGCGGGAAACCCTTCTCCGTTGCTGCCTTGGCCGTCATCGAGCCAGGGGACTCGGAGATAATGGCACTGCAGCGCGAGATTCGGGGTGTTGTGGCATGAGTGAGTTCAAGCTCACCACTGAAGGAATCAGATATATTGCATTGTTCGAGAGCCTTACCGGCGGCATGGCCCGGGATTGCATTGTGGATGATGACAACGAGCGCATCATCTTTGTGATCAAGAAGGGAGATATGGGCGCGGCCATAGGCCGCAAGGGCTCCAATATCAACCGGGTGAAGAAGTCGGTAGGAAAGCAGATAGAGATCGTCGAGTACAGCGAGGATGTCAAAGAGTTTTTAGAGAACCTCTTCCAGCCGGCGGCGATAAAGAACGTCATGGTTGTGAACAAGAACGATAAGCGATTGGCTTATGTAGAGGTAGCAAATAAGGACAAGGGCATTGCCATCGGCAGAGATGGCCGAAACATATTAAAAGCCAAGATGCTTGCGCAGAGACATCACGGCATTGATGATATCATAATTCAATAGGCTTCGCGCGTTTACTAAGGTGAAATGAATGGGAAATGGAATTTATGCCGCCAGGAAACTGGAGGGTGATAGGAAGAATATGAGATGGAGCGATCCCAAGTACATCCGCAGGATGTCGGGCAGCAAGATGAAGGCTGATCCACTGTCCGGAGCGCCCATGGGCAGGGGAATCGTACTGGAGAAGGTAGGAATCGAGGCCAAGCAGCCCAATTCGGCCATAAGAAAGGCCGTGCGCATCCAGCTCATAAAGAATGGCCGCCAGGTTACGGCCTTCGCTCCGGGAGACGGAGCCATAGGATTCATTGATGAGCATGATGAGGTTACCGTCGATCGCATCGGCGGGCGTCAGGGACGGTCCATGGGTGACATCCCTGGAGTGAGATTCAAGGTTATTGCAGTCAACAATGTCTCTCTGCAAGAGCTGGTGCGGGGCAGAAAAGAGAAGCCGGTGAGGTGAGGAAGGATGAAATTATTCGGCAAGTGGGATCCAGCTGAGGTTGAGGTGGCCGATCTGAGCGTCAAGGGCTACATGAACCTGGCTTCCAAGTCGGTTATGATTTCCGGCGGCAAGCATGCCAAGCAGCAGTTCAAGAAGTCGGAGCAGCATATCGTAGAGCGGCTGGTCAATAAGATGATGAGAAAGGAGAAGAACACGGGCAAGAAGCTCAAGGTCTATGGCATCGTCGAGGGAGCCTTCGACATTGTGGCCAAGAGGACCAAGGAGAACCCGCTCTCCGTTCTGGCCAAGGCCATAGCCAATGCCGGCCCCAGGGAAGAGGTGGTCCGGCTCAAGTACGGAGGCATCACCGTGCCCAAGGCCGTGGATACTTCTCCCCAGAGGCGCGTGGACACTGCCCTCATGTTCATAGCCAAGGGCGCACATGCCGCATCCTTTAAGAAGACCAAGACGGCTGAGGCGGCGCTGGCAGAAGAGATCATCGCTGCCGCCAACCGCGATGTCAAGAGCTATGCCATCAACCACAGGGACAGTGTGGAGCGGGTGGCCAAGGCGGCNNAAAAAAATAGCTTCCGTCATGGAATTATTTCGTCGCCGCGTCCAATTCGATCCCACTTTTCACGAAAGTCATCCTTATCATATGCAGAAGGTTGGAGCCAGTGAGAAATCCTACCCTCTTTTTCGCCTCGATGAACTTCAGACTTTACTTCAGAGGGCTTCATAATAAACGCACATGGCTCTTTGGTTACGTCTGTTACGATGATCCAAAAATCTCCCATGACTTTCTCTATACTAGCACCAATTGGAACAGGATTGCGCTTGCTTAGGGCTTTAACTTGCACCTTCAGGAGACGCTCAGCATCAATGCTATATGCGATAATGTCGATGCCACGCGCATTACGTGATGTTGGCATTACGTTCCAGCCCATCCGAGATAATTGATAACANNGCATAAAATAGCCCAATATTTCCCGTTATTTGGTTATTCGACATATTCACCCTCCATCGTATATTGCGATTTTAGAGCTAGTATGCAAAAGCGTTCCGGCGAATCGCTTGGTAAGGATTTCCCCGAATTTGTCTATGACCAATAGAGTACTGCCAAAGATCTCATTGCCCATAACCTTAAAATAGCCTGCCCATCGAAAGGAAAGAGGTTCGATGAAGATCAGGCAAATCGTCCTCGCCGATCCGGCTACAGTTGCCGGTTCTGTTCTTGAGAGCCTAAAGCAGCTTGGCTTGCAGATCAGCGACCATCTTGGCCAGAAGAGTTTCATCGATTCTCTTCTCATCTGCCCTCCTGGATATGAAGCAGATATCAACGGCTCTCTTCTCATCCGCCAGGCTCTAGCCGGCGGAGCTGCCGTCTTGATCAAGGAATCCGACTCTCCTGCCGTCCTGGAGGAGATAGCCCGGACCGGCGGCATCAGCCAGGCCACCAGAGACCGCCTTGAAGCCTATGCCCTTTTCTGCTGCCTGCAGAGCGACGCCCGCCGGCTGGAGGCCCTCCAGGCGGGAATGGAAGGCATGCCTCTCTATGCCGCGGCAGCCTACGAGAAGATTCAGGAGCTGCGCTACGGCGAGAACTGGCACCAGAAGGCTGCCCTCTATGGCAAGCCTGGTGGCTTGGGCTTGCAAAAAGCAAAGAAGCTCAACGGCAAGGAGATGTCCTACAACAACATGGTCGATGCCGAGACTGTTCTGGAGATGCTCATCGATCTATCGGAGTATGATGGCATTGCCGTGGAGCAGCCCCTCTCGGTCATAGTCAAGCACGCTAACCCCTGCGGGGTGGCCTATGGGCCCAGCCTAGCTCGGGCCTATAAGTTATCCTTCGCCACCGACCCCAAGTCCGCCTTCGGCGGGGTTATCGGATTCAATCGTCCGGTGGACGTGGAAACCGCCCGCGCTATTGGCGAGAGCTTCGTGGAGGTGCTGCTGGCGCCAGGATACGATCCAGAAGCGCTGCGGATGCTCAGGGAGAAGAAGCCCAACCGCAGAATCCTGGACATAGGAGATCTTTTGGCCAGAAAAGAAGAGCTTTACCGGGGATTCTACCAGAAGAACATCTTCGGGGGGATGATGCTCCAGGATTATGATAGAGAAGATATCAAAGAGTGGAAGGTGGTGACCAAAAGGCCGCCCACGGAGAGTGAGGCACGCGCTCTGCGCTTTGCCTGGAAGGTCTCCAAGTATGTCAAGTCCAATGCACTTGTTTATACTACGGACTGCCAGACCATAGGCATCGGCTCCGGCCAGGTGAGCCGGGTGGACTCGGCCCGCTTTGGAGCGGAGAAGGCGGAGGAGCACGGCCTATCCACCAGGGGAACAGTGGCGGCCACGGACTCATTCTTCCCCTTCCGGGATGGACTGGACCAGACCTTTCTGGCGGGGGCCAGTGCTGTAATTCATCCCGGCGGATCGGTGCGAGATGCAGAGGTGATCGATGCCGCCAATGAGCACGGCATGGCCATGGTCTTCACCGGCATGCGCCATTTCAGGCACTGAAGAGATGAAATGGGCCTTGAAGCAAAGGAGAAGCCTCTCCTGCGGCCTGCTGGCCTTGCTTGCTTTATTGCTCTTCTGCGCCAGCCTGCCCGCTGCCGCCGATGTGATCCAGGCAGGCAGAGACGTGCAGAGCGCCATTGACTCCGCCCAGCCGGGCGATATGGTTCTGGTTAAAGCAGGAGAGGTCAATAGCTTTGTAGTGGACCGGCCCCTGACCATAGAGGGGCAGGACAATCCCACTGTCTCCGCAGCTATGCAAAAACCGGCTATCAAGGTGCTGAGCGATGGAGTGACCATCTCCGGCTTTGCCATCCGGGGGGTGGCAAAGGATACCACTGCCAAGTTCAATTATTATATGCAAAATCCTGCCGCTGCCGCCAATGCCGGCCTGGATAATCCCAACTCGGCGGTAGTGGTTTTGGGCAACAATGTTGCGATCAAGAATTGCAGCATCTTCGGGGCTCAGGTGGGCATCTGGGCAGAGAACGCAAGGGGATTGGCGCTGCAAAACTCCAGCCTGGAGGGCTGCGATATTGGCGCCTCCATTCTGCAGAGCAGCGAGATCCTGGTGTCTGGCTGCCAGCTTGAGGGGTGCCGGAAATACGGCCTGAATGTGGAAGGCTCTTTTGATATAGAGATTGCCAATAACAGCATTGTGGGCAACAGCAATGGCGGCATACTGCTCAAGGAGTCGGAAGAAGGAGCTATAATCCATAACCGCATCTCCCAGAACACCTTTGGCCTCTCCCTGTGGAATAGCTCCCATTGCCAGGTTTCGGCAAACACCGCTGAGCAGAACCAATACGGCATCCTGGTGACAGACAGCTCCAACTACAACAATATCACAGACAACCTAGCCCAGGACAACAGCTATAGCGACGTTGTAACCGGCTTTGGCATAGGCATAAGCCTGCAGGAGAACAGCAGCTACAATCTCCTGGCTGGGAATAAAGCCACGGGCAATTTCAACGGCCTGGAGATCTCCCGGGGCTGCCAGTACAATGCGGTCTACGGCAATGATGCCTCCGACAATAGGCACGGCATAAGGCTCAATGAGAACAGAAACAATCTCATCTTCGGCAACAACTTCTACAGAAACGATATCAACGCCTATGAGAACCTCAGCCTCAATATCTGGAATACCAGCAGGGGAAACTACTACAGCGACTATAGAGGCAGGGATGGAAACGGAGACGGCATAGGCGAGGATCCCTATTCCCTTCCCGGCCCCGAGTCCCGGTCCTTTGACCGCATGCCCCTGGTTCGGCCTTTCCAGGCAAACGCGAGCAGCTATTGGGCAGCAAGAGAGGAAGTGGCCAGATATGCCCTGTTCCCTCCTGCCGTGGAAAGCATCCCCACCACTGCCGTAACCAATGGCGTGGTGGTTATATCCCGCCAGGCCCCCAGCTCGCCTCCCAAATGGTCCGACTCCTCCCTTCATGACAGCTTTGATCCCAGCGCGCCGCCCTTCCAGAAGGAAATCAAGCTTTAGGGCACCGCATGCATGGCCATTATTCCATTTGAGCCGACTATTCTGATGGCAGGAGCTATCCCTGCGGCAAGAATTAAATTCTCTTTCGGGCCTTAGACAGATATGAAGCTGATAACAGAGGGCGCTGTAACCTTCGAGACGGAAGGGGCCTTCTACAATCCCAGGATGGCTCTGAACAGAGATATCAATGTGGCCATGACCAGGAGCCTGGGAATATCCCAATATCTGGATGCCCTGGCCGCCAGCGGCATCCGGGGCATGCGGGTGGCCAAAGAGGCGGAGGTAAAGGAGCTGAGCCTCAATGATGTCAGCCCAGAAGCCTTCCGGCTGATGGAAAAGAACCTGGCTCGAAACTCCATCTCCGCCACAGTCACCTGCGGCAATGCCAATGTTCTGCTGCATCAGAGGCACTTCCAGGCGGTTGATCTGGACCCCTTCGGCTCGCCCTCCTCCTATCTCTCCGCCGCCAGCCGCTCCGCTCTGGAGTACCTTTTCGTCACTGCCACCGACACCGCCCCACTCTGCGGGGCTCACCTCATGAGCGGCATCAGAAAATATCTGGCCAGGCCCCTGCGCACTCCCTATCATCGGGAGATGGGGGCGCGCATTCTCTTGGGCCTGGCGGCCAGAGAGCTGGCCCGCCTGGACAAGAGCATGAAGCCGCTCTTAACGCACGTCACAGATCATTATGTGCGGATCTATCTCCGGGTGGACAAAGGAGCAAAGCTTGCCGACGAATGCCTGGAAAAAATGGGCTATGTCGAGCACTGCTTTAGGTGCGGCAGCTTTTCTCTGCACCATGAGCCAATGGCCTCAGGCATATGCCACCACTGCTCCGGCAAGACGGACCTAGCCGGACCCTTATGGCTGGGCCAGGTGCAGGATGCGGCCACGATCAATAAAGCCCTGAGCATATCCAATCTGTGCCGCCGGGCGGAGAAGATCCTTGCCGCTTGCGCCGGAGAGATAGACACTCCCATGTACTACGATCATCATAGTATCTGCGAAAGACTATCGTCAACCCCGGGCAGGATCGATCTGGTCCTGGAACGGTTGAGATCTCGCGGATTTCAGGCCTCACGTACCCATTTTTATGGGTTGGGCATCAAAACCAATGCAGATATAGCCGATGTTGAAGAGGCTATAAGAGGATCTTAATTTTATTATCTTTTATAAAATGTTAAATGCTGTTTTCTAACCTAAAGCTTAATAAAGGAGAAGATACGTAATAGTGATAGCTGCATTATGATAGTATAATGCAGAATCATGCGGCGCGAGGTGACGTTTATTACCCCCTTCATTGCTACTCCCTTTCGCATCTCGTGCCATCCCTTCTTACATCAGCAGGTTTAAAAATGCTACAGGCATGGCAGTCGTATCTGGAGAGCTTTGGGCTGCGCCTGGCAATCTACTTTCTTTTGGGCGGCAGTGTGACCGCCCTCACCGCCTATTTTGCCAGCCAGGGCAGAGGCATTCTCTCTGCCTTTGTCACCACCCTGCCTTTGCTGACCATCTTCAGCTTTCTGGTCATATCCGCGGAGGGAGGAGACCAGACAGTGCAGGAGTACGCCAGGGGTCTTCTTCTCTTCACCCCACCCTGGATCTGCTATGTCCTGGTGGTGATGCTGGGCACAGGACGGATGGGTCTGATCAGGAGCCTGGCCCTGGGAGTAATCATCTTTGTCCTCCTCTCACTGCTGCTGCAAAAGGCCCTGGATGGGACAAAATTGTAGGGCTAAAAGAGCGAGGCCAGAATCTGCTGCAGCAGGGCCTCGATATCCAGCCCCATGGTCTTCCAGATAAGATAGATGCCGGCAAAGGTTCCGGCCATGGCCCCCAGATTGGATAGAGCAGCCACCCAAATGACCTTGAAGAGGCGGTTTTCCAGCATCTGAGAAAAGCTGTCTGCTGAGGCCAGACCCTTGAGATCTGTGACTGTGGGCTTGATCTTCCAGGCCTCCACCATGCCCGCAAACCAGCCCGCGGCCACAAAGGGATTGAGGGTGGTCATCCAGGCCACCATCAGAGCAGTCAGAGCAGAAAGCGGATGGCCTCTGGCCAGCAGCACGCCCAGAGCAGAAAGCCCCCCGGTGAATACAAACCAGATCAAGAGCGCTTCCAGCATGCTCTCGCTGGACTGAGCGGTTATGAGCACCAGGGCGATGGTAGCCAGTATGAGCAGGCTGAAGACCACACCCAATACCTTGACCAGGGTTATCTTCCTGCCCGGCTTCTCAATGAGCCCCTCCATAGCCGGGATCTTTTCCGGGTGCTCGAGGTGCCTAGTTATGCCCTCGCGATGGCCTGCCCCCACCACCGCCAGAACCCGCCCCTGCTTGGAGAGCAGGTACAAATTTCGCGCCAGGAAGGCATCGCGCTCGTCCACCAGCACATTGGCGGCTCCCGGGGAGATCTTGCGGAATTCCGAGATCATCTGGCTGACGATATCATCCTGGGTGATGGTATCTATATCGATCTCTTCATCCTCGCCCCGGCCAAAAGCTGCGGGCAGCAAAGACCAGACCAGTCTGGCCTTATCCAGGAGGCTCATGGCCGACCAGAAGCGCTGAATGGTGATGCTGATGTCCCTGTCCACCAGAGCCACCCGGGCTCCCGCTTTTTTGGCTGCCTCAATGGCCGCCAGCATCTCCGAGCCGGGTTTAACTCCCATCTCCTCGCCCATCTTTCGCTGAATGTAGGCTAAAAACCACTGCACCAGAAGGAGATAGAGCTTGCCGCCACTGAGAAGCTCACTGATCTTGATCTCCCGCTCCTCCTCCTGGCCGGTGATGGCCCGGTAGCGGGCCAGGCACAGCTCCACTGCTACAATATCAGGACGCAGCTCTTCAATTCTGTCCACCACCTCCTGCACGCTCTTCTCCGAGACATGGGCCGTTCCTACTATAACGATCTCATGGCGCTCGGCACCGGGCTGCTCTGCCGGTTGGATAAGCTCTACCGCAGGCGTGGCCTCCTCTCTGACAGTTTCCGTTGTGTTCTCCAAATCGATTACCTCTTAATGCACCCGCTCCCGGCACAGCTCAATGGCTCTTACCAGGTCCTCCCTGGAAAGAATTCCCACCAGCCTTCCGCCATCCATCACCGGCAGACGGCGGATTTGCAGCTCATTCATGGTCTTCATGGCCACAGCAGCCTCATCCTCGGGTCCTATCAGATATAACTTTCTTGCCATCACCTCGCCCACCCGGGTCACGGCGCGCTTCTCCGGTGCAGTCTTCTGCAGATCGGCGATGGTGACCATTCCCTGCAGCTTTCCCTCTTCCATCACCGGATAGCCCCGGTGCTTATCCCGGAACATAAGCTCCTTAAGCTCATCCAAAGTCATACCAGGAGGAACGCCCTCTACCGGGGAGGACATGATATCCCGCACGGTTATGCCCTCCAGGCTGATGCTGATCTCCGTAGCCTTTTCCTCCTCGCTTGCTCCCACATAGACGAAGAAGGCCACAAAGAGGAGCATGAAATTGAGTGAGGCCAGCCCCAGCAGAAACATCAGCGTCGCGAATATCTTTCCTATATCCGAAGCCCGGCGGGTGGCTCTGACATAGGGCATGTGAAAGGCAAACCAGGCCCGTAGAAGCCTTCCACCGTCCATGGGAAAAGCGGGCAGGAGATTGAAGGCCATGAGAATGAGGTTCATCAGCCCCAGATTGCTGAAGGTTATGCTCAAAGGATGGCTGATGCCTAAATGAGAACTGATCCCTGTTCCTGCCAGCCAGAATGCAAGGCCCAATATGCCGCTTACGGCCGGTCCGGCAAAGGCCATCTTCAGCTCCAGGCTTGGATTCCTGGGAATCTCTTCCATGGAGGCCACCCCACCGAAGAAATAGAGAGTTATGCTCTTGATGCCTATGCCGTTTCTGAGGGCTATATAGGAGTGCCCCAGCTCATGCAGAGCCACGCAGGAGAAGAGGATCAGGGCCAAGAGAAGGGAGAAGAGCCACCTCACCTGGACCGGCTCAATGCTGGCAAATCCATAAATCATGCTGCTGGTGGCCTGGCTGGTGTTGGCAAAGCTCCAGGCTATAAAAAGGACGATAAAAATTATGGTCCAGTGCATGCGCACGGGTATGCCCATGATCCTTCCTAACTCCAGAGAAGAACTCATGAAGCCTCTTCAGACCTGAGCATTAATAGATCTTTTGACATCTGATGGGAATCGGGACAGCGCGCCAATGAAATCATATTTTATTAATTTTTTAAGTGAGCGGGTAGGAGAGTGGGGGTTCAGTGTGGATTTCAAAAACTAGGATTACCCGCTCTATTTAATCAAGAAATGATAAAGATATAAATTTTTCCCCCCATTTTCAATGGGACGCCAGGATGTAAAATAGCTGCTAATATATTATTATTTCTTTTCCTTGCTTAAGGCCTCGCGGGAATAGGATTTCACCAGATAGCCCACCTGGGCGCTATGCTCCGCCATAGCCGCCGCCTCATATGCTTCTTTCAGGCTGCTGCCGGCGGCAAATACACCATGGCCGCGAGCAATGCAGGCTTTATGATCCTGCAGGGCAAAGGATACTGCTGCTGCCAGAGCATTGCTTCCCATCCCCCCGGCAACAATGGGCATGGAACCCAGGAAGATCCTGCCCTCGCTATCCAGCGGCAAGACCTCTATGGCCTCCAGAAGAGATGCCGCCACAGCATAAGGGGAATGAGTATGAACAATAGCCTGATGGGATGTGCATTGGTAGACCGCCCGGTGGACGCAGACCTCGCTGCTGGCTATGACATCCTCCGGGCAGGAGCCACTTAAATCCACTTTCACCACGCCATCTTCATCCAGCTCATCGAGCAGAGTGCCGGTGCAGGTTATAAAGATCTGGTCTCCATCCAGCAGGCTGATATTTCCAAACCTAGAGCTGGTCAGTCCGGCCTGGATCAGCTTTTTGCCCAGGCGGGAGATCTCCTGCCAGGGATAGTGGCCGCCTACAGGCAAACCAGCCTCACCCCTTTTCCAGCAGCCGGAAAGGGACGGACTTGTGATCCAGCTCTCCGAAAGCTCCCAGAAGATCCACATTTATCTGATATTCACCCGGCCTCCAAAAGCTGGTCTCCCAGCGGGCGGAGAATACTCCGTTTCCATCAAAATCGTCCATGGGTATCTCCATATTTCTGTCCGGCCCCATGATATTGGCATTGATGCCCTTGACCTCGCCCTTTCCCTCTGCTTCGATCATGACCGACTCGCCCACAGCTGCTTCCTCCCGGTTCAGGTCCACCTCTCCCAAAGCCGGGGTATGAAGATTTGATCGACCTCTATCCAGGCTTTGCAGAGCGGCGGTCAGATTTAGGGCGCCATATCCGTAGGTGTTGTCCCGGCCTGATGCCCCCAGGTCGTCTGCCGTCTTCAGCAGGATCCTCTTTACATCAGGAGGAGAGAGGCTCTCATCCGCCTCCAGCAGCAGGGCAGCGCCGCCTGATACCAGGGGAACGGCCATGGATGTGCCGCTCACCGAACTCTGATCGCTTTTGGTCCCAGCCAGGGCGGAGACTATGTCCACGCCCATGGTGACCAGATCCGGCTTGATCTCGCCGCTGCTCGTGGGACCACGGGATGACAGCTCGAAGATGTCACCGGAATCGTCCACAGCTCCCACGGTGATCACATTCTCCGCCTCTCCCGGGACGACGATGGATGCCTCTCCCGGGCCGGAGTTTCCTGCTGCCACGCACATGATAAGACCCTCCTGTACCATCCTGTTGCAGGCCTCATCCAGAAGAGAGGAGCCTCCGGAAGGCCCCTCGCCGCCCACGGAAAAGGATATGATCCGAATTTTATAGAGATCTTTATTCTCCAGACACCATTCCAGAGCCTTGAGTGCATCGGAGGTGTAGCAGGCCCCATCCCGGTCCATGACCTTTATTATCACCAGCCCCGTATCAGGGGCGACGCCCATGCCCTCCTCACCTGCAATCAGGCTGGCACAGTGGGTGCCGTGGCCGTTGTCGTCATAAGCCTGGCTCTGGTTGTTCACAAAGTCCTTGAAGGCCAGGATCCGGCCCGAAATCGCCTCATGATTCTCGTCCGCTCCGGTGTCGATTAGGGCCAAATTGACTCCCTTTCCCGTATAGCCCTTATAGCTTCGGGGATCATCTATATTGCCCGGAGGAGACGACCTTTCCAGCGAATCGGTTTTCCTTTCCGGCAGAGCCAGCACCTTGAGCTTCTGATCCCTGTAAATGGCTTTTACTCCCTCACTGCTGGCGATCTTTTCCAGCCGGTTTGAGGGCACAGTCAATGCAGATATGGGAAGAAGCCGAAATTCATTGGATGCAGAGGCAGGGCGGCTGGCATTATCATCGTGAAGGACTATAACCCTCTGCTCTTTGTCGCCCTGCTCCTCCAGGCTGTCCTCAATGCCGTTGCCGTTTAAATCATTGGGATCCCTGATGGTGAGGCTCTCCGATTCATCCCTGGCGGCATTGCCGGATCGATCCACGGCGATTATGGCGACTTTGTAATTTGCTGGCGGAAGATTGGAGCCGCAATAACCGGTGAACCTTCCATCTCGATTCAGGTCGAGCATGAGGTTCATGCGATTGCCTACCTCGGCATAGACGGTTTCAATTCCCGCCTCNNTCCTGAACATAGGCATTGATCTCTGCTCTGGGCGAGCCGATTTTCAAGGAAGAGGGGCTGACGCTTACTCCCATGATCACCGGTGGGCGGCCGTCATCTTCACTGGAATTGAAGTAGCTGCTATACTCTTTCGCAAACCAGATACTGGCCTTATTATTCTTCAGAGAGTCTTGCACCGGAAAGCCAGCCGCAAAGCTCAGAAGAACTGCCAGAAGAATAAGACAGATAATGGACCGGGAGTTCACTTAACTATAATTATCAATTTCAGTGCTCTTATATCTGCCGGTAGCAGCCACCGCTATTTTCCATCAGTCTTATCTGGAATATCGGAGGGGGAATTGGCCTGCCAATCCCGCCAGGAATATATTGAGGCATCATAGTCCAGCAATGTCAAAGCCAGCCAGATCATGGATGCTTTAACCCCGGTATTGGTGTAGACCACCACCGGCCTTTTCTTATCCAGGGATGAGAATAGCTGGCTCAAGGCAACGTCATCCTTTATTTTCTTGCCCTCTAAAACCAGGTCATAGGGGATGTTTATGCTGCAGGGAATCGATCCCGCCTTAAATTCTGCCTCACCCCGGGCATCTATGATCTGGGCCCCACCGCCTTTTACAAAGGAATACGATGCCAGAAGATCCGTCTCAAGAGAGGGATTATAATCGGCAGGAGACAGATGTTGGGCCTGGGCGGAAGTGGGATATCCTGCCTTCACCCAGTCGTCCATTCCCCCGTCCAGAAGGCTGACATTCCTGTGGCCCAGGTACTTCATAATCCAGTAGACATAGGTGGCTGCCGATGGCCCGCCGCCGCAGGGCTGGCATTCTCCGTAGATGAGGACGGCATCATCCTGGCTTATGCCTGCTCCTCCCAGGATCTCCCCCATCTCCGGGGCAGTTTTGAGGCTGCCGTTTGAGAGAAAATCGGTGTAGGGAATGCTTATGGCTCCTGGTATGTACTCAGCGGGCTCCGGGCTGATATCGAGAATAATCTTCCAGTCCTGGACGGCTTGCAGGGGAGTCAGAAGCTCTGCCCTTCTGGCTCCTTCGACTTGCGTCTCTTCCCACCCATCCGTTGCTCCGGCTCCGGAAGTATTGGATGTGTTCAATTGCAGAAGCGCAAGCCCGTTATAAGGCAGGCTCTGCCAGGCGGGGGATACACCGCTTATGTCCGCTGGAGACACCGCTACGCTGACAGACATGGCTCCTGTTCCCACCGCCGCTAAAACCAGGATGGCGGCAATGGTTTTCCCGGCTATTGCTCCTGGCGGCAAAAGCATTCTTTTCATGCAGTGGAGTTCAGAGCCGCTTCCTGATCAAGCGTTTGCTGGTTGATCCGGTAGTTCTCATAGGAGTAGAGACGGGCATCATAGCCCAAGAGCTCCAGGGCGTACCAGACCACCGATGCCTTGAGGCCGGTATTGGTGAAGACCACCACCGGCTGGTCTTTATCCAATATGCCAAAGACCCTCTCCAGCCTGGATTCGTCCTGGATCCTGTTGCCAGAGATCACACTCTCGTAGGGAATATTGATGGCTCCGGGGATGGAAGATGTTGCGAACTCTCCTATGCTTCTGGCATCAACTATCTGGGCCTGGCCACTCTCCACGTAGCTGTATTCTGCTGTGAAATTGGAGTTGACCTGGGGGACAAAGGCCTTAGCTGGCAGAATCGCCGAATCATTGGAAGTGGGCAATCCCGCTCCAGACCAGTCCTCTACCATCCCATCCAGGACTTTCACATCATCATGTCCCAAAGATCTCAGGATCCAGTAGACGAAGGTGGCCGGAGCCGGGCCGCCGCCGCAAGGCATGCACTCTCCATATACGATCACTGCATCATCGCGGGATATTCCGGCATCTCCCAAAATGGCCGCCAGCTCATCAGCGCTTCGCACCATGGTATGATTTAAAAACTGGGTATAGGGGATGACAATGGAGCCAGGGATGTGCTCTGTGGAGTTCTCGCTGATATCCATATAAATGACATCGCCACTGGCCTCTTTTACCGGGGCGATCATGGTCATTGCCCTCTCGCTGCGGACAGTGGCCTGGTTTTCTTCTGCCGTCCTGGCAGGGGAGGCTTTCTCTGTCATCTGGCTGGCATTGCTCTCTGCCTCTATGCTAGCAGCTGATGTATTTGCCGATTGGTCAGCAGATACATTGGAATCCTCAAATCCGGAGAGGGATTTCTTCCAGATGCCCACCCGGTTCTTCTGGGCAGTATTCAGGCCCGCCATGACCGTTTCCTTCGCTCCCGCATCGGGATTGCCGATCTCATCCAGCTTGGCCATGGGATCCCAGCCGCCGCCGCCCTGGCAGGCCTCGCAGTAGGCTTCTCCTGCATGTGCTCCATTTGCCAGCACCAATAGCGCCAATAGGGCTATACCAACTGCTCCTCTGGAAAAGGAGCTCGTATATGATATTAAATGCTTCATACTCTCCCCACTCGGTATGCATAAGATGATAATATAAATTTCTATGAGGCAAAGCCGCTTCTGGCTGTGACCTCAATCCGGCCCAGGCTCTCTTGAAGCTCATTGCCTCTCTGGTCCTTTGCCTCCAGCACTATATCGTATGATCCTGGCTGCAACAGCGCCGTGGAAAACAGGCCCTGATAGAGCCCTTCCGACAGGACCAGCCGGCAGTAACCCTGAGCCTCTCTGGAGTCCTGATAAGCCCGGGCCACGACCTGGAGCAGTGGATGGCGCGACTGAAGATCGACCTTGATGTTTATGCTGTCTCCCACCCTCAACTGAGATGGATTGATCTCCCGGCTCAAGAGGGAGATCTGCCTGACCTGGCCACCCATAATGGGATAGCGGTCCATAGAGGTTGGGCTGACGATATAGGGCTCATCCCCGAATCCATCCTGGCCGGGCATATCCTGGCGGGAGCCGTTCATCTCGTCCCGGCCAGTGTAATCGCTCCAGAGGTTCCCTCCCAGGGGATATTCTCTGTTCCAGGTATTCCTGCCTCTATCATCGGCCTGGAGGGCATTCTCTATGATGCGGTTGCCGTAGATGCTGTTCTCTCCCGATTCCAGGAATATACCCGTCTGGCTCCCGGAGATGTTGTTGAAGGCTACGGTATTGGCCCCGGAGCGGCTCTGGATCTGCAGCCCGTAGCGGCTGTTGTAATTGATCTCATTGCCGGTGATGCTGTTGCCGCTGGAGGCCTCCATGAGGGTGATACCGGCCACAGCATTATTCTCAATGGTGTTGTTTGCGATCATATTTCCGGTGCAGTTGAAGCGCAGATCCAGGCCGGAGTTGGTGTTCTGGGACATATCGTTGTTC
>MTKZ01024300.1_pt4 | contig 15774 bp, 6 predicted proteins | sample 1042781 | NCBI WGS metagenome assembly MTKZ01 (sample SAMN06212207, study PRJNA360539) | anaerobic digester metagenome | biome: Wastewater treatment plant; material: sludge; isolation source: anaerobic digester fed with sludge from wastewater treatment plant | place: Denmark: WWTP Viborg ...
AAAAAACGGAAAAAAGTTCTTGACAAATAATCGGATATTTCATATTTTAACGTTCGAATTACAAACTTACTGCGAGGCTAGGGCTTAGCGAAGAATATTGCCAGCCCTGCCGCGGCCAGAGCAGGTTAATAGTTGCTGCAAGCGAGGCGGCTTATGAAACAAAACAGCGAGTCAGCCGGCCGCGCTCCTGTCCGAAGCACACCGGTCGAACGGGAATGTTTCCCTTCATTCTCCGGCGCAGAGATCAAACACACTTTCCACTCAAGCCTGTCCGCCAGGCCGTCCCGAGGGGCGGTTCCGGGCGGCATCCGCATCAATCCACAAACGGGACCATCCACAATCCCAAGCACAAGGAGCAACTCATGAAAAAGACGATTTTAACGTTTGTTATCGCCACTTGTTGCCTGTTGCTCGCCGCACAGGCACAGAACTGGACCTGGGTCAGCCGGGGCGGAGGTTCGACCGCCGATTACGGCCGCGCTCTGGCGATTGACAACCTCGGCAACCAGTATGTGGTGGGACATTTCACCGGCACGGCCTATTTTGGCGGCAGCGGGTTGAGCAGTGCCGGCGACACCGACATCTTCATCGGCAAACTCGATCCCTCCGGCATGTGGCTGTGGGCAAAACGCGCCGGCGGAACCGCTGGCGACGCCGGTTTGGGAGTCGCGACAGATAACGCCGGCAACATTTACGTGAGCGGGTATTTCCAGGGCACGGCGACCTTCGGAACCACCACCCTCACAAGTTTCGGTATGCTCGATATTTTCACAGCCAAACTGGACGGCGCGGGAAACTGGCTGTGGGTGGCGCAGGCCGGGGGACCGGGAGACGATTACGGCCACGGCATAATTGTCGACAGCCTCGGCTACATCCATCTGACGGGATGTTTCACGGGTTACGCCAGTTTTGGCGGTATTTACCCAACGTATTCCGGCTTAACCGATATCTTCGTGGCCACACTTAGTCCCTCCGGCAGCTGGACCTCGTGCGTCAGCGCCTACGGTTATGACAACGACTACGGCCACGGCATCACGCTAGATTCCTCTGGTAACACTTATGTAACGGGAACCATCAAGGGCCTGTCTTTCTTTGGCAGTTACACGCTGATGGGGGCCGGCGCGGCTGATATCTTTGTGGCCAAACTGAGCCCCACCGGTACCTGGCTCTGGGCCCGCCAGGCCGGCGGAACCGGGGACGAAGACTGTCAAAGCGTCGCCCTGGACGCTTCGGGCAATGTCTATATCGCAGGTTTATTCGCCGGCACGGCTACTTTCGGCCCGACCAGCCTGGCCAGCAGCGGCGGACAGGATGTATTCGCGGCGAAATTCGGTCCCGCGGGCAACTGGCTCTGGGCGAAAAAAGCCGGCGGGACAGGCAACGACCTGGCCCTGAGCCTCGCCGTCGGTCCGCAGAACGTTCCCTACCTGGCGGGTGCGTTCGCCGGCACCTGCGTGTTTGGCGGCATCAGCCTGGCCAGCGCCGGCAGCTACGACATTTTCCTGGGCCGGCTGGATCCCTCGGGTAACTGGTGCTGGGCCGAAAAGGCCGGCGGAACGGGTGACGACCGCTGCTACTGCCTTGCTTTGGACAGTTCCTCAAATGCGTTTCTGGCCGGATCGTTCGAGGGAACGGCCGTCTTTGGCCCCGTAAATTCAGTCGGCGCCGGCTCCAGCGACGTTTTCATCGCCAAACACCTGGCTTCGCTCACGGCCCAGATCGGCGTGGGAACGGCCTCCAACAACTCCGTATCATACCCAGCTGTCTACGGCGGCTGGTTTAAAAACGCCCGCGAGCAGTATCTGATCGGGGCGGGAGAGCTGGCGGACCGGGGCGCCGGAGCGGGAAACATCTATTCCGTTTCCTTCGACGTCGCAGCCGTGAATTCCTGCGGGGCGCTGCCCAACCTCAAGATCCACCTGGGCCAGACCGCTGAAACGCAATTGGGAACGACCTTCCTGACTGGTTTGACGCAGGTTTTCAGCGTCGCCTCCTACCTACCCGTGGCAGGGCGGAACACCCATGTCTTCAGTACGCCCTTTGCCTGGGACGGCGTTTCCAACCTGGTCGTGCAGGTCTCCTTCGATATGCAGGCAAACTACACGACCAACACCAGCACTTATTACAGCTCCACCAGCCCCTTGCTCAGAACGCTGTACTTCTGTAGCGACAGCACCCATTGGTATGATTATCCCACCGGTTCTCTAACATCAAACCGGCCCAACGTCACGTTCAACCTGACTCCCGGCGGAGCTGTCGCTCCCTTCCCGGCGATCCTCTACACGCCTGTCAACGGAGCGGCGATGCAGACTCTATCCACCACGCTGAACTGGGTGGGCGGGGGTGGCAATCCGCAGACTAACAAGATCTATTTCGGGACGCAAAATCCACCGCCATACCTGGCTTCGGTGGCGGGCAACGTGACCAGTTTTGCGCCCAGTTTAGCTTACGGGCAGACATATTTCTGGCAGGTCGTGCCCCACAACGCTCTGGGCGACGCCGTCAACTGCCCGGTATGGAGTTTCAGCACGCATCCCGATCCCCAGATCCAGACGCTGCCCTACACCCAGAATTTCGACAGCGCCACCGTTCCCTATCTGCCCTTCGATTGGAGCAAGATCGTGGCCTCCAGTTCTACGGGAGCCACGGTGCAACTTTACAGCGACCCCAACCTGGCCCACAGCGCGCCGAATTTAGTCCTGATGTACAACGAGAGCGACGCCAACGCCACGCTGATCCTGGCGGGGCCGCCGCTTTCCCCGGCTATAGGGCTGAACAACGCCGGGGTGGTTTTTTGGGCCAGGGGCTATGCCGGCAACTGGCCGCTCTCCGTCGGAGTGATGAGCGATCCCGCCAATGCCGCCACCTTTACGGAAATCGCTTCGCTCACGCTTAACGATTCCATGGCAGAATACGTGGTTTCCCTGGCCAACTACACCGGAGCCGGCAACAGGATCGCCTTCCGGCACGGCAATGGCGGCACCGACCGCTACATCCTGATCGATGACGTCAACATCGTGGCGCTGGTCCAGCACGACCTGGCCTGCCGCTCCCTGGCCGGAGACGAGTTTATCATTGCCGGAGCCGCAGCCACGTTCTCCGCCACAGTTTACAACCAGGGGCGCTCGACGGAAACGTCCTATTCCGTGAAGCTTCTGGACAGCGACAACAACGAACTTGTCTCCTCCCCCGGCGTCACTCTCGCCCCGGCCGCGACTGCCAGCATCCCGTTGAACTGGATCCCCAGCGTGTCCGGCAACGTGGCGGTCCACGCCAGAGTGCAGCTTATTGGGGATGCCAATCCGGCCAATGACGATAGCCCCGCAATAAGCGTACACATCAGCCCGGCGAACGCCGCTTTGGTCACCATCGGCAGCGGAACGGACAATCTGCGCCTGCCGGTCAACACTTTCTATGGCTTCACATACAGCCAGTGCATCTACCTTCAAAGCGAACTGAACCTGGTCGAACACCGGATCGACAGGATCTATTACCATTGGAACGGATTCGAATACGCGGACCTTTCCGACCAATGGGTCGTGTACATGGGCCACACCAGCGCCTCCGCGTTCACTTCCACGACGAACTGGCTGCCCCTGTCCTCGCTAACCCAGGTTTTCAGCGGCCAGGTACTCACCTCCGCCGTTCCGGGTTGGGTGGAGATCGTTCTGGACACTCCGTTCATCTACGACAACGTCAATAACCTGGTTGTCGCGGTGGAGGAAAACGAAGCGGGCTACGACTCTTCCGCGGGATTTTTCTATTGCACGTCAAGCTCCGGAAACCGAAGTCTGCGATTTTATGACGACGCCACCAATCCCAGCCCCGGATCGCCACCCGCCGGAACGCTACTGGCCGGATTTGCCAATCTCAGGTTGGAGTGCACTCCGCTGGCCCCGGTCTATGCCATCGATCCCGGTAACTGGAACTTCGGCCAGGCGGAACTATTGAATCCCTCGCTCAAACAATACGCGGTCAGCAACGCCGGCTGGGGCTCCATCCAGATCGGCAGCGGGGACGTTTACATCCTTCCCGGCAGCGATCCGGAAGGGAATTTCACGCTCACGGGGCTCAGCCTGCCAGTCAACTTGGGTCATTATCAGCAATTGCTGTTCAATGTGGTCTTCACACCGCAGTCTTTGGGATACAAAACCGCGACCCTTGCCGTGGCGGACAACCTGAACCGGACGCTGCATACTTACGGCCTGAGCGGAACCGGGCTGGTGGAGATGGGATTTGCCGCCATCGCGCTGAACGGCACAGTCGTTGGAGGCAACAACGTAAACCTGAACTGGGTGTCTTCCTACACCGACGGCTATGGCAACTGGATCCACTGGGACGATGGCGCCTATTCGTCGGCGATAGGCGGTTCGGCGGCGGTCTTCTCAGTGGCGCAGAAATTCACCACGGCCAACCTCGCCGCCTACGCCGGACAAATGCTGCAGACCGTTAAATTCTATCCCGCCGCGGCCGCCAATTCCTTTACGGTCAAGGTCTGGACGGGTAACGACGGCAATGTGGCGCCCACGCTCCTGGTCGCTTCCCAAACGGTTTACAATCCCCAGATCGCCGCCTGGAACGAGATCACCCTGGCCACGCCCGTGCCAGTCTCTGGAACCCAGGCCCTCTATATCGGCTATGAAGTGGACGCTTCGACAGGCTACCCCGCCGGCACCGACAACGGTCCAGCTGTGGCCGGATACGGTGATCTTATCTTCTGGGGCGGCGCCTGGAGCAGTATGTACACGAGTTACGGATTGAATTACAACTGGCTGGTACAGGGTTACGTAACACCTGGAGCGCCCGGCAAAAGCTTGCCGCTGATGAGCGTTCCGGTGATCTCCGCAGAACGCGACGACCGGAGCGTGGTTCCCATTTTGCCGCTCGCGGCGCCGCCTGATCTGGCCGTGGCTTCTTCCGAAAACATGAGCGGCGAACGCGGCCTGCAGGGCTATAATGTTTACCGGGACGGCATCCTGCTTACGCCAGTGCCGATCGCGGCCGTATCCTACACCGACCCGAATGTGGCAAATGGAACGCGTAACTATCAGGTGGAGGCCGTCTATGTCACGCATACGGTCAGTTCCAACGTCCTCAGCCTGACGATCCCGATGCTGGATCTGCCTTTCAGCGAGGACTGGTCGAGCGGCTCGCACCTTACCCAGCAATGGAGCCTGGTCGGGACAAACTGGTCGGTGTTCGGGGATTACGGCTATCCCGCGCCCGCGATGCTATTCCAATACTATCCCTCGGTGACAAATTACAACCTTTACTGCACCAGCCAATGGCTGGATGGAAACTACCCCGGCGCGATCACCCTGAGTTTCGACGTCATGCTTAACAACTATGGCCTGACAGCAATCAACTACATGAGTTGGGAAGTCTTTGACGGCGGCGTCTGGCACACTTTGGGAACGCTGTCCTCGGCCGGAGGCAACATCCCCTGGACCACCTACAACTACGATATCACGACCTACGCCAGCGGACATTCGTTCCTGATCAGGTTTTGGGCGCATGGCGCGAACAGCTGGTATATCAATTTCTGGATAATTGACAATATCTCCATTAACATTCCCTTCGCGAACACGCCGCCGGCGACGGTCAGCATTGCCGGCTCGGGAGAAAACGTCACACTGAGTTGGTCGGCCGTCTACGGGGCAAGCTGGTACGCGGTTTACGCCTCCGACGACCCGGAAGACTTTCCGGATCTACCCTTGACCACAGTGGCCGGCAGCGTGACCAGCGTGACTTTGCCCTCGGAACAGAAAAAGTTCTTCAAAGTGACTTCCGGCGCGGGATCCAATCCCTACGTCGCCAAATAACCAATCCTGTCCATGATACGCCCCCGGTTCCGGCCGGGGGTATTTTCGCCTGGGACGCCGGACCAGATGGAATGGTCCCCGATATTACCGGAAAAGTATAATGTTGCGGCTTCACCGGGCGGGAATAATATCCGGCGGCAGATACCTTTGCGCGAGCGGAGAAAAAAACTGCGAACTTTCGCTTGACAGAAATCGTAACTTCCTATTTAAATGTTAATCACAGTGCTGGACCAGCGGGCGTTAAAGTTGCGTTCGATCTGGCAACAGCTTGTCCGAGTAGTTTTTATCGATATGAGTTGCAAGGGAGGTTTTGGATGTTTTCGAAGATTCGAAAACGCAACGGAAACATAGTCAGTTTTGATCGGCAAAAAATAGTGCGGGCCATTCAGAAAGCGGGAGAAGCCACCGGCGAATTCAACGCTGAGATCGCCGAGGTGCTCACCCTCCGCGTCGTGAATCTGGCCATGCAAATCATAAATGAGGAACTTCCGGAGGTTGAGCGCATCCAGGACATCGTCGAGGAAGTTCTGCTCGCCTCCCCCTACAAAAAATCTGCCAAGGCCTACATCATCTACCGCGACCAGCATGCCCGCATCCGTGAGATGTTTTCCACCGCCGGAGTGCAGCTCATCGACCAATACCTGGAGAAATTGGACTGGCAGGTCAACGAAAACTCGAACATGGCCTATTCGCTGCAGGGCTTGAACAACTACATCGCTTCCGAAGTCAGCAAAACCTACTGGCTCAATAAGATATATCCACCAGAGATCAGGCGTGCCCACCTTGAGGGCGACATCCACATCCACGACCTCGGCCAGCTCTCCGTCTATTGCGTGGGCTGGGATCTGATGGATCTTTTGGTGACCGGATTCTGCGGTGCTGAGGGCAAGGTCGAAAGCAGCCCTGCCCGGCATTTCCGCAGCGCGCTGGGCCAGATCGTGAACTTTTTCTACACTCTGCAGGGCGAGGCTGCCGGAGCGCAGGCTTTTTCCAATTTTGACACCCTGCTGGCCCCCTTCATCCGTTACGATGGCCTATCCTACGATGATGTGAAGCAGGCGCTGCAGGAATTCGTCTTCAACATCAACGTCCCCACGCGGGTGGGATTCCAGACGCCATTCACCAACATCACGCTGGATCTGCATCCGCCGGATATTTACAAAGACACGCCGGTGATCCTGGGCGGCGAGCCGCAGGACGTCTGTTACGGCGATTTCCAGGCCGAGATGGATCTGATCAACCGCGCCTTCCTGGAAGTGATGATCGAAGGCGACGCCAAGGGCCGCGTCTTCACCTTTCCCATCCCCACCTACAACATCACCAAAGATTTCGACTGGGACGACCCCAAGCTGGATTATCTCTGGGAGGCCACGGCCAAATACGGCATCCCCTATTTTTCCAATTTCGTCAATTCCGACCTCGATCCCAACGACGCCCGTTCCATGTGCTGCCGCCTGAGACTGGACACGCGCAAGCTGGAAGCCCGCGGCGGCGGACTCTTTGGCGCCAATCCCCTCACCGGCTCGATCGGCGTCGTGACGCTGAACCTGCCGCGCATCGGCTACCGCGCCCACAGCGAGGAGGAGTTCTTCGCCTTGCTGGAAGAGGCTTTGCAGACCGCGAAAAACAGCCTGGAGATCAAGCGCAAGATCCTCGAACGCTACACCGCCAACGGCCTTTATCCCTACACCAGATTTTACCTGAAGAAGATCCACGACCGCTTTCTGGAGTATTGGAAGAACCACTTTTCCACCATCGGGATCATCGGCATGAACGAAGCCAGCCTCAACTTCCTGGGCAAAAACCTGGGCAGCGAGGAAGGCCGCGCCTTCGCCCTCAAGGTGATGGACTACCTGCGCGCACGCCTGGTGGAGATCCAGACGGAGACGGAATCCAACTACAACCTGGAGGCCACTCCGGCCGAAGGAACCAGTTACCGCCTCGCCATCCTGGACAAGAAGCTCTTTCCGGACATCATCAGCGGCAATTGCCAGACCGACACGCCTTTTTACACCAACAGCTCACAACTGCCGGTGAACTATTCCGACGACATCTTCGAGGTGCTGGACCTGCAGGACGAACTGCAGACCAAATACACCGGCGGCACGGTACTCCACATTTTTGGCGGGGAAAGGGTCGAACACGGGGAAAGCATCCGCAAATTGGTCCGCACCATCTGCGACAGCTACCGGCTGCCCTACTTCACGTTTTCGCCCACTTTCAGCATCTGTTCCCAACACGGTTACCTGGACGGCGAACAGCCCGTCTGCCCGCAGTGCCACAAGACTACGGAGGTCTATTCGCGCATCGTGGGCTACCTGCGTCCGGTCTCGCAATGGAACGAGGGGAAAAAGGCGGAATTCAAGCTGCGCACCACTTTCGATCCCATAAAAAGCAGTCAGTCCCACCACCACGATCCTCATCCCGGCGTCAGCCGCCACGTTTTGTAGCCGCAGCACGATGAAGATCGGAGGTTTCCAGAAGTTTTCCTTGCTCGATTATCCGGGGCAGTTGGCGGCGATCGTTTTCTGCCAGGGCTGCAATTTCCGCTGTCCCTACTGCCACAATCCGCAGCTGGTGGATCCCAAACGCTACACCAAGCCTCTGCGTAACAGCCGCGTCATGGATTTTCTCAGCCGGCGCCGGGGCAAGCTGGGGGCGGTGGTCATTTCCGGCGGCGAACCCACCTTCCAGCCTGATCTGGTCGAATGTGTCAGCCTCCTCAAGTCCTGGGGCTACTTGGTCAAGATCGATACCAACGGCTCTTTCCCGGAGACGGTGCGGGCCCTGACCGGGCGGAATCTGGTGGATTATTGGGCCATGGACCTCAAAGCCCCGCCGGATCTGTATCCGCTGCTCTCGCGCAATAGCGTCCCGGTCGAAAACATCCTGGAAAGCATGCGGCTCATCCGCTCCGGCGGCCGTCCCTACGAATTCCGCACCACCTTTTTCGAACTGCTTTTCACCTGGGAGGACATCGCCCGCATCCAAAACCTTTTGGAACCCGGGGACAAATACGTGCTCCAGGAATGCCGCTATTCCGGCACGCTGGAAAACCTCCGCATTACTGCGCCCCAAGATGGGAAAGACGAGCTTACGTTTTTGCACCTGCAGGACAATCCGGCCTGCCAATCCCTGCTGCGTTGGGGCGACCGGCACCGGGTGAATATCGAGATCCGCTCGCTGTAAAAAACTATGGCCAGCGTCCGCATCGAACCCCTCCTGCCGCGCTCTGCCAAGCCTTCCCGCTATATCGACCACGAGATCAACGCTGTCCGCAAAGCTTGGCAGCCGGTCAATGTCTGCTTTGCCTATCCGGACGTTTATGAGGTGGGCGTCTCGCACCTGGGCATCAAGATCCTCTACTCGATAGTGAATTCCCTGGATGGCATCATGGCCGACCGCACTTTCCTGCCCTGGCTGGATATGCTGGAACTTATGCGCCGGGAGGGTTTGCCGCTCTTTGGACTGGAAAGCCGCCGGGAACTGAAGGACTTCGATCTGCTGGGGATCACGCTGCAAAGCGAACTGACTTACACCAATATCCTCGAGATGCTGGATATTGCTGGCATCCCGGTCCACGCCAACGCGCGGGACGGAGCGCAGCCCATCATCATGGCGGGAGGGCCTTGCGCGACCAATCCTCTGCCACTGGCCGATTTCATCGACGTTTTCTTCCTTGGCGAGGCGGAGGAAGCTATCCTCGAGATCGCGCGGATCTTCCAAACATACAACGACAGAGCGGTACGCCTGGGAAAACTCGCTTCAGTGGAGGGCTGCTTCGTTCCGGCGCTGCACTGGGGAAAAATGGGCGGAGGCTGGAAAGTCAAACTGAGAAAGTTTGCCGGCTTCTCCGAAAGCAACCTGTTGCACACGCCGCAACTGCTTTCCTGGCAACTGGCCACCCACAACCGTTGCGTGGCGGAAATCATGCGCGGCTGCTCACGCGGCTGCCGCTTTTGCCACGCGGGCTATTTTTATAGGCCAGTGCGGGAACGCCCGCCGGATCTGGTTTTACGGGAGATCCTCCAGGAAGTGGAGGCCAGCGGTTGGGACGAAGCAGGCTTGCTCTCGCTTTCCAGCAGCGACTATTCCTGCCTGAAAGGCCTCTTGAAAGGCCTGCTGGAGGCCATCGACACGGATAAGACGCACGTCGCCCTGCCGTCTTTGCGGGTGGATTCCCTCGACGCCGAGACCGTGGAACTGATGCGCAAACTGGGTCGCGAAGGCCTGACCATCGCTCCGGAAGCCGGCTCCCAGCGCCTGCGCGACGTGATCAACAAAAACCTCAGCGAAGCCGGGATCCTGGACGGCGTGCGCACCGCCCTCCAACTGGGCTGGCAAAAGGTGAAACTCTATTTCATGATCGGCCTGCCCACCGAGACGGATGAGGACATCGCCGGCATCATAGACCTGATCGCAAAGATTTCCGCCGCAGGCTATAAGCGCATGCAAATTAATGTAACGCTTTCACCTTTTGTGCCCAAACCCTTCACTCCCTTCCAATGGGCAGCGATGTTACCCGCTGAAGAACTCCTGCAGCGCTGCCTGCTGGTCAAACAAGCCTTTGCCCGCCAACGCAATATCAAGATCAAATACCACACCATAGAAAACTCCCTTTTGGAAGCGGTTTTCGCCCGCGGCGACCGGCGCCTGGGTGANNCGGCATCGATATAAGTGATTATCTGCGCGAACCATCCCGGGACGCGGACTTGCCCTGGGACTTCATCGACACCGGCGTGACGCGGGACTTTCTGCTGGCCGAACTGCAGAAAGCCGAACGGGGAGAAACCACTCCCGACTGCCGGGAAAGCTGCGCCAGTTGCGGCGTCTGCGGACCGGAGATCCAGACCGTCATAGCCGGTCCCATCGCCATGGCAGCGATCTCTTCCGAAAAAAAACCGAAATCAGTTCAAGCCCAGCCAATCGGCCAGCCTTACCGCTATCGGATCTTTTACTCCAAAACCGGCTTGTTGCGCTTCATCTCGCATCTGGATTGGATGAGGATGCTGTTTCGCCTGATCTCCAAGGCCCCGCTGGAAACCGTTTTCACGCAGGGCTTTTCGCCGCATCCCCGGGTCAGCCTTTGTCCGCCTCTGCCCTTGGGAGTCGAAAGCGAGTGCGAATTCTTCGACATCGCCTTCCGGGCCAGGCACAGCTCTGAAGAGATCATAGCAGCCCTCAACCGCAGCCGCATCGAGGGATTTTCCGTTCTGCGCTGCGAAGTGGCAAACTCCCAAAGCGCCCTACCCAGTGGGGAAGAGATCGTCGTCGCGGTGCCGAAAAGCTACATCCAGCTTATACATCAGGCCCTGGAGCATTTTGCGGCTGAACAGATACACTCCTTCACCAAAAGGACTGAGACTCGCACCAAGGACTACGACCTGAAACGTATCATCCTGGATACCAGTTGGCAAGGAAACCAGGTCACCCTCTTCAAAAGCCTGGCCAGCCCCGGCCTCTACGACGTTCTGGCGGAACTTTTCCAACTGGACAAACCCACTCTCTACACACTCGACACCAGCCGCCGCGGCTGGCTCTTTTCATAAGTCCTATTTATCTGCGGAGCAATCTCTTAGAAAAAAATCCCCACCAAACCGAAAAATAACTTGACTTAATTTGGGCAGGGATGAAAAGAGAGATATCAAGATGAGAGGTGTATAATGAAAAACCTTGTTTTCACCATCCTGGCCTGCCTGCTTGCGGCGGGCGTCTTTGCCCAGTGGAGCACGGATCCCACGGCTCCCAACCTCATTGCCGGTTTTCCCGGAGAACAAGTTATGCCCAAAACGGCCGTCGCCGAGAACGGGAACGTCTACATCTGCCGTTTTGACAACAACGGAGGCGCTTACAAAGTTTACCTGAATCTCCTTTCCCCACAGGGTGTTCCGCTCTGGGCGGATCCCAACGGACTCCTGATCAGCGAACACACGCAGATGAGCTGGCTTACGGAATATGACCTCACTGTCGATAACGACGGCAACGCGGTCATCGTGTTTCAGGACATCCGCAACGCGGACGTGAACAACGTCGTAGCCTACAAGGTCAGCCCCACTCAGGTCTTTTTGTGGGGGGTGGACGGAGTGGCCGTGTCGTTGGATACCAGCACCGACTACAGCAACATGTCGCCGGTGGTTTTCAATTCCTCCGACAACAGCACCTTCGTCGCCTGGCAGCGCCTGGGTCCCAACAACACCATCGCGGTCATCAACCGCCTCAGCGCCACAGGCCAGAAACTCTGGGGCGATAACGGCATCCAGATCACTCCGCCAACGGGCAGCACGACCTGGCCGCAGGTCATCCAATCCGACGGCGACAACATCCTCCTGAAATATTACCAGGATACAGGACCGGTCTGGGCTCCCACCCGCCATCTACACGTGGCCAAATACAATGCCGGCGGAATCTGGCTCTGGGACTCCGTGATGACCGACGCCGGCGGAATGACGGCGTGGCAGCAGCTGATCCCCTTCGAGCCGGATGGGGCCGGCGGTGCGATCCTGGCCTGGTACGAAGACCGCGACCAGAATATGGACAACGACGTTTACTGTCAGCACGTCAATGTCTCCGGCGGCATCACCATGCCCGAAGACGGAGCTCTGATGAGCGTCGATCCCTCGCAGCAGCAATATTATCCGGAACTGGCTGTGGACACGGCCAATCAGAACATTTACGCCTTTTTCCGGGTGACCAACGCCAATCAGGACAACTGGGGCCTGGGACGGCAAATGCTGGATTATTCGGGAAACCGGCTGTGGGGCGAAACCGCGCCGCTCTTTGTGGACATCTCGTCTTTTGAAGCCAACACCATCGGCGCTTATTACACGACGCACGGAGCCATTTGCCTGTTTGAGCGCGGCGTCGACAACCTTTACGCCACCTGCTACCGTTCCTCCGGAAATCTTGGCTGGAACAACGTGACGACCATCGCCGAGTCCAATCCGACCAAATATCATTTCGATTTCGCGTCCCATCCCGACCAATGGTGCGTTCTGGCCTGGGAACAGGGAGGCACGGAAATGGACATCTACGCCATGCGTCTCAACGGCAACGGCTCATTGGGGATGGAATATCCGTCTCCGCGGGCGCTTACGGCCAATTTCGTCCCGCCGGATGCCGTCTTGCTGAACTGGCAGGCGTCTTCGGCCTACATCGTTCCTGATTCTTACTACATCTACATGAACGGCACAGAAGCCCAGGTGGTGGCGGGAGACGTCCTGACCTATACGGTCACCAACCTCAGCCCCGGCAGTTACGATTTCTATTTGAAAGCCCGCTACGGCGACGTTTATTCCGAACCAACCGAGACTGTGACAGTTACAGTGACAGCCAATGACGATGCCGCGATCCCGCCTTGCGAACTGAATTTAGCGATTCGTCCCAATCCTTTTTCAACTTCGGCCACTTTGACCTTCTCATTGGATAAGCCCGCGCCGGATTGTCATCTCACCGTTTTCAACCTCCGCGGGCAAAAAGTGGCGGAGCTGCTGCTACCTGCCCGTAAGGGAATGAACGAAGCCGTCCTGGAGCCGCAAGCCCTCGGCCTCAGAGAAACGGGCGTTTTTTTACTCAGGCTGGAAGCCGGCGGATCGTCCACGCAAGAGAAGATCGTCTATATGAAATAGGATTATTCTGAACCTTACTGCCGCGGATTTGGAAGTTGGACCGCCCTTTCTCCCAGCAGGTCCGCACCTTGCCAGCTTCCGCCCGACTTCCCGCCGGTTGGGCGGGAACTCCTCGAGAAGCTGTGGAGAAGCTATGGAGAAGGTTCTGAGGGCTGAGAAAATTCAGTCTTTGCCGGCAGAACGCAGACAAAATGGGCTTGAAAACAAAGCCGGAGTCCCTTGATAATAGGGATTCCGACTTTTATTCCGGCTCTGGGGAATTTGATCTTGATAATAGAACGACCCACTCAAACTGAACCTGAGCCTTTTGTTTCAACTATATGCCTTCAATAACGAGGTTCAACCTGCGCTACAACCAGTTCGAACCGCCACGTTTGTAGGAGCCTGCATCTCTGCTCCACTTGGCATTCAAAGCCCTCTAGTGAAGTGTCAATCTCGATCATTACCGTCTTATATGGGGTCACAAACAATTTTTTCGAAAGCCGGATCAGAATCGGCTTCGCGTGTTGTAAGACCAAAAACCTGACAAATGAGCTTGACATATGAACTGCGATTAGCCATTCTGGAATCAAGTGGTAGATGATGCATCGCTTCCCTTTGTGTTAATTCTAATTCCTTATGCAAATGAGATGCTCCTTAGAAGGGAAGTAGCGAAATGGGGTTTTACCCCCAGAAGCGGTGGATAACAGACTGCTGCAAGGAGGAAGAATGAGCAGATTATTTATGATATGCGCTTTAGTGGCCGTAATGCATTCAATGGTAAACACAATCTCAGCTCAGACCAATTACCTGGATGTAATGACCTACATGAGTGGCGAATTCGGAGGGAGCGAATTTGGAGAATCTATAGCCAGCCTGGATTTCAACGGAGATGGTTACAAGGACCTGGTGGTGTCCTCGGGAGCCTGGAATCCCACCTTGACCTTTGCCGATCAAAATCGCTGGGGTAAGCTGTATTTCTATTGGGGAGGACCTGGTTTTGATAACAACCCAGATTTTGTGATCCCTGGTGCTTATAACTGGCAGATGGGCCCATATGCCAGTGTTTTCAACGCCGGGGATATGAATGGAGACGGGATTGATGACCTTATAATGTTCCAAAGATCACCAGCTTACGATAGCCAAATTGCAGTACTCTTTGGTAGGGCAAATCCCCAGAATTCGCCAGATTTATTATTAACGTACGCATATAATTCAGGCTCGGGGGTTAATGGTGTAGATATTATACCTCTCGGAGACATCAACGGTGACAATCAAGATGACATTTGCCTTGTTTTGTATTATGCGAATGGTTCAAAGGAAGTGTGTGTCTGGTCAGACTATACGTCTCAACCATGGCTTTATAAATCCACATTGAATCAACAAGCAAGACCCAGATTATGCGGCATAGGCGATGTAAACAATGATGGCTTGAATGACACTCTGCTACAAATCTCGATTAGTCCTTCAGGAGAGACTCATAATCGATTGGTGCTCTACTATGGCAGTCAAACATTTCCTGAAACCGACAGTCTGGTAATCTGCGATGATTCAAACAGCATTATCAAATCCTGGTCATGCCCGTTGGGAGATGTGAATGGAGACGGATACGATGATTTCACTGCTGGCAGTCTCATATATGACTATTCCCAGCATCTGTGGCTGGGAAGCGACAGCCTGTCGGCAGCCTGGAGCCTGGATCTCTCTGGAGATTGGCATAGCTTGACACATCAAATTAGCGAACGGGGCGCAGGTTACCCCATGGTGCATGGGGACCTGAATGGGGATGGCTACCAGGACGTCCTGGGCTTTCATAGTGAGGCCGGATACTTTAGCGGCTACCTTTATCTATGGATGGGTGGCCAATCCATGAATGGATACATGGACTACTTGAGGTTGGGAATGGATGGTTACGACTGCATGAATTATGGATGGTCCAAGGTGACAGGAGATTTCAATGCCGACGGATATTGCGACGTGGCTGTGGGAGCACCTTGGTGGGATGACGGGAGTATGCACTACGAGTCCGGCAGAGTTTACATCTTGGCCGGTAATGCCGATTTACATGATACCACTGTGGAGAGTGCTGACGATTTACTTCCTGTTCCCATAGTGGATAACTGGCAGATAGAGGTCTATCCCAATCCTTCAGCATCTCACAGACAGAGGCTCAACATAGCGTTCAAGGGCATTGGATACAAAGAAGCAGGCAACTATGCACTAGATATGTATAATATCAAAGGGCAGAAACTTCTGTCGCAAACTATCCCGATGGACAGCCTGCAGGATGGTTGTCTCATCTTGGAGTTAGACTCCCTGCCCAAGGGAGTTCTCTTGGTATCAATATC
>MTKZ01028858.1_pt1 | contig 15773 bp, 8 predicted proteins | sample 1042781 | NCBI WGS metagenome assembly MTKZ01 (sample SAMN06212207, study PRJNA360539) | anaerobic digester metagenome | biome: Wastewater treatment plant; material: sludge; isolation source: anaerobic digester fed with sludge from wastewater treatment plant | place: Denmark: WWTP Viborg ...
GTATGTAGGGGCTGTTTGGCTGAACAACAAAAAGGAGTGTCAACTATAGCAGGACTTGACACCATATAAGGCCCAATCATGCAATTTCATATTTACCAATGAATTGGAGATTTTCTGGCGCGTTGACTTGGGTATCATCATCTGTATTGATCTGCTTGTTAGGCCAACCCTGTTGCAGGCTATTAAGGTTATCTTCAGGCTCTCTTTCAAACCGAGTGGGTAAGTGTAATCGTTTTGTCTGTCTGTAACTTGGATTTATTCGGTTGCGGACCTGCAATCAATCTGAGCGAAGAGTCCCCAGTTTGTCCCGTAGGGACTAGGTATTTGTAACGACGGGTTTCTAACCCGGCGCAGCGTGCACTCCGTTACTCCCTCCCCCTTATGTAACCCCATCCCCCGCACCGCCAAATGACTCCGTCGTTTGGCGGTGCGTGGGATGGGGGTCGTCCTGTTTGTATGTTACGCGCTTGACCAGACGCCGGGCTCAAAGCCCGTCGTTACAAATACCTAGTCCCTACAGGACAAACTAGGCAAGTGAACACTGTAACTGTCTGGAGCGAAAACCATTGCCGACCCACTCGATTTGAAAGAGAGCCTATCTTTATATGACACAGATAGATACTATGTTAGCGAAATGCTCTGGCGGCGGACGCTGTGTAAAACAAAGCCAGATGAGGGATCAAATCCTGTGATATCATCTGGCCCCAAACATCCGGCCAGAGTCTCCCCTCCCTGTCCTGGACAAACACCGCAAAATCCGGGCAAAGAAAAACCCCGGGCATAAAACCCGGGGTTTCAGGTTTTTCCTTAACGGAGCAAACCGCTTATTTCATCAGGATCATTTTCCTGGTGCTGCTGTATTTGCCGGCGTTCATTTTGTAGTAATAGACACCGCTGGAGACTGATTGGCCGGAGTTGTCCCTGCCGTCCCAAACGATGCTGTGGCTGCCGGATGCTTTTTCCCCGTTGACGAGGGTTTTGACCAGCTGGCCTTTGACGTTGTAGATGCCGATCTCCACTGGCACTGCTTCCTTGACGCTGAAGCTGATCGTGGTGCTCGGATTGAAGGGGTTGGGATAGTTGCCCTTCAGTTCGGTGGCGATGGCCGGCGCGCCGGGATCGTCGTTGCCGACGGAACCGCCGTTGGCATGAATGGTCACATCGTCCACGTAGAAGACGGAGGCGTTGTTGGAAACGCAGCGGATGCCGATCCAGACATTCTGGTTGTCGTAGGCGGAGAGATCGTAGACGTATTCGGTCCAGTTAACCGGCGCTTCGACGTAGTTCGGCCCGGTGATGTACTGGAAGCCTTGCGGGATGATGGTCGGCAGGGTGGAAATCCCCACGCGGAAGCGTTCCAGCCCGTAAGTGGAGTTGTGCGAGCGGGCGTAGAATCTCAGCGCGCTGCCGGTTCCGAGATGGACGTTGGGCGCGATCATCCAATCGTTGTTGGGCGGGGTGGTGCTGCAGAAGCTGGCCGCCATCTTGGCTCCGCCATGCGGAGTGAGCGTGGTGATCGGAGGCGTCGTGGCCGAGGGAGTGAAGATAATGTAGGCCATCGCTTCGCCGGAGCCGGGGAAGTCGATCCCCTCAAAGCCGTAGGTGGTGGCAAGATCCACATCCAGCAGGGTCCAGGGCGCGAACTGCATCGCGAAATTGGGATAGGTCTCAAAGCCGTCGGTGAAGAAGGCCGGAGCCAGCTGGAAGTTAACCGTCACGTTGGTCGTGGCAGGAACTGATTCGCCGTTCGAGTAGACCGCGCTCACGCCGTAAAGATAAGTGGCGTTGGGTAGATCCAGATCCGTGTAGGTAGTGATGGAAGGATCGTTGATGGTGCCGATCAGGGTGCCGTCGCGGTAAACCTTGAAACCGGTGAGGACGCGCTCGATGCGGCTGAGTTCCTTGGTTTGCAGTCCCAGCGGAGCCTGGCTGTAAGCGATGGAGCGGTTTTCCGGGATCGGGGTGAGTACTACCGCTTTTTGGGCTGTGCCGGTGGTTACGAAGGTCTGGATCAGCCAGTTATAGGTAAGGCTTGAAGCCAATTCGGTGAGGGTGGCCCATTCGCCGCCGAAATACATCATATTGCCCTTGCCCTCGATCTGCGGGCCGGCATCGCAACCGGCGGGGTAGCCGCCCTGGGTGTTGCATTCGTAGCCGACGTAGAGATCGCCCGCGGTGGGAACGGGCACGGGGGTGTTCAGCACGCAGAGGTTCCATTCGTCAAGCGTGACGGGCGTTACGACCTGCGAGGAGACCAGGGTTCCGGCACCGGCAGCGGTTCCGCCGGTCCAGACTTTCACGGTGTAAACGCAGTTGGCATAAGCGGGCACGAATTTTACCTGGGCGATGGTGCCGCCGGCGACAGCCGTCAGATCGGACTGTTCGAAGCGGTGCGCCACGTCGAAGGTGACCACGCCGTTGGTGCCGACGGAATTGCCCAGCACATCGTTGCACCAGGTGATCCACTGTCCTGCAGGCGGAGCTTCCGGGCTCACCCAGTTCAGTGTGACGTCGTTTCCGGTCACGGTACCGGTCAGGTTGGTGGGCGGATTAAGCGGCGGAACGATCGTCACGGAGATGGGTCCGGCCGGCACTGATTCGCCAGTCGTGTAATAAGCTGTGACGGTGTAGCTGTAAGTTCCCAACGCCAGCGCGGGATCGTCGTAGATGAGGGTGGCCGGATTGGCCAGCGTGGCGATCAGGGTGCCGTCGCGGTAGACCTTGTAGCCATTAAGCACGCGGTAGGCAGGGGCCGGAGCATTCCAGCTAAGGTGCGCGGTGTTGTTGTTGATCACCGTCGCGGTCAGGTTGGTGGGCGGGTTGAGGAATTCGAAGATCTCTTCCAGCGTGATGCTGTCGATGTAGAGATAGAACATATCAACCGGGCTGTGGCCATGGAATCCAATGTAGTAGGTTCCGTTGGCCGGCACGGTGAACATCGCCGAGGTCTGGGTATAGGTGACGTTGGTGATGCTGGTGTTCTCGAAGAGCAGGTGGGTCATCGAGGCCGCGTTCGGAGCGGTTCCCCAATAGACGGACAGGGCTTCCGGGTAGGTGGCGCTGTTGGCGCGGTAAGAGAAAGTCAGCCTGTAGGTGGGTGTGGTGGTGCAGGCGATAGGAGGAAACACCAGCCAGTCGTCCATCGCCACCGTGGTGCTGTAGCGGATGCGCGCGGAATTGGGAGGCGTGTCCGCGTTGCCGGCATAGGTTTCCCACGTATAGGCGTCGTTATTGGCGTTGATCGTGGACCATCCGAGCGGCAGGGCCGGCGGGGTCACAGTATCGAAATTCTGCAAATAGGGATAGGTCGTGATGGTGGGATCGGCCAAGGTCGTGAACTGCCAGACCGGGCAGTCGATCGCGTCGCCGACGGTGTTGTAGGGCACTATCTTCCAATAGTAAGTGGTGCTGTAGGCAAGGTCATTGACAGGATCGTAGGCGGTTCCGGTCTGGGTGGTTCCGTTCACGATGTTGGTGGGCGGATTGTCGGTGCCGAAAAAGACCTTGTAGCCTGTAACCGTGCCGCCGCCGCTGGTCCAGCTCAGGTTGGTGTTGACCGCAACGTTGGTGGCGCTATTGGCAGGAACGGGATTTTGCGCCGGCAACGGAGGCGTGCCGGTTTGCGGGGGCGTAAACGTGAAAAGAAGCCCTAAGGGTGGATGCACGGTGTCGCTGATGCGGCAAGTGGCGTTGTTCGCGGTACCCGCCGTTGTGGCTGTCCAATCCGTGGTGGTGGTACGGTTGTTGTAATCCGCGTTGGAATCGCCGCGCAGGCCGACCTGGACGGTTTGGGCCGTGGTCACGTTCACAACGCTGAAGGAACCGTAGGCAAAGACGATCGTGTTTTCAGTCTCTTTGAATTGGATCTGGAAATTGAAAACGTCGTTGGCCGCGGAAGTCGGAATGCGGCGATAGTTCTTCCATTGCACGATGAACACGCGGTTCGGCGCGGTTCCCGTGAGCAGATAGCTTAGTTCGCCGTCTGTCCGGCTCATCAGGTCGCGGTTGAGGGCGGCGACGACGTTGTTCGTGCCGGTGGCGCTGCTGATGGCCAGCGTGCTGTTCAGGACGGTGGGGCCAAACGCGATGAAGGCGTCCGTCTGGATGCTGATCTCGGTGTAGTTCACACCGTTGTAGGTAAAGGTGAAGCCCAGCGGAATGGCGTTGAAGCTTTCATCGTCATTCGCGGTGGTGCCCAGGACCGTGCCTCCCGATATCTCGGTGTAGGTGCCGGTGGCGCTGGCGAAGGAATATTCGCCGACTACAGCCCAGGCGCCAAGCGCCAGGACCGAGAAAACCAGCAGAAGCACAAGTTGGTTTAGTCTGACTCTCATGACATCTCCTTGTCAAGGTTATTATTTTTATATCATTGCAGAATACGGGGCAGACAATTCTGCCAAATTCTTATATTATGGCATGCGAATCAAGGGCAGTTAATCCGTCAAGGAAAAATTGCCGTTTTGCCTGCCGGGAAATCCGGGCTGACGCATCCCTCCTGCATAGTTTAACCCAAAGCCCCTTCCCAAAATGGGTGCCGGGATTTATCTTGACTGTTTCGGGCCTCCGGCCTTTGCTGCTTCTATGATAGTTTTACCTGCAGACAAGGATTTGTTATGAAAAAAAGGTTGCTGGTTGCCACGGGCGGAGGTGACTGCCCGGGTTTGAACGCGGTGATCAGGGCGATCGTCAAACGTGCGAGTTTTGAGCCGGACTGGGAAATCCTGGGTAGCGCCGACGCGTTCAACGGAGTCCTGGAAGATCCGATGCGCCTTATCGAACTGACCCCGCAGCGTGTGGCCGGAATCCACGTACAGGGCGGCACGATACTCGGCACCACCAACAAAGGCGGCCCTTTCGAATGGCCGGTGCAAAATCCCGACGGCAGTTGGAGAATGGAAGACCGCTCCCGGGATTTCATGCGGCGGCTGCAGGAGATGGAGATCAGCGCGGTGATCAACATCGGCGGCGACGGCTCGCAGCGCATCTCGCAAGGCCTGTTTGAACTGGGCTGCCCGGTCATCGGGGTTCCGAAAACCATCGACAATGACCTTTCGGACACGGATTTTACCTTCGGCTTCCAAACAGCGGTGGATGCCGCCACGGACGCTTTGGACAAATTGGTGACCACTGCCGCCAGCCACCACCGTATCCTGATCCTGGAAGTGATGGGACGCTACGCCGGCTGGATCGCCCTACACGCCGCCATCGCCGGCGGCGCGGAAGTTTGCCTGATCCCGGAGATCGAATACGACATCGCTTCCGTGATGCGGAAGATCGAACTCCGCGTCGCATCCGGCAAGGGTTTTGCCAACATCGTGATCGCCGAGGGGGCCAAACCGCTGAGCGGAGGCATGAGTTTCACGCCAAGCGAGGAGCCCGGCGCCATGCCGATCCGGCTGGGCGGCGCGGGATTGCGGCTGGCTCAGGAATTGAAGGACGCCGGCTGCGCCGTGGATATCCGGGAAACCATTTTGGGCCACTTGCAGCGCGGAGGCAGGCCCAACGCCTTCGACCGCATCCTGGCGGCGCAATTTGGCGTCAAGGCCTTCGAACTCGCGTTGGAAAAGAAATGGGGACACATGGTCGCCTACCGGCATCCCGACATCGTGGCCGTGCCGATCAGCGAGGCGATCAAGGCCTACAACTTTGTGGACACCCGCTCGGACCTGGTGCGCACGGCGCGCGGGCTGGGCATTTGCCTCGGAGACTGAAAAAGGAGGACCAGATGGACCAGAAGACCTTTGAATTCCTTTACTACCGCACCCGCGGCGCTTCCCGCGAAGAGATCATCCGGGAAGCCGGGATCAGCGGCGCTGAGTATGACATGATGGAACAAAGCCTCGCCGCGACGCTTTTGGAACTGCAGGCCGACCATCCCCGGGCGGCCACCATCGGCCGGGATTTCGTGAAACTGACCCGCTATCTTTATCAGGACCGCAGCGACCAGGAACTGGGGATGCCTCGTCCGGACGCCGTCAAACCGCGGGCCGGAGAGATCGTGGCTCTGCCAGCCGTGGACAGGATAACGCAACCGGAGATTACATTGCATCAGGCGATCAGCCAACGCCGCAGCACGCGGCAATACGCGGAAACGCCGCTGAGCGCGGAGGAACTGTCATTCCTGCTTTGGGCGACTTCCTGGGCCAAAGATTTCCGCAGCGGCGAAAACAACGAATTCACGCGGCGCAACGTCCCTTCCGCCGGCAGCCGCCATCCCTTCGAATGCCATCTCTTGATCAACAACGTGGTCGGAATCAAGCCCGGATTGCATTACTACCATCCCCTGAAGCACTGCCTGATCAGGTTGGAGAAACCGGACACGATCGCGCAAGACATCTGCGCGGGCTGCCTGGGCCAGGAAATGGTGGTCAAGGGCGCCGTGATCCTCATCCTCAGCGCCGTTCCCTACCGCACGGCGTGGCGCTATCAGCAGCGCTCCTACCGCTATCTCTATCTGGACGCGGGGCACTGGGGCCAAAACGTCCACCTCGCCGCGGAAGCGGTCGGCGCCGGAGCTTGCATGATCGGAGCCTTTCAGGATGAGGCGATGAATGACTGCCTGGGACTCGACGGAGTCGAGGAATTCGTGATCTATATCTCCGCGGTGGGTAAAAAAGCCTGACTTACTTCAGGAATTTTCCCTCGTCCAACTCGCGGAAGGCTGTTTTGATCTCCTCCAGCGTGTTCATCACGATCGGACCGCGCCAGGAGATCGATTCCTTAAGGGGTTTACCGCACACAAACAGCATCCGGAATCCGGGATCCTCCGCTTTCAGCACAATGGAATCGCCGGCGTCGAACAGCACGGTCTGGCGGTTTTTCACGCGCTGGTCGGCGATCAGCGCCTCTCCCTCGTAAGCGTAAATAAAGCAGGTATGTTCCCAGGACGTGGGCAATTCAAGTTCCTTCCCGCCGGGGATGAAAACGTCCCAATACTGCGGATCGATCACAATGTCCCGGGCCGGGCCGACGACGTTCTGGAAAGAGCCGCAGATCACTTTGACCTCGGCTCCGGAAGCGGTCTTGACCAGCGGGATCTGCTCGGCTTTGATATCGCGGTAGCGGGATTTCATCATCTTCTGCGAGGCGGGGAGGTTGGCCCATAACTGGAAGCCGTACATGCGCCCGATCGGATTGGGTTTGGGCATTTCCTGATGGATGATGCCCTTGCCGGCGGTCATCCACTGCACGTCGCCTTTGCTGATCACGCCTTTGTTGCCAAGGCTGTCTGCGTGTTCGGCGCTGCCTTCGATCATATAGGTGATGGTTTCGATCCCGCGGTGCGGATGCCAGGGAAAGCCAGGCAGGTAAAGGCGGGTGTCGTCGTTGCGGAAATCGTCCAGCATCAGGAAGGGGTCGAAGAGGCGTTCGTCGCCGAAGCCAAAAGCCCTTTGCAGATGGACTCCCGCGCCCTCTATGGTCGGTTTGGCGTTCTTGATCAGTCTGACTTTGCGCATGTTATCTCCAGGTGGTTGATACGGCGCTACAATCCCCGGCACTAGCGGAGATATGCCTTTTCTTATATATTAAGGCGTTTGTAGATTGTGGGCAAGGCGGAATGGGGAAAGCCCCGGAGGGGCGGTGGAAGGGGCCAGCGCCTTCAGGTTCGCCGCGGTGCGCCCGAGGCGGCGGTTGTAGTAATAGATGAGGCCGTCGCAGGCGCCGCTGAAGGCCAGCAGCATGTTTTTGAAATAGGCTCGCATAAATCCTCCCTGTTCGGTTAATGGGTTAATGGGTGAGGAGTGAAATGGCATCCGGAGGATCGGACCCCGCCCTGAATGTCTAAAAAATTGTTTCCCACCGACTTCCGCCCCACTTCGCCCCTCTTGGGCGGGAACTGGACGGGAAGTCCGGCAAAAGCCAGCCAGCCAGGCCCGAGAAAAATATATCCCCCATATATAGTGGGTTACCCGGTCCCCAAACAGCCCCCACGAATACGTGACCCACCATTAACCCATTAACCCGTTAACCCATTAACCTAAAAAAGCCCCGGAGGGGCGACAGATCATAGCGGCGGGGCGTAAGCCCCCCCGGATCCGTGCCCCCACAAAAATACGTGACCCTATCCCCCATGAGAAGCCCCGGAGGGGCGGCAGACCATAGCGGTGGGGCGTAAGCCCCCCGAACCCGTGACCCACGTCACATGTTAAAGCCCCGGAGGGGCTTTTTTATTATTTTCTACCGGTTTTGCGTGGTCGGGGGGCTGACGCTCCACCGCGCATGGCGACCCCTCCGGACAGATAATAAGGACCAAACAGCAAACGGAAGGCGCAAATCGGCCATCCAGTTTCCCGGTTACGCAATATATTGTCGGATTCACACCGGATTCACAAGGCTTGCGTAACCAAGACTTGTTGCCAGACAAGCACTTAACCCCCGAATTCACAAATTCACAGAAGTTCTCAGCCCACCACCAAGAGAGTAAATTAAAGTAATATAAAAAAATAAAACTATTTTATAATATATACTATATAAGATATATAGATTATCATAGCATAGAGATGGGATGCAGCACTTCATGCCGGATACCAGCTTCCCGGCTGAGAACTTTTGTGAATTTGTGAATTCGACACCTAAGCTGCTGCAAAATAGATATGTTCCGGTTATGCAAGCCTTGTGAATCCGATGTGAATTTGTGAATTTGACCAAGGCCGGCCTCCGGCCCATCCAGATACGCATTATACAAAGTCGCGAGTGCGGGATAGCACATAGGCGCGATAGGAGGCTCGATCACCGCTCGACCTATATCCCCGGAATTAGCCAGAAAAAAGCAATATTGTTATTGAGGAGTATCAGGCAGCCAATAAGAAAACCAGCGCAGGGATCAAGATCAACAAGCTGCAATCAAAATCCGGGGCGGTTCTATAAGGTACAAAACGCCAAAAAAAACCGGCGGAGAGTGAATCCGCCGGCAGATATCAGAGGCTTGATCGCGTTTAGCTTTCAGCCAGTTTCTTGTATTGCAGGTAGCGTTCCTTGAAGAACGTCGCAGCTTCCGCCTGGAACTTGTCCGAGCGCTCCGGGAAGATCTTTTTCAAGGCCGCATAACGGTTTTCGCCGTTGAGGAATTCCTGCACGCTGAGCGTGGGTTCCTTGCTGTCCAGGGTCAGGGGGTGCTTGCCCTGCAAGGCGTTGAGCGGGTTGTAGCGGTAGAGCAACCAGTAGCCCGCGTCCACAGCGGCTTTCTGGCGTTTCTGGGACTGGGACATGTCGATGCCGTGGTTGATGCAGGGCGCGTAGGCGATCACGATGGAAGGTCCCGGATAGGCCTCGGCTTCGAGGATGGCGTTCATGGCCTGGGCTTTGTTGGCGCCCATGGCGATGGCGGCCACATAGACGTAGCCGTAACTCATCATCATCATGCCCAGGTCTTTCTTGTTGGTGTTCTTTCCGGCTTCGGCAAAGCGGGCGATGGAGCCCAGCGGAGTGGCTTTGGAGGCCTGGCCGCCGGTGTTGGAATAGACTTCCGTATCCAGCACAAAGATGTTCACGTTGCGGTTGGAGGCCATCACGTGGTCGAGTCCGCCGTAGCCGATATCGTAGGCCCAGCCGTCGCCGCCGATAGCCCAGACCGATTTTTCCACGAGATAATCCTGCAGCTCAGCCACGCGTTTGAGGAGGGGTTTGCAGCCTTCGCAAGCCTTGTCCAGGGCCGCGGGCAGCATTTCCTTGATCTTGGCGGCGTTGTCCTTGGCGGCCTGATCCACATCCATCCAGTGTTCCAGCGCGTAGCCGAAAGCCTCTTGCAGCGCGGGATCAATGGCCTTATCCTGCAACTGTTGCAAGGAAGCCTGCAACAGCTTGCGGTGCGAATTGACGGCCAGCCGCATCCCGAAGCCGTATTCGGCATTGTCCTCAAAGAGGCTGTTCGCCCAGGCGGGGCCTTTGCCGTCCTTGTTCTTGGCATAGGGGATGGTGGGGAAGGTTCCGCCCCAGATCGAGGAGCAACCGGTGGCGTTGGCGATCAGCATGCGGTCGCCGAAGAGCTGGGTGAGCAGCTTGATGTAAGGCGTTTCGCCGCAGCCCGCGCAGGCCCCGGAGAACTCCAGCAGGGGCTGTTTGAACTGCGAGCCCTTGACGTTCGTGTCCTTGAAATTGGCCATGACGTCGGAGGGCAGTTTGTCAAAGAATTCGTAATTGGCCTGTTCTCCGAGGGCGCGTTCGTCCTCGATGGGCTTCATTTCCAGGGCGGCCTTGGGGCATTCGTTGACGCAGACCCGGCAGCTCTGGCAGTCGTCGATATAGACCTGCACTTTGTATTGATAGCCTTCGGCGCCGGTCGCCTTCAGAGTTTTGAAGGTCTGGGGTGCATCCTTCAGGTTTTCCTCTTTGATCAGTTTGGCGCGGATGGCGGCATGGGGGCAGACGAAGGAGCATTGGTTGCATTGGATGCAATTTTCGGAGATCCAGTGCGGCGCGAAGGGAGCCACGCGGCGTTTTTCCAGTTTGGAGGTTCCGCTGGGGGCGTAGCCGTCCAAGGGCATCTGGGAAACCTTGATCTGATCGCCTTTTTCGCGCATGATCGGTTCAATCACGTCGGTGGTGAAAGTGTCGGAACCGTCCGGAACCAGTTTCTTCTGGGGAGTGCACTTGTCCGGCAGGCTGGCCGGGATTTCGATCTCCACCAAAGCTTCGTTCACGCGGTCTACAGCGTCGAGGTTCATCTTCACCACGGCTTCGCCTTTGCGTCCATAGGTCTTTTTGATCGATTCCTTGATCAGGTCGATCGCCTCGCCGCGCTCCAGGATCCCTGAAATGAGGAAGAACGCGGTCTGCATCACAGTGTTGACGCGGCCGCCCAATCCCACTTCCTCGGCGATCTTGAGGCCGTCGATGTTGTAGAACTTGATCTTGCGGTCGATGATGATCTGCTGCATCTGGCAGGTGAGATGGTTGAAGGCTTCGTCGCGGCTCCAGAAGGAGTTGAGCAGGAAGACGCCGCCGGGCTTGATGCCTTCCAGCATGTCGAAGCGGCCGATGAAGGCCTGGTTGTGGCAGGCCACAAAGTCTTCCTTGGAGACGAAATACTGGCTCTGGATGGGCGTTTTTCCGAAACGCAGGTGGCTTCTGGTGACGCCGCCGCTCTTTTTGGAATCGTATTGGAAGTAGCCCTGCACGTAGAGGTCGGTGTGGTCGCCGATGATCTTGATGCTGTTCTTGTTGGCGCCCACCGTGCCATCGGAGCCGAGACCCCAGAACTTGCAGTTGATGGTTCCGGCCGGGCTGGGATCTATGTATTCGTCCAAGGGCAGGCTGAGGTGGGTGACATCGTCCTCGATGCCCACCGTGAAGCCATGGAAGCCCTTGGCCATCAGGTGTTTGTAAACAGCGAGCACCATCGTGGGCGTGAAATCCTTGCTGGAAAGGCCGTAGCGACCGCCGACGACGTGCAGTCCGGCTTTGCCCTTGAGGGCGGAAACGACGTCCAGATAGAGCGGTTCGCCCAGGGAACCGGGTTCCTTGGTGCGGTCGAGCACGGCGATATTCTTCACCGTGACCGGCAATGCCGCCAGGAAACTTTCCCCGCTGAAGGGACGGTAGACGCGGACCTTGACAAGTCCGAGTTTCATGCCACGTTCGGCATTGAGGTAGTTGATCGTTTCCTGGATGGTCTCACAACCGCTGCCCATGGCCACGATCACGTGTTCGGCCTGGGGATGGCCCACATAGTCAAAAAGATTGTAGTGGCGGCCGATCTTGGCGCCGACTGCCTGCATCGTTTCGGCGATGATGCCGGGGGCGGCCAGATAATGCTGGTTGCTGGTCTCGCGGCCCTGGAAATAGACATCCGGGTTTTGCTGTCCGACTTTGACCCGCGGTTTTTCAGGATTGAGGGCGCGCAGGCGGAAAGCTTCGACCAGCGCGGGATCGTTCAACTCCGCCATGTCCGCGTAGTCTATCACATCCACCTTTTGCAGTTCGTGCGAGGTGCGGAAGCCGTCGAAGAAGACGAGGAAGGGAATGGAGGTTTTCAGCGTGGCCAGTTGTGCCACCAGCCCGATGTCCATGACTTCCTGCACGCTGTTGGCGGCGATCAGCACGAAACCGGTGTTGCGGGCGCTCATCACATCGGAGTGGTCGCCAAAAATGGAGAGGGACTGGCAGGCCAGCGAGCGCGCCGTGACGTAGAAAACCGTGGGCAGCATTTCGCCGGCGATCTTGTGCATGTTGGGCAGCATCAGCATCAGGCCCTGCGAGGCGGTGAAAGTCGTGGTGACGGCTCCGGCGGAAAGTGCGCCGTGAACGGCTCCGGCGGCTCCGGCTTCGGATTGCATTTCGATCACGTCCACCGTGGTGCCGTTGATATTGGTTTTGCCGCTCGCGGCCCAGGCATCGGCGAGTTCGCCCATGTTGGAAGAGGGAGTGATAGGGTAGATGGCTGCCACTTCGGCAAAGGCATAGGCGACGTGCGCCGCTGCGGTATTGCCATCCATCGTGGCTTTGGTTTGCTTGGCCATGGAATAGCTCCTTATCTATCTGATTTTATAATAGTTTGTAAGATTTAAGCCATTAATTTCGGACCTCCCGTTTGTGTCAATCAAAAATCGCCGGAGGGCAAACCCATGCCTTTGTCACTCTGTCTTTTTCTTCCCCATCAGCCTGTAGATCTGCATCCGGTCCAGTTCGCCGAGTTTGCTGGCCTGCATGATGTTGTCGCCGGCTTCGTCCAGCAGCAGGCGGATGTAGCGTTTTTCCAGTTCGGCCTCGATCCGCTTCTTGTAATCCTTGAACTGCTGCCACTTGAGCGGGAGGTTGCGAAAGATGGAGCCCGCGCCAGACTCCGAGTCGGGAGCAAAATCATCGATGGAGAGATATTCCTTGTTGCAGAGCAGGACAGCCCGTTCGACCTCGTTTTCCAACTCCCGCACGTTGCCTTTCCAATCCCTGTTTTGCAGGTATCCAATCAGGGCCGGATGGATCCCCGCGATCGATTTCTGAAACTTGGCATTGAATTTTTTCAAAAAAGACATCGTGAGCAGCGGGATATCGTCCTTGCGGTCGGAGAGGGGCGGCAGTTCGATCGTCATCACCTTCAGGCGGTAAAACAGATCGGCCCTGAACCTTTTTTCCTCAACCATTTCCTCAAGATTACGGTTGGAGGCCGCGATGATGCGCACGTCGACAGAGACGTCCTGATCGCTGCCCAGCGGGGTCACGACTTTTTCCTGGATCACGCGCAATAGCTTTGATTGCAGCAATAGCGGCATTTCGCCGATCTCATCCAAAAAAACGGTCCCGTTGTCAGCCAAAAGGAGTTTTCCCTTTTTGTCCGCCACAGCGCCGGTGAAAGCGCCTTTTTTGTAGCCAAACAGTTCCGATTCCAGCAGCTGTTCCGGGATGGCGGCGCAATTGACCGCCACAAAGGGGGTCTTCTGGCGGCCCTGGTTTTTCAGGATATATTGCCGGTGGATCTCCCTGGCCACCAATTCCTTGCCGCTGCCGGTCGGTCCAATGACCAGGACATTGACGTTGTGCCCCGCCACCAGAGCTATCTTGGCATGCACGTCCCGCATCGCTTTGCTGTTTCCGATGATCGCGTGCGAGACGATCGCTTCGTCGGGATCGCCTTCCAGTTCCTGATAAGCTTCCGCCGTTTCTTCCGGTTGGAATGCGGCCAGGGCGGATTTGGCGATCAAAAACAGGATATTGCAGGACGCCTGGGTATTTTCGTCAAAAGCCAGTTCCCGCGTGGAATCGCAGTAAAAAATACCGACCAGTTTGTTGCAGGTTCTGACGGCGTAACCGCAGACGGTGTTGATGCCCAGGCCAAGAACGCTGGAATTGGGATCTTCATTCACGTATTGGGAAGCCGGGGAAAGGTAGATGTAGCCATCATGATTGGCCGCCACTTCCAGGATCTGCTGGCTGAGGATTATATTCCCCATCGGACAGGCGTTGCCGGAAGCGTCCACGGCAGACAGCGGGACCGGTTTTCCGCTTGCGTAAGACAGATAAATGTATCTGTCGGCCTTGGCCAACTTTTGCCAGTGCTCCAGGGTCAGATCCACAACTTCCTTTTCATCTCCGGCTTGGGACGTTTTTTCCAGAAAATCCGCCCAATACAGGGAGGGATTGCCCTGTAAACCGCTCTTTTCCAAAAGCATACTGACAGGTTTATAGGTGTAGAGATTCAGGGCTTCCGACATTTCTTCCCGGCAGCGGGAAGCTGCTTCCGAGGGAAACAGCCGCACGAAATGGGATAGGTAATAAAGGTAGGAATCCAGTTCGGACTGGGCCCTGAATTCCTTCATCTTTTCCACGATCAGGTTTATGTCGGAGTCAAAAAACGCTTTCAGGACAGGCACTTCGTCCAGTTCGCGCAGATAGAGCCCGGCTTGCAGGAAGCGTTTGCGGGCAAGGTAATAAAAGAAAAGTTCGCGGCGCAGGATCTCGTGCATCGTGCTGATATTCAGGTCGCATTCGCTCACGGTTTCATCGGCTTTTTCCGGTTCGCTAAGTTCGTAGAAATGCAGCAGCCAGGCGATGATCTCCTGGAACTGCAATTGATTTTCCCGGTTTTTGGGATCGGCTTTCAGATCTGTCAGGATTTTGACGGCCGTATTGATCTCGCCCGTGGCGAAGAGGGCTCTGGCTTTGATGATGTTGCCGTTGGCGTAGAGATTCCATTTCTGGTTGATATAGGTCAGGTTGATCGCTTTTTCGGTGTAGTAAAGAACCCTTTTCCACTCGCAGCGTTTGAGCTGGACGTCGCTGAGGTTCAGATAGGATATCGCTTCGAACTGAATATTGCCGTGCTGTTTGGCCTCTTCCAGAACGTCATTGAAGATCTGTTCGGCGTCGGTGAATTTTTGCAGGCCAAAGTACACCACGCCCAGGTTGTTCATCGCCCGGAGCAGGCTTTTGAGGTCTTTGTGGAGGCGGAAAAGTTCGATGGCGTCTTTGTAGGAGACGATCGCTTCATCAGGCCGTTTCAAAGCTTGCAGGACGATGGCCCGGTCCACCGCCAGCACGGCTTTCAACTGCCCTTCGCTTTCCGCGATGAGTTTTTCGTAAAGCGTGTTGGAGAGTTCGAAATGCCCGCAGATCCGCGCCAGAAAGGCCTCTTTCTTGCGCAGGTCGAAGGACAGGGATTTGACCCTTTTTCTGAGATGGCCGACGTACTCGTAGGCCGAATGGAAGTATTCCTTTTTGATCAGGTCGTCCACGTAGCGGGACCAATCTTCCAAAGCCTCATCCCGCCTGCCGTCGAGAAATTCGATCTCGCCGCTGATGTTGTAAAGTCCGGCTTTGGCGGAGTAATCCTTGACGCGCTCCAGCAAGGCCGGCTCAGGCGCGCCAATAGTAGAGCCTTTGGCTTCGTGGCGGATGGAGTTGCTGTCGAAATACAGCTTGCGGTTCAGAACTCCGTCCTGCACCAGGATGAACCAATTTTCCCAGATCTTTTCCACCAGGATCAGGGGCAGCGGGATCTTCAGCCAAGCTAAAAAATCCACCAGTTCGTTTTTGAGCGCGGCTGATTTTTCCTGTTTGACCACAGACAGCAGCAGGAGCCTGGCGTGGAAAGGCCTGGCAGTTTTCACTTGTTTCCTGATCTTGTCCTTGTCGGCAGCTGTGGCAGGAATGGCTGAGAGGATCTCAGCTATCTCCTGGGCAGCCACGGGCTTGAGCTCGCTGTCCTGGCTAAGCCATAACTGCAGGGCGGAGGTCCGGCTCTGGATCTCGTCGAAAAAACTCGTCTGGCTGAGTTGCCGGTATCTGCGCAAAAGTATTTTCAGCGGCTGTTCTTCCAGCCATTCCACAAAATGGGGCTG
>MTKZ01015473.1_pt1 | contig 15768 bp, 15 predicted proteins | sample 1042781 | NCBI WGS metagenome assembly MTKZ01 (sample SAMN06212207, study PRJNA360539) | anaerobic digester metagenome | biome: Wastewater treatment plant; material: sludge; isolation source: anaerobic digester fed with sludge from wastewater treatment plant | place: Denmark: WWTP Viborg ...
AATATTTGTGAAATATCAGACCAATGATTCATTGCAACCTGCAATTCATGAATTAAAGAAAGATTTTTTTAATATCCCGCATCTTGGGAGAACCCGAAAACACCTTCCTGACCCGATGACTGGTTCTGCTGCAAAAAAAATAAACATGTTGAGACGGGTAATTAAGGTAGCGTAGGAAACCCTTGTCATTATTAGTATTTTTGCCATGCGTAAAGATATATGCATGGAACAAGACTTGAAAGAACTGAAGGATTTTCTTGATGAAAAGGTTGCTCAATACAATAATCCGACATTTATTGAACTCGACCCGATACAAATACCTCATTCGTATACCAGAAAGGAAGACATCGAAATTTCAGGATTCCTTGCCGCAAATATCTCATGGGGCAATCGGACTTCCATTGTAAAAAATGCAAAGCGGATGTTAGCGTATATGGGGGATTCACCATATGACTTCATTCTCAATCACAATGAACAGCACTTAAAGAAGATGGATGGTTTTGTGCACCGAACATTTAATTCGGTTGACCTGTTGACGTTCATCGAAGGTCTGAAGCACTTGTACAATAATAAAAATGGACTGGAAGGTATATTTGTGAAATACAAGACCACTGATTCGCTTCAGCCTGCAATTCACGAATTAAAAAAAGAGTTTTTCAATATCCCACATCTTGAGAGAACTCGAAAACACCTGCCTGACCCAATGACTGGCTCTGCTGCGAAAAAAATCAATATGTACCTCAGATGGATGATTCGCCAAGATAATGCAGGCGTGGATTTCGGCATTTGGAAAAACATACCACAATCCATTCTTTCATGTCCACTGGATGTTCATTCAGGGAACATTGCACGCAAACTTGGTTTGCTTTGTCGGAAACAGAATGATGCAAAAGCAGTACAGGAACTGGATGGTGTTCTTCGGCAATATGACCGTAATGACCCTGTGAAATATGATTTCGCATTGTTTGGATTAGGTGTTTCAAAAAACTTTAAAATCTATTAATATGCTCATCTATAAATTTTTATAATTTTTTAATAAAAAATTTTCTCAGTTCATTCTTCCATTATTGAAAAATATTTTCCAGAATTTTTAATCACTTCTGTTTCAAACAGTTCTGAATTCTGTCCAGAATTATTTTTTTCTGTATTTATAGTAAAGATAAGCGGAGAAACATACGCCCCACCAGCGGCTTATTTTGGCACTACTATAGGGGGATGCCCCGTAGCGGGGGTTACGGTGGGGGTAGGTCACCTGTACAATATAATTTCTACATTATGAAAACAAAAGAACGAACAATTGACAACACATTCCCAGCCACGCTGGATGAACTGATAATGGACATGGAATTATACCCCGATGAATATAAGCACCTTCAGTTTATATTGAATCGCCCTAAAAATCATTGTATTGATTTTGGTCAGATGTACATGGTTGTAAATCAGGACGGCTTCGGATTGTACCGTTTGGACAACATTGATTACAAAGAGGGTTGTATTTTATTATCATTAACAAATCCTGTGACTGGAAAGACGGCTGAATTCAGCCTGCGCATAACTAATAAACATCCTAATGTATTTTTAGTAAACTGGAAAGACATCGAAGACATTGTGTATTCAGAAATAGCATCAAACTATACTGACAACGAACTTCAAGAACTTGAAAATGAGTTGCCATGAACGTAAATGAATACATAAACAGTTCAGGAAGGAGCGTTTTGCAGTATTTCTCGCCAGATTCATTAATGATTGACATGCCTTTCATTCTTACCAAAAGCAAGATGCTTACACGTAAAATGCCGTACATGCTGCTTGAAAAGAAAGTAGCAGGAGAGTGCATTGCAGCAATACGGCTCGTTGATTTTTATGAAAAGGGAGGCATCATTTTTCTCGATGTTCAGGAACTCATAACCGACAGAACATATACTTTGTCGTGGAATGTGGAATATTTGGGTGATTGGTGGTTATGGAGTCTGGCTGATTTCCAAACTTTAGAAATGATTGCTTTAAGAAAGCAGTAAAGGAGATTATTAAGGGTTAAACAACTTCTGCTAATGAGTATATTTGAAAGTTCCAGCAATCTTTTGTACAATAAGTTTTTGTTTGTCGAAATTGGTCGGTTCAGAATTTAAAATCAGTACATATGCCCATTTATTCTTTATCCAGATGTGGTACATGCTTTTTGCTTGAAGTTCACCATGCCCATCATCAAATGCACAGATAAATCTCCAACATGGCAAATTATTAATTGTTGTAGCCTTGTTTTCAAGAACAGTTGTGAAGTGTTCTTCCTTTAGTTGCTCAATAGCACTTTCTGCATAATCTTTTAGAGGAACATCATATGGATATTGTGATAAATCAATAATGACCATAGAGATATCTTCTTTTGGTGTGACAAGTAGCATGAAATTTCCTGATTCTGTCTTTTTTGCTAAACGTAGGTCTGCTGGATAACTAATAGAATAATTTTTAAATGTCAGGGTTTTTGTAGCAGAACTTTCCTGAGGATATACTTGCCTTTCACCTATAAAGGCAACTACTAACAAAAACAATAAATACTTTTTCATAATACTGAATTGTAGTTTAACAAATATTTAAAATGTTTTTAACCAAGCAACTAATAATCATTATAGATAAATCGAAAAGAAGTACCTTCTGAATAATTAATTTTCTGTTTTGCGTTTTAAAAAGATAAAAGACCAAAAACAACACTGATGTAATGATTAAAGGGAACATTGCAGGAAATTGTAAAATACTATCTGAAATGTTCCCTTCTAATAAAGAAATGAATGAACGCTGGAAGCCACATACAGGACATTCAATTCCAAATATTTGTTTATATGGACAAGGCAGTAGATGATTTTTTAACCAAAGAATCAGATGCCAGTACATTAGTACCCCAGAAAATCCAAATACTCAAACATTCCATTACCTAATATTGCTACCCAAACAATAGTCCAAATAATGGCAAGTGCACCCAAAATTATGCCAATGATTGACATAACCCTGCCTGCGTTTAACATACCATATCCTGAATATTGAGCAGGATTCTGTAAATAGAGTCGCTTACTCCCACCAGATATCGCCAAGCCAATTATACCACAAATAAATCCAACTAATACACATCCGAAGAGAAGTGAACAGATACCTAAAATTAATGATGCTACTGCATTTGGTAGCGGTTGTTTGTTTTCCATGATTACTTTATTTTTAATTGTGATTGTTACGAACCATTTATTCCTAATTATACGAAGTATGAAGTGTTGCTATGCTTTAGTTAGAGTCCTGCTGCTGCATTCGCTAATTTTAATTGCAGTTTTGTAAATCTTTCCATTTGAGCAGTGGATAAATCATCACTGGCGTTTTCCAGTTTGTCAGCAAAATCGGTTGCCTTTTCCATCATAGAAGCATATTCAGACATTGCAGAAACGTCACCTGCATTTGCTTTTTTTAACAAAGAAATATATTGGTTAATATACTTCTCATAGGAATCAAGAATACTATTCCAATTTTCGTTGCCCCCTGTCGATTGTTCAGACGCAGAAACAGTTTCTGATACCCCACTTGTTGTACTATTGCCACTTGATTCTGATACAACTGAAACTTCTGCATAAGAAGTAATGACAAATCCACCAATTTGGTCAGGCTTAGGTAATCCCTTTTTTTGGATTGCTTGTCCTTTATCAGCATATCCCTTGAATGTCAAAAAATCACTTGCACCTTCTGTTTTAAGTAACTGCTCAACTTTGCCGTTACTTGAATAATCTAATTCAAATTCTCTTATTCCTGTTAATGGAAGACCTTGTGAATCTAAGACAGTCAATGTAATTTTATCTACATTATCAAAATCACTTTTTGTGACAGAAACATTTTTAATATTGACCGTAATCGAATAATTATAGCCACCGCCCATTGTCTTACCAGAAGATTTAGAAATTTTGTATGTATTATCCACAATTTGAAGATATTTACCAATTTCTCCTTTAATATTGGTCGAGACAGGTTTAACAGTTACTTCTTGAAGTTTTTTGCTGCAAGAGTTTAGAGATAGTACAGCAAATATGCTGACTAAAACAATAAGATAAAAGGATTTAATTTTCATAGTTTTTAAGATTAGTTTATAATTGGTTACTGGTCTAATGGCAATTTGCTTCTTTAAGTAATTACAGTTAATATACTATTTCATATCCTAATGATTTAATGTAAAAGATTTGGGAATTTGTTGAAAACATTTTGATACGTACCCCCGCATTCGCAATTTTCTACTTTACAATTATTGCAAAGTATTATTCTTTTATTGCACTTATCACATTCAAATTCTGTTGATTGAATTGTGTCGTATTGACCAAAATCACGACCACATTTTTCACATTTTCCACTTTGTTTCACAAGCATAGATGCATATTTTATAGGATTTCGACTTCCCTTTTTAATATAATTATCAAGCGACTGGTTTAAATATTTATCTCGCACAGACGGTTCTGCAATATCCCCCGTAAATTCCCAACGGTTTCCCACAGAATGCCACTCTTCTATCTTATATACCTCACGAACTAATCCACGATAAGCCGCAATTGCATATTTGACTTTGTTCCGTTTACGTCCAACAACCCATGATGAACGAGTTGCATCGTAGAGTTCCTGCGAATCCATAAATCGTTTGTAGCGTTTGTTTATATTAATAATTATTGTTGGCTCTTCAATAGTTATTACCTTGGCATCATATAATTGTGTTATTTCGTCAACAGTTTTAATTCCTTTTTCAAAGCAATCAATCCCTTTCATTTCATTAGCAAGGTTCTCCCGACCAAGCAAATCAATGCAAGCACTTTCAACCTCTAAAGCCTGCTCCTCAGTCAATCCATGTCGTAAAATGAAGTGTTGCACGTTTTGTGTTCCAATTTCCCTTATAAGGTCAAGTTTGTCTGACTGTGATGGAATAGCAATTGCACCATGAACATGGTGAAAAACACGATTGTCTTTCCCTTTCCCGATATAAAATATATTATTATTTCGAGGGTCTTTTAAGAAATAAACATAGTAACCGATATTTTCGCAAACTGATTGGGAGAAACTGTTCATCCTCAAAAGATTTTGATTGAACCAAAGATAATGATAAATATTTGGGAAACAAATCCTATTTTAGATATAAATAAACACTTCCTCTGCTGATTTTTAATGTTTTGGCAACACTAGTGTCCGATTAATATCTTAAAATAAGACTATAATATACTATATATCAAATCATTAGATTTTGTTTTATTACGTTTCGATTTCATTTCAAACTTTTGCCTTTTCGATAAATAAACATAGTATTATTATTGATTTTCAATTAAATAGAAAATCCAAATTTGTAATTAAAAGTTTAATCGGACACTAGTGTTTTGGCAATATCTACAACATTTTTTCTTTGAGCCTGCATCTGTTGAATTTTTTCAATTATACCTTTGTCCAGAGTAGGACGACCACCAATCCGCCCCTGTTGCCGTGCTCTGGCTAATCCAGCATGTACACGTTCCGAAATTCGTAGTCGTTCCTGCTTTGCCAATGTGCTTAACAAAGCAATTATCACATCCTTAAAAATGCCGCTTGAGTCGATGTATTGCTCTGTAAAACTCTTGTACATTACATTATAATCATCAAGCATTTGCAGATAACGTATTGTGTCACGAGTGCCAGAGCGACTAAACCTGTCCAGCGAATAAAAGAGTAATAAGGAGAATCTATGCTTGGAAGCATCCGACAGCATTCTACTGAACTCACGACGTTTTGGTGATGCTCCTGAAATTATATCAGCGTATATGCCGACAATCTCATAATGCATTTTATCACAATAATCCTGAAGCACCAAACGCTGGTTGTCAAGTTCGGATGATTCTTTTGAGATTCGTAAGTACAGTGCGACTTTCATATGGTTGTGGTATTGGTGTTCATTAAACGGATGTTATTTGCACAGTAAAATTCGGTTTGTAAAATCCCCATTTTTCGGGCATTTCAGATAAGCAAATTTTGCAAGGTTTTTTGAACAGTTCATTTTCTTGTATTTCACAGGTTAATTTGATGAACAGGCATAAAAACTCGTATAGATAGTATCAAACGGCATGAAGTTCTTCTTTAACTCAACTTTTGCCACGCCAACAACCTCATTTCCTTCCATGAACATCAATACCATATATGCGATATCGAAATCATCATCGACTGGATGTGTGATTATGTGTAATATTCGTTTGTTTTGGTGTTTCATGGCTGCCTATTATAATGGGCAAATATAAAACATTATTTTGACTGCCCAATAAAATGGGCAGAAATTATTACCTTTATGAAAAATTTATTTTATGAAACCTGCTGAAATCGACTACATATACAAGGAACTCTTACTGGAAGTCGGAGAAAAGATAAAAGACCTTCGAAAGACAAGGAGTATCAGTTATACACAAATTTCGAAAGAAATTGGTATTAGCAGGAACGGCTATAACAATATTGAACTTGGAAAATCAAATTTCCAAATCATGACATTACTCCGCATCCTATCATATCACAACATTTCCATTTTTGATTTTTTTGAATCAATAAAACGTTAAGAAATCTACATGCGGGGGGTACATTTCCGTTATTTTCTTCATAACATACTTGGAATTTGTGGTGTTTTACCGTTTATACCAACATTTTGCCAATAATTTTTCGTAAAAATCGGAACAATAAAGTCATATAATCTGCGGTCTGGGAACATCGATTAACAATTATGGTACATCAGAATTCATATCTGAGTGTGGCAGTATTTATATTAAATGATGTTCCAGAATGTCCGAAAAAAAGATACCAGACTACCAACAGAAACAAATCGAAAAAATCAGTTCGTTCATAAAGAACTGGCGTTTAAATGAAGGACTGTCCCAGCGAGAGTTTAGTCAACTGGCGGGCATACATCCTAATAGTCTGTACCACCTTGAAAAAATGGGATTATACAATATCCTGACGCTGCTCAAATGCATTGATGCAACCTGTCTGACCGTATCGCAATTCTTTGAAGGCATGGAGTAATAACATTAAATATCAATCATTTGGTAAACGCATCTGTGATATTCTTTCTACCAGATTGCGTAACAATTGGTCTGTCTTGTCCTGCAAAAAACTATAACCATTCCACAGATTAATCACATCATCATGCAGAATATTACGTTCATTCTGGTTTAACCAAGACAAATTTGAAATATCTTCCAGATATTCGGCATCCACATGCTCAAAATAATCATCCTCCATTCCGATGTTTCGAAGACGTTGACATATTTCTATTTCGTATTCATCCATTTCTAAAATTTCATGTATGGGTTCAGCAAATCCACCTTCCATATCGTAGTGTGTGGTTAAAATACCCTCATCTGTTAACCATTGCATGTATGTACTGTCTTCTAACTCATCAAAATCAACGGCTTCCCAGAATTTATCTTCAACCTTGTGGTTGTATTTGAATCCAAAATGTCGAAAAACGTCTTTCGCAATCAACTCTGCATCATCCTGATATCCGTCAGCCACTACAACTGAATCGTGTCTTGTAAAGCACGGAATGCCATTTTCCCGCAGTTTCTTTAATATGTTATCGATAAAAATCTCTGCCTCAATGCACTGCAAGAAAACAGAAAAATTACTTTCACGGTTGTCATCGGTTTTATTAGTGGCATTCGATTTATCTGGCTTTTTAAACTCAGCAATGATATTCACAACAATTGGATATAGTTGTGAGAGTTTATGCAGCAATGTGTCTGGGCGGTTTGTCTTCTTGAATAATAATTTGAACAATGCATACTTTGCCAGCAACCTTTCCTTCATGCCGAGTTCACAAGCAACAACATCATAGAAATCCCGAAAGAACACATCACGTATAAATTTCGTTACATCACTTGAACCATGTTCACCTGAATTTCTATCGGTAATATCAATTCCAACAGTTGGTAATTGCTCATGATGTTGCTTGAGCACCTTTATCAGCCGTTTCAGGTATGTTTTGTTCCTGTTTTGTTTGAACAACGACAATAAATGTTGCTCTCCCTCTTTTATGTAAACATTCAGCAGGTTGGCAAATATCAGAAACTGAGATGTGCGTAAATCGAGTTGTACAACCGTTTTATTGTTGATATGGATGAACTGTAATATTCGGCTTGGGAAATTCGTCAGATGGCTGTAAACACGGAGAGTAACTGGACTTTGTTTTTCTTCAACTGGTTGTGTGCCAACCTGTGATATCTGATGCTTGTATTGATAAATTAGTGCAGGTATTCTGTACTGAAGGAACTCATCAACATTGGCAATGTAAAATGAATTGTTGAAGTAAAACAATTCTTTTCCATGTGATTCAGCAATAAATTTTGCCCACCTGACAGTATAATATTTTTTAGTAAAAGAACCTTTGTCCAGATATTCATGACATTCGATTTGCAGACCATCAGGCAATGAGTTTATGTATTCTCGCCACAGCAAATCATTACAAATCCGTTCTGCGTTATTTTCCACCCATTTTCCCGCTTTATCAGTGTCTATACTTATTCGGAAATTTAAGTCAGGAATATCGGGTATCTGTAACTCCTGATTATCAAACAGCATTCTTTCCAAAGCCGTGAAAACTCTTCGTTTTTCTATGTATGGTATAAAAGAATAATTTTCACTTAATAGTTCAGGATTTATACGATATCTTGTGCTTACATCACCTTTTTTAGTTACAATGCTTGATTGTTGTGTTTTATCAGGAATTGTACGGCAACCAAAATCCATACTTTCGATTAAACCTGTTTCCATTAGCGGTGAAATAACTCTATCGTGATAGTTGCCACCATATACTTTATGCCAGTAATTACGACCCAGTGGTGCATAATAACTCAGACCATTGCCGTCTGTCACCTGATGAAAGTAGATTATGGAAACACATTGCAGAAAATTGTTCTTACTGGGATACGAAAGTCTGGGGTTACTGAAAATCGAATCCTGTAAATTCTGTACAAGTTTTTCAGGCAGATATTCTCCTTTAGTATATTTCTTCCTGTTTGTTTTCCTGCTTACCATTTACACCAATATCGTTAGTATATTATTGACCGTATCAGATGCTTCACCAAGACCTTATTCTCTGTATTATACATTTTTTTTCTTTTCAACTTACCCCACATATATATTCACAATGGCTCATTACCATATTATTGACCGTAACTTCATTGACAATGCGACCTTAACCCATGTTAACAGTATGATATACAATATTATGTAAAGGTTATGTAAATTAATATTTTGATACATCATTATTAGATTAAGGTCGCATTTCTGGCTGAATCAGGTCACATTTATGTGCAATACACTACATTTCATATATCATTGAATAATAAATGTATATAACACATTACCTAATGTAATACTTCATGTATGTGTTATATTAACCAGATATACCGTTAATAAACGTCTCAACAAAATCAATTATCCTTCTCAGTATTCTTTCACCTGTTGTTTTACGTTGAAGCAAGGTTGGTTTTTCTCCATCGAGCAGTTCTAAAATTTCATCCCGCATCGGCTCTTGCTCAGAATACAGATAATTTTCAATCAATGTTTGTGTTTTTTCTTTCGATAATTTTTCTTCTTCAACCATTTTCAGGAATGCTTTTTCCTGCTCCACCGTCCAGTACTTTTCAAATTCCTGTGGTATATCATCAGTATCCAAAATAACAGGCATGTTTTCCCTGATGAACTTTTCAATCAGTTCCTTCTTGCTCCGCAATTGCATTTCAGTGTTCAACAGGTTGAATATTTCCTTTTCAATCTGCTCCGCATCTTTCTTCTGGTTGGTTTTTAATTTTATGAGTAAACGAATAATGTATGCAACATTGATTTCATCACGGTGAATTAATTCCAGTTCAAAATCAACGTCTTCGAGTATGCTTACTTTTTCTTTTGCGTGTTCGCTTTTTACTTTATCATGCAGGTCGAGATACTTACTCTTATAATCTTCGAACTGCTGTTCTGTCATGGACAAATCGCTCCACTTGAAGTCCGAGAAGGATGCCAGCACATTTTTTATGCGCATTAAATCCCTGAAAGCGATAATAAATTTCAGTTCATCATCTTCAGTGACCAGATTGTTTACGCTATCGACAGTAGGAGTGATATGCAGCAGGTTTATAAAAGCATCATTAAATGACTTCACGTACTCATCATACGGCTTCATGATGATTTCTTCGATGGCATCCTTGTTGCTGAAAAGGGTTATGGCTTCATCGGTGGCATTTTTCAGGTTACGGAACACAACGATGTTACCCTGTGACTTCAATTCATTAAGGATGCGATTGGTTCTGGAATATGCCTGTATCAATCCGTGATATCTCAAATTTTTATCTACGTACAGGGTATTGAGCGAAGGACTGTCAAATCCAGTCAAATACATGTTCACTACCAGCAGTATGTCAATCTTACGCTCTTTTACCTTCTTGCTGATGTCGTTGTAATAGTTGTAGAAACTTTGACTGTCCCTTGTTGAAAACGCAGACCCGAACATCTGGTTGTAATGTCCAATAAATTCATCCAGTTTCTCACGGGTATGCGGATTGGTAGCATACGCAATCTCTGGTTCGGCTGCAACTGAGATTTCCTCTGGGATAAATCCATTTGCATCAACATCATCTTCGTTGGCAATATAACTGAATATGGTGGCAATCTTTAAATCGTGATTTCCGAGCATTTTCTTCCGATACATCAACTCGTAATAGCGAATCAATGCTGGAATACTACTGACGCAGAACATCGCTGTAAACTCTCTGTTATGCGTTTTCCTGTTATGATGGGCAATGATGTAGTCAACAATCTTCTCCAAGCGTGCAGAAGATTCCATCAGTTCATCAACATCAATGTCCTCAACCTGTATGTCAACTTCATTGGCACTATCCTTGTTCCTGTACCTTCCAACATATTCAACCGAAAATTTCAGCACGTTTTCATCCCTGATGGCATCAGTTATCACGTATTTGTGAAGGCACTCCCCGAATAATTCCTTTGTTGTTTTTTTACCCAGTTCATTTTTTACAGCATTTTCTGCAAAAATTGGTGTGCCAGTGAAGCCGAACATCTGGATGTTCCTGAAAAATGAAATAATACGCTGGTGTGTTTCGCCAAACTGGCTACGGTGACATTCATCGAAGATGAAAACGATACGTTCATCCTGAAGTGGCTTCATCCGTTCCAGAAAGTATTTTTTACTTATGGCTGCATTCAGTTTCTGAATGGTGGTTACAATCAGTTTTGTGTCATCGGTAAACTGCCTGACCAGTTGTCTGGTGTTGTCAGTTCCGTCAACACTGCCTTTGCTGAAACTGTTAAATTCCTTGGTGGTCTGGTAATCCAAATCCTTCCTGTCAACCACAAATACAACCTTCTTTATCTTAGGTAATCGTGTCAGTATCTGGCTTGCTTTAAATGATGTCAGTGTTTTACCCGAACCAGTGGTATGCCAGATATATCCGTTCTTACGGCTATGCAGCACCCTGTCAACTAATGCCTCAACTGCATAATACTGGTATGGACGGAGAACCATCAGTATCTTGGAAGTTTCGTTTAACACGATATACTTGCATATCATCTTAGATAGGTGGCACTTCTCCAAGAAATCGGCTGCAAAGCCGTTTAAAATGTTGGTGAGACGTTTATTTTCAATATCCGTCCAGTAAAATGTCTGTTTAAATGACTGGAAGCGGTTGTTGGCGTAATATTTCGTGTTGACACCATTACTGATTACAAATATCTGGATGTACTGGAACAACCCGTAACTGCTGCTGAATGAATGTCGCTGATACCTGTTTACCTGATTGAATGCTTCTTTAAGTTCCAGTCCCCTGCGCTTTAATTCAATCTGAACTAATGGCAAACCATTGATAAGCAGTGTGACATCGTAACGATTTTTGTATTTACCTTCCATCGATACCTGATGGGTAACTTGGTACTGATTCTGACACCATTGTTCGGTGTTAATAAATTCAAAATAGAGGTTATCACCATTGTCCCTGATAATATGCTGTTTTTCACGGAGTGTTTTGGCTTTTTCGAATACAGAACCCTTGCTGAGGATGTTTAAAACCATTTCAAACTCCTTGTCAGAGAACCTGATATTATTATGCTTTTCTAATTGCGATTTCAGATTAGAAATTAATTCCGTTTCATTCTGGATGTGCACCAGAGTATAACCCAATTCCTGAAGTTTGGCAATTAATTGGTTTTCGAGTATCAGTTCGGGTTGTTTCGCCATCTTTATTAAATCTCTTTTTGTACCTTTTCCCAGACAGGATAAACAGCATTGTAAAACTTAACCATCGCTTCTCTATACCAAGAAATTAAATCATCCCAATACTTTTCATCACTGAATCTGCCTTCTAACTTATTCTTAACTTCAACAGGCATCTCATGCCTGATTCTTGATGCTTTTTTATTTTCCAGACGTTCCCAAACAATTTCCCCGTCAAATTTCTTTTCAATCTCTTCTTTGTGTTTTAGCATGGTATCAATAATGATTTTTTCGGGGTCATTGGAAAAGTAAAGTTCAACCCTAAAATGTTTTCTGCCGATGCAAAATCCAAAATATCCACTCCCTTTCCAAAATCCCGTATTGAAATATGGCTTTGCTCCAACACGTTCCAAGAAATCAATTTTATGTTCAGCAAGATTATGCTTCAGTAGTCCCCAGAACTTCACCAAATGCGTTTCTGTTTCTTCAACTACTTTGCTTTTCTCCTTTTCTTCCTTCTCTTTTTCTTTTATGTCAATCATGAATTCTTTTGTCTCAGGTAATGGAATTATTTGTTCCATCTGCAAAAACAATTCCTCACCCATACTATATGGAATAGCACGAAAGCATTGAATTTGTATCTCATGTTCACGTAACCACAACACTGTTGATGTAACTTCTTTTCGAAAATTATTTGAGATAAGAATAACTCGTTGGTCATTACGATTAAGAAGGAGTTCTTCCTCATCTCGCTCCAAGAATTCCAGCAGGCTTTCCTTTGCATCTTCCCCGTTTCCCCATCTATCAAGATAATCCTGATACATTTTTATTATCTGGCTGGTCGAAAGAGTTGAACAATATGAAGTATATTTAAGTGCTTGCCATACTACATTTCGCCCCGTATCATCCAGTTTGTTTTCAATCACAACCAATCCGCCATCTTTATCAACTGCAAGTAAATCGAGACGTTCACTGGTATCACTGAATCCACTAAACTCCTTCTGTATAATCAGCAGTTCTTCTCCCAGCATATCAGGATTTTTTGCAATCCATTCCTGAAGATGCTCTCTTTCCTTAATTTTCAGGTCTTTGAACAAACGTTGTTCAAGTTTTATAATATTATTGGTTGCTTTGTTTATGCGATACATAGAAGTTCTATTTAGTTAAACAAACATTCGTTGCATTAATCCTTTCTTCCAGACCTCTGCTTTTTCAATTTGTGTCTGGGTATGGTTTATTTTATCATCAATGACTGATAGGAAATTGGCGATTTTGGTTTGTTCGGGAAGAGGTGGTAATTCAACCTCGCATTCTCCTATTTCTCCCAGATTAATTTTTTTTGGAAAGGCTACATGAATAGTCCTCTTCCATAGTTCCTTTTGAAAATTTTGGGTTGAAATATAATGGCTTAAATAGTTTGAGTTGAATAAATCTGAATGCTTTATCAAAGCAAGACTAACGTAAAAGGAAGCATTGACATCCCAATCAATATATTTTGCTGTACCTATATCGCCAATTCTTGTCATAAGAATATCACCTTTCCCCAATTTAACTCTTTGATTTTCTTTTTTAAAAACATCTTCTGAAATATATTTTGTATTCTGAAAATCATTTGCAGTTACTTGCTCAACACTATAAAAGGGAATGCCTGTTATAACATAGTTTGGTGTTTGATGAGTACCATCATATATTTTGGCTATTTTTCTTAAAAGTTTTTTCTCCCACCTCGGAAACTCCTGTCCATTATCGCCCCTGAACCTGATTTCCTGCGAGAATATTTTCTGTATCACACCTTTCTTGTAATGTTCCAGCAGGTTTTTCTTTCGTTTGAGTTGGGTTATCTTCTGGTCAATGGCGGTGAAAAAGGATGCGATTTTTTGTTGTTCTATGAGAGTTGGGAAATATATGGGCATGTCGGTAATCATGTCCATTCTTACGGAATCAACGGAATTTTTCGCACTCAGTCTAATTACACGCTTATAAAATCTATCTGAAAAAAAATAAAAAATGAATTTTCCAGATACATATTCGCTGAACTTTCTTATTGAATATACTCTTTGATGAAAATCAAATTTTCCATTCATATAATGAAAGTTCTTACCAACCCCAACCCCATCACCAGAAGTTAATATTGCTTCCCCATCAAATGAATACGAATTAATTCGTTCAACATTATCTGAGCGAACAAAGAAAGGGTATATACCATCGTCAACTCTGTTCTGCGTGTCTTTATCACCAGTTTTTATTTCAGCCACGTCCCCCAACTTCTTTTCTTCCCACTCCCCTTCATACTCAGGGAAACGCAGTTGCGGTATATTCCTTTGCTTTTCCATAACTAAAAAGGAGTTTGGATGTTTAATTCTTTGCAGAATCCTGCAATGGTTTCATCTGTGGACTTTATTTCGAATTCCAGTACTTTCAGTTCACTTGCAACGGTTGAAATGTCGACAGTCTCTTCCTCTTCAAAAGTGTCAACATACCTCGGAATGTTCAGGTTGAAATCATTCTCCCGCACCTCATCCAGACTGGCAATATAACTGTATTTGTCAATTGTGATACGTTTTTCATAAGTATCCACTATTCGGTCAACATCTTCATCACGCAGGTAATTTTGCGTTTTTACCTTTTCAAAATGTTGGCTGGCATCAATAAATAAAATATCATCTGGATGTTCCTTACACTTCTTAAACACCAGTATGCATGTCGGGATGCTTGTCCCATAAAAGATGTTTGCAGGTAGTCCGATAACCGCATCCAGATAGTTCTTTTCTTCAATCAGGTATTTTCTGATATGACCTTCAGCAGCACCCCTAAAAAGCACTCCATGTGGCATAACCACAGCCATTACACCATTTTCAGCAAGATGGTATAACATGTGCTGTATGAAGGCAAAATCTGCCTTGGATGATGGTGCAAGTTTCCCGTATTCACTGAACCTGTCATCAGTCATAAACAACAGACTGGCACTCCATTTTGCCGAAAATGGCGGATTTGCTACCACTGCCTCTGCATCCAGTTTGTCATGCTGCGGGTGTTCCAGTGTATCTTCCAGTTTAATATCGAATCGGGTGTGATGAACGTCATGCAGAATCATGTTCATTCGGCAAAGGTTGTAGGTGGTACGGTTACGTTCCTGACCGTAAAACTTCAGCACATCACAAATCCTGCCCAACCGAAGGATAAGAGAACCTGACCCGCAAGTCGGGTCATACGCAGATTTAATTCGTGTTTTACCCAGTGTGACAATCCGTGCAAGTATTTTTGATGCCTGTTGCGGAGTATAAAATTCACCTGCTTTTTTACCTGCACCACTGGCAAACTGCCCGATTAAATACTCATACGCATCACCCAGTACATCAATCTTTGATTGTTCCAGTTGGAAATCTATTTTGTCAAGATGCGCCAGAACTTTTGCTATTACTTCATTTCGCTGTTCGGCAGTCCTGCCCAATTTCGTACTGTTTAAATCCATATCCTCGAACAGGTGGTCGAAATCTTCTTCACTGGCAGTACCCATCGTGCTGTTC
>MTKZ01125946.1_pt1 | contig 15766 bp, 10 predicted proteins | sample 1042781 | NCBI WGS metagenome assembly MTKZ01 (sample SAMN06212207, study PRJNA360539) | anaerobic digester metagenome | biome: Wastewater treatment plant; material: sludge; isolation source: anaerobic digester fed with sludge from wastewater treatment plant | place: Denmark: WWTP Viborg ...
GGTGAAAACGGCGCGGGACGGAGGCCGTGCCCTCATAGAGATGCCGCAGGCCGGGGCCCCTTCTGCGGGCTCCCGGCCTGTGGCACTCGCTACTGCCCCGTGACGGGGCCGCGGTCCTATTCCGTCATCGCGGGTTGCGGCTCCTGGGCGGGCTCGGTCGACGGGACCGGCGACGGTGCCGGCTGCGTCATGGACTTCCACACGTCCCGCACCTGGATGATCAGTTCCATGGGCACGAATACGTCGGCCTGGGCGGCCGTCTTGCCCACGCCGTAGGAGACCATGCCCACCGGCGCGTTGATCTGCGGCATGGTGACGGGGAACGGTTCGTCCGTCGCCTTGCCGATGTCGCTCAGCATCCGCATCAGCGAATCCACCGCGAAGGACATTTCCGCGTTTCTCTGGGTCGCCATCGCCTTGGCGGTGTTCACAATGCCGGGATTCTTGGACAGCGGCGCCTGTTTGCCCTTGACCAGACCGATCACGTTTTCAAACCGCCCGGGACCGCCGCCGAAGGTGGCAATCACGTGGTCCGTGTCCACCGCGCCGATCCGGAACAGCACGCCCTCCTTGCCGATGACCTTGTGGACGGTCTGGAGGTCTTCCGCCTCGATGTCCTCGATCTCGCTCAGCTTCATGACCAGGTGGTCGACGCTCACACCGCCGATGGTCTCGGCGGCGGGAACGTATTGAAGCTTGGAGAGCACTTTGCTCATCTCCTCATCCAACACCAGACCGCCGGTCACCGTGGCGACGATGTCCTTGAACTGTCCGAGGATCACCGCGGCACCGCCCTCCACCTGAGCCACCTTGGTGAAGCCGACGAAGCCGCCCTCTCCCTCCGCTCCGGGCAGCGCGGAAATCTCGATCGCCAGGCCGCGCAGCGGCTTGATCATCGTGGTCACCTGATCGAGGAGCTGACGAAGCTTCTCCGGGTTGATCTTGTCCTTGGGAATCGACGGATTGCTGAGAATCTTGTCGATATTCTTGCTCAGTTGACCCGCGCCGAACTCCGCCGCCTCCTTTGTGGTCACGCCGGCATACGCCAATACGTAGTTCTCCGCCGGCAGCCCGGTCAGCATCGTGTCGCTGGTGCTTTTTGCCATCGCCGCGGCCTTGCCCATGTCAGAGCCCTCTTTGAAGGCCATGCCCATACCCAGGCGTATGCCCGCGGGTGCAATCTTGATGCCGAGCTGGAGCGACTGAAGCTCCTTGAAGAACGTGGTGTCGGTGCCCATCGACTCGAGCTGGGTTATGAACGGCGAAACCATGGGGCTCGCCACCACGGTGGCCGCATTCGCCCAGATCGTCACGTCGTCATCCGACGCCCGCTCCAGGTCGTGCGGGGCAAGCACCGTCTGGAGCCCGGTGGTCGAGTCCAACATCTTCTTCACGTTGGCGACCGACGGAGCCAGCACGGCAAACTTGCCCTTGGGGGCCATGAAGATGGGCGGCAGGTTCGGATTGACCATCTTGGATATCTTGCCTTCGCCCTCCTCGGCCGGCTCCAGTTGCAGTGCCGCGGTCAGCTCGGTGTAGTCCGTGATGGGCACCAGCAGGGCCATGCTCTTGTCCCAGGCGTTCATGTCGTCCGTGGGCAGCAGCACCAGGGCCAGGTCGCCGTTATCATTGACGCCGGACATGAACCCCAGGAAGCCCTTGGCCATCATCAGCGCACTCATGGGCGGAACGTCGAACTTTCGCACGACGTCCATGATCTTCTTTTCCACGTCGGCGGCGTTCCGCACGTAGACCACCGCCCAGGCGTCCGCGGGGATCGCGCCATACGTGTCCGCCGCCGTCGGGGCCGCCTGGACCGTCCACGACGGCCCCGCCGCAAACACCGCCGTCAGGCCCAACAACAGCACTGAAGTCTTCCACGCTCGCTTCATTGAGGTCTTCTCCTTCCGTTGCGCCGATCGGCTCGACCGACGTTCTGGGTACGTACACAGATCGCTGATGCTATCCCGCTTCCCTTCCCCATACCACCCCGTATTCGACTGATCCCTGTAAAAACTCGGTTTGACCCCCCACAGAATCGTCGCTTTTGGTCAACGCGGCGTCAAGAGGTCGGATTCGGTCGGCATCCATCCCAGGCGGCAGACCAAACGTGGGGATCCCTGGTTGATTGGCCGTGAAGACAGCCGGACGTGAAACGATCGGCGGGCCATGCACACGGCCGGCGCCACCGTCAGGCGGCGAGCGGGGGAGGTTCACACCGCGCGAACCTCCCCTGTTGCGCCAGCCGCTCTCCGATCAGGCCGGAGCCGGCCCGGGCGGCCGGAGGACCGCCCGATCCGGCATCGTCGGTGGGCCCGGCGGGTCCACTGACATCCCGCACCGGCGGCACTGCCGACAACGGTGGCTCCTTTCGCGACCGTCACCGGGGGTCGCACCCTACCCAGTCCGGTGCGATCCGCATCCGGAAAGCACCCCCGTCAACGCACCGTCGCCCGAAGCCGGCCCCGGCACCGTTCGATGTTTCAGAGCCGGTCGCGAGCGGAATCAACTCCGGCGCAGCCGTGCTCCGCCGCGCCCCATTCGACGGAACGCACAGCCGGCGCCATCGCCGACCCGCTCGCGTGAGTCGTCGTGCCGATTCATTCAAGATCGGGAAGATCACAGGAGAGAAAGCCTCGGCTGCTCATCGGGCGGCAGATACGTGGCTCGAGGCGCAGGAGACGCTTTGTGACCCATCCCAGTGTTTCCCGCTTCCAGCCCCTCCGACGGAAAATGACCTCAATAAAAGGGTAGGATCGCGGCCAGTCGTAAGGCAAGCGGGCTTCCCACTTTCCAATCTCATATTCGGCGTTTTCCTCATCACTGATTCCCCAAGCGCTCCATTTCACGGTCTATCCGTCGCAGCCGCAGGGCGCCGGACGGCGTGACCCGCCTGACGGTGTCCGCTCTGCCATCAGCCCAGGTTCTCTTGGCATGTGGAAACCCGAGCCGCGCCGGTAATTCGCACAGGGTCCTCGCCGGGCTGGAGCCCGCGATGAAGTGGCCCGTTCCCCGCGGCGTGGAGAAAAGTTCAGATCGGAGGTGGGCGGGTCCGCGAGCCGCTGTAGAATGTACGCTATTGGCGCGACGAGGAAGATGGGACGGGCTTTCCGGGAACCGTCAGCTTGTCAGGGTCTGCCGGCTGAATATCCGTTCCAGGCATGACTTGCCAAACCGAAGGAGAGGACGTGAGCTCGATAAACCAATACCTTGAACAAATGGCCGGTTTTCTTCACGAAGCGGTGAACTGGGTGTGGGGGCCCTGGATGCTGGTCCTGCTGTTCGGCACCCACGTTTTCCTGACGTTCCGGCTGAGGTTCATTCAGCGATACATCGGAAAGGCAATCCGACTGTCCTTCGAGCGTCACGCGGAGGGAAAGGGGGACATCAGCCACTTCGGCGCGCTGATGACCGCGCTGGCGGCCACCATCGGCACGGGCAACATCGTCGGTGTGGCCACCGCGGTGTCATTGGGTGGTCCGGGCGCGGTGCTCTGGATGTGGCTGACCGGGGTGTTCGGGATCGCCACCAAATACTCCGAAGCGTTGCTGGCGGTGAAGTATCGGGTGTTCAGTCCGGACGGGCGAGCGGCGGGCGGACCCATGTACGTTCTGGACCGCGGGCTGGGGATGCGGCCGCTCGCGATCCTGTTCGCGATCTTCACGGCCATTGCCGCCTTCGGTATCGGGAATATGGTCCAGGCCAACTCAATCAGTACGATGCTCGCGGCGCCCATGCAGGTGCCGGGCTGGCTGACGGACCTCGGTGTAAGGGCGCAGACAGTATCTGTGCCCACGTGGGCCACCGCAACGGTGATGACCGCCCTCACCGCGGTCGTAATCCTGGGCGGGATCCGGTCCATTGCGCGCGTCTGCGAAGTCCTGGTTCCATTCATGGCGGTCTGCTACGTGCTCGGCTGTCTCACGCTGCTCGCGATGAGAGCCTCGACGCTGCCGGAAACCGTCATCCTGATCCTCAAGAGCGCGTTTACCGGCCACGCCGCCGTGGGCGGGTTCCTTGGGGCGGGCATTCAGCAGGCCATGCGCTACGGCATCGCACGCGGCTTGTTCTCGAACGAGTCCGGCCTGGGGAGCGCACCCATCGTGGCCGCCGCCGCCCAGACGAAGAACCCCGTCCGCCAGGCTCTTGTCTCGTCGACAGGAACCTTCTGGGACACCGTCGTCGTCTGCCTCCTGACCGGGCTGGTTCTGGTGAACTCCGGAGCCTGGCACCACGGAATCACGGGCGCCCCGCTGACCGCGTCCGCTTTTTCCGAGCTGCCCGTCGTCGGTTCGGCGGTTCTAACCGTCGGGTTGTTGACGTTTGTGTTTTCGACCATTCTGGGTTGGTCGTACTACGGCGAGAAGGCTTGCGAGTATCTCTTTGGGGCGCGGTCCATCCTGCCGTACCGCATCCTCTGGGTCATTGCGGTGGCGGTGGGGTCGGTGTCCACCCTGCAGGCAGTCTGGGACTTCGCCGACATCGCCAATGCGCTGATGGCGATTCCGAACCTGATCGCGCTGCTGCTGCTCAGCCACGTGGTCGTGAGCCAGACGCGCGAGCACCTGTGGACGGGTGGTCTCGACAATCCGGAGAGTCCATCGGAGCCGGCCCGCGGTCAGTAGCAGCCCGGCCTGCGGGGGTTTTCGCGTCCGGCGACCCTCGGACGCGGCAATCCCCTCTCACTTCCGCCCGATGAGCTGGGCGGTGTCGCGCGCGATCATGAGCTCCTCATTGGTGGGGATGACCCAGACGGCGGTGCGGCAGCCGTCGCGGGTGATGAGGAACGGCTCGTTCGACCTCCGGTCGTTCCGCGCCGGGTCCAGTTCGATGCCCAGCGGCGCCAGGCCGGACAGGATCTTCTCGCGCATGAAGACCGCGTTCTCGCCGATCCCGCCCGTGAAGATGATGGCGTCACATGCCCCCAGCTCGGCCATGAAAGCGCCGATGTACTTTCGGGCGCGGTGGGCGAACACGTCGATGGCCAGAGCCGCTCGCCGGCTCCCGTTGCCGGCCGCTTCGTTCACGTCCCGCAGATCTCGCGAAACCCCGCTGACGCCCAGCAGGCCGCTCTTCTTCTCCAGCGCGTTGCGGATGTCGTCCAGCTTCATGCCTTCCCGGGTGAGGTGAAAGATGATGGCCGGGTCAAAATCGCCGCTGCGCGTGCCCATGACCAGTCCTTCCAGCGGCGTGAGCCCCATGCTCTGGTCCACGGCCTTGCCCGCCCGGATGCACGACGCGCTGCACCCGTTGCCCAGATGCATTGTGATGAGGTTCGGCTGCACCTTGTCGAGCAGCTCCGCGGCCCGCATCGCCACGTATCGGTGGCTCGTGCCGTGGAACCCGTACCGGCGAATCCGGCGCGTCTCGTACCACTCGTACGGCACCGCGTACAGATAGGAGGCCGGCGGCATGGTCTGGAAGAACGCGGTGTCAAACACGGCCACCTGCGGCTTTCCGGGCAGAATGCGCATGGTGGCCTGAATGCCGCCGAGGTTCGCCGGATTGTGCAGCGGGGCCAGCTCGCAGCAGCGTTCAATGGACGCGAGCACGTCGCCGTTGACGACCACGGACTCGTAAAAATCCTCGCCGCCGTGCACCACGCGGTGCCCCACGCCGTCGATGTCCTGCGGATCCCGCAGCGGAGGTGGCGTGCCCACCGTGGTGAGCAGGGTCATGATCTGCTTCACGCCCTGGTCATAGTCGGCGATGCGATCGAACAGCTCGGACTTGCTGCCGCGCACGGTGTGGGTGGTCTGCGATTCCGCCTCGCCGATCCGCTCGATCAGACCCGTCGCCACCTCTTGCCCGGCCGCCATGTCGTAGAGCTTGTACTTGATGGAAGAACTGCCGCAGTTGATCACCAGAACGTTCATTGCGCCCCCTTGGCCTCAGGCTCCGTCATTCCTGTCCGCGCCATCCGAGAAAACGCGGCGCGGTTTCACCGCGAACCGGCCTGAATGGCCGTCACCGCCGCCGTATACATTATATCGTCCACGCTGCAGCCGCGGGAAAGGTCGTTCACGGGCCTGTTGAGGCCCTGCAGAACCGGACCGACGGCCAACGCTCCCGCCGAACGCTGCACGGCCTTGTACGCGATGTTCCCCGCATCCAGATCCGGGAAGATGAACACGTTCGCCCGGCCGGCCACCGGTGAATTGGGCTGCTTGAGCCGGCCAACCTCCGGGTCGATAGCCGCGTCATATTGCAGCGGGCCGTCCACGGCGAAATCCGGATTCCTCTCCCGAAGCAGTTTGGTCGCCTCCGTCACCTTGTCCACGGACTGTCCCGTACCGGACTTGCCGGTGGAATACGAGAGCATGGCCACGTACGGCTCAATGCCAAAGGCGCGGGCCGTCAAGGCGCTGGCCCAGGCGATGCCCGCCAGTTCCTGTGCGTCCGGGTCGGGAATGATCGCGCAGTCCCCGTACACCAGCACGCGGTCGGGCAGAGCCATGAAAAACACGCTGGATGCAAGCCCCACGTCCGCCCGCGTCCGGATGATCTGTAGAGCGGGACGGATCGTGTCACCCGTCGAGTGGATGGCCCCGGACACCAGCCCGTCCGCGTCGCCGATCTCCACCATGACGGTCCCCACATGAATGGGCGACTGATCCAGCCACGTGCGAGCCACGTCCGGCGTCATGCCGCCCTTCTTGCCCTTGCGGATTTCCACCACCCGATCCACGTAGGCATCCATTCGGGGAACCGCTTGCGGGTCCAGCACCTCCACTCCCGCAAGGCTCACGCCGGCCTGGCCGGCCTGCTCGAGAATCCGCTGCGGGTCGCCGATCAGAATGGGCTGGCAGATGCGGGATTTCACGATCTTCGCCACGGCCTGCACGGTGCGCGGCTCTTCGCCCTCGGGGAAGACGATGCGCTTCTGCAGCGCCTGCGCCTGCTCCTCCAGCTGCCTCAGGAAGACCGCCGATCCGGCTTTTCGTTTCCGGGGACGGGGTACTCTCAACAGGTCCCACAGTCGCTCGTGCTCCAGGTACCGACAGACCGCGGACGAGGCCGTCTGGATCTTGTCCTCGTCCTGCACGCGCATCCGCACATCGATGTTCTGGATCATCAGCGCCGTCGTGAACGTGTCCATCCTCACCGTGCACACCGGGAAGTGCGGCGCCCCCAGGTCCTCCACGAGCCGCATGATCTCCGGATCCGGCCGAAGGCCGCCCGTCAACACCACCCCGGAAACCGAGCGGCGCTTGCCCGACTTCTGGGCACAGGCGACGGCCAGCAGAATGCCGTCCCGATCTCCGGGAGTGACGACCAGCGTCCGATCCGTGTCCAGATGGTGAATGAAGTGCCGGGGCTCCATTGCGGCGACGATCGTCTTGGTCACCACGTTGGACAGGCCCTCTTCCCCGCTGATCACTTCAGCCTGCAGCGCACTGCACACCTGGTCCATTTTCGGGTAGCCCAGGTAGACCAGGTTGGGCACCACACCGAACAGCGGCAGGTCCGCACTCTCGAACGCATCCGCGATCCGCTGCTGGGCCACCTCAAAGGGCTGATCGGTCACCCGGTTGACGACCACCCCCAGGACCTCGCAGTTCTTCTCTTCAAACGATCGCTTGGCCGTCCGCACGCCGGCCACAAGCTGATCCACCCTGGTGATCCCGTTGTCGGACAGCCCCCGGGCGACCAGCAGCACCGGGGTCTCCAGGTGGGCGGCAATGGCCTCGTTGATCTCCTGGTCGAACAGACTGGCCGCCCGGGCGTTGTTGATGCCCTCCAGGATGACCATGTCGTGCTCTTCTCTGAGCTGCCGGAAGCACGCGCCCACGCGGTGCAGCAGCACGGACAGGCGATCTTGCGCCACCAGCTCCCGCGCTTCCTCGATCGTCAGCGGGCAGAGGTCGCACGCGTCCTGGGGGAACCGGCACGCTGACCGGACGACAGCCACGTCCCGGTCGTCGGCCCCACCGCCCACCGGCTTGAGGAACCCCAGCCGTTCCACCGACTTGCGCAGTACCCCGCACAGACCCAGCGTGATTACGCTGCTGCCCGCCTCCAGGTCCGTGGAGCAGACGAAAAGGCCACTCGGCATTAGACAACCCTCCTGCCCATGGGCAAGACTGCTACCGTTCGTACCGCGATCGTATCACGAGACGGGAACCCCCCGCAAATGTGCCCCATCGGGCAGCACGAACCGGCCGTCTCCGACGCGCCTCCAACCCAGGCAAGTCGCGTGCCACATCCGCCGCTGGCGGACCGCATCGTCGCGAAGGAAACGGTCGGAAAACCACTGGACGCCCAGACGTGAGAAGCGGTCAGGACACCCTGCTGGCCAGGGGGAATTCAGACGACCAGGGCGCGGACCTATGCACCGGCCGCCACGGTGCGCTCCCAGCCCCGACGCCACTCTTCGGCGTGGTGCTGTACCCAGTCCCACACGGCCTCATTCCAGTCGACGTTGCGACCCCGGGCCGTGGACAACTCGCTGCGGTGCCGGTCGATCTCCGTCATCTGGGCGACGCGGTCCATGTGCATCTTCTTACGCCGCCATTCGTCTGCCACCCCCGACTCCCAGCTTTGAATGGTCGCGACGAGGCCGGGATCGGCACCCCGTTCGATGCCGAGAAAATAGCGGTGTACGAGAATCGCCCGCCGCTCGGAAGGCAGATAGCGGCCCAGGGCAGGATCCTGAAAATCCGGGTGCTCATCAAGCGATCTGAGACACATCGCCTACTTCATCTCCAGACCCGAACGTACTCCGGCCCACTGCTGACATGGACGGGCCCGATTGCCGCTCGCAATATCCGAGCCGTACGATCGGGCATGCGCCTACGCATCAATCGCGAGAACCCTCGCGAACTCAGGCCGCCCGGACAACACCCGATCATTGAGCCTGACCCACTGCAGCACGGGTAAACCGGTTTGCCACGAGCCGACATCCGCCCGCGGCACCATGCTGCATTATAGAACTACCACCCAATATCGGTACAGCCGAGTCGCGCCCTTCAGGGAGCACACGCCCTACATTCTGCCAAATCACCCCCACATTATGCAGCAAATCAAGTGACACTGTAATGCTATCGCCCGGCGGCTACTGTCCTGGTCTTGGCGCGGATGTCAGCCAGAAGCCGATCGAAGGATTCGGCGAACGCCTTCACGCCGGCCACCCGGAGCTGTTCCGTAACCTCCGCCATGCAGATGCCCTCGGCCTCCAGGCAGGACAACACGCGACGGGCGCCGTCAACGTCCTCGGTGATCGTCACCCGCACGTCCGCCATTCCCCGGATGGCCTCCAGGGTCACCGGGGGTGCCGTGTTCACCGTGTCCGGGCCGATCAGCGTGTCGACGTAGATCGTTTCGCGATAGGCGCGGTTCTTGGTGCTGGTACTCGCCCAGAGCGGCCGTTGCGGGCGAATGCCGCGTTCCCGCAATTCTGCAAACGGGCCGGCCTGGAAAGTCCGGCGGTATCGGTCGTATGCAATCTTTGCACTCGCGACGGCTGCCTGGCCCGGCAGATCCCGCAGGTGTGTCCGCCCGTCGGCGATGCGCTTCTCCAGCAGGCTATCCACCGCCGTGTCTATCCGGCTCACGAAGAAGGACGCGACGGACGCCACGGCTGCCGGGTCTCCCCCTCGTTCCAGGTGTCTTTGCGCGCCGCGCAGAAACGCGTCAATAACCCGCTGATACACGTCGACGGCAAAGATCAGCGTGACGTTCACGTTGATGCCGTCGCCGATGAGTGTCTCGATGGCCGGCAGGCCCGCATCCGTAGCCGGCACCTTCACCATCACGTTCGGGCGCCCGATCGCCCGGACGATCTGGCGAGCGCGAGCCACCGTCGCGTCCGTGTCGTGAGCCAGGGCCGGCTCGACCTCGATGCTCACGAAACCGTCACGCCGCTCCGTACGCTCGTACACAGGGCGGAAGCAGTCCGCCGTTCGCCGGATGTCTTCAAAGGCAAGGGCCTCGTAGATGGCCTGTGCATCGCGCGTGCCGCCGGCGACCAGGCCGGCAATGGCTTCATCGTAGTCCGTGCTCTCGCCGATCGCCTTCTGGAAGATGGTGGGATTCGACGTAATCCCCAGCACGCCCTCGTCAATCAGTGCCTTCAGCTCGCCCGAGTCGATCATGCCGCGTCGGATGTAGTCGCACCAGATCGCCTGCCACAGCGCCGCCAGTTTTCGGAACTTGCTCATCTGGGTCTCCATGCTCATGAGGGACCGCGAGTCACATCCCCAGCGCCCGCCGCGCCGTCTGGGCCACGGACTCCGTCGTGAATCCAAAATGCTTCATCACGTCGGCACATGGCGCTGACGCCCCGAACTGGTCCAGGGCCAGGACGATTCCCTGCAAGCCGACGTATTTCTGCCATCCCCACGCCACGCCGGCCTCCACGGCCACCCGGGCCGGGCATGACGCAGGCAGCACCTGCTCGCGGTACGCTGCATCCTGCCGGTCGAACAGGCTGGTGCAGGGCATCGACACGACACGGGCCCGCACTCCCTGGGCCGTCAATTGCCCGTGAGCCTGCACGCACAGCGAGAGCTCCGAGCCGGTCCCGATCAGGATGACCTCCGGCCCGCCCGTCGCATCCGCGAGAATATAGCCGCCCCGCCGCGCCCCGCTCGCCGGAGCCAGACGGGCGCGATNNGGCAGGTTCTGCCGGCTCAACGCCAGCGCAACCGGTCCGTCGGTCCGCTGCATGGCGTGCCGCCAGGCCTCCGTCACCTCGTTCGCGTCGCCGGGCCGCACGACGTCCAGGTTCGGAATCACCCGCAGCGACGCCAGATGCTCGACCGGCTGATGGGTCGGGCCGTCCTCGCCCACTCCGATGCTGTCGTGGGTGAATACATAGATGACGGGCAGCTTCATCATCGCTGCCATGCGGATCGAGGGGCGGCAGTAGTCCGCAAACACGAGGAACGTTGCGCCGAATGAGCGCAGCCGAGAAAGCGCCAGACCGTTGCACACGGCCGCCATCGCATGCTCACGCACACCGAAACGGATGTTCCGATGCCCGTAGCCGCCTTTCTGAAAATCCGCGCTGCCATCGATGTAGGTTTTGGTCGAAGGCGTCAGGTCCGCGGCGCCGCCGATCAGCCACGGCACACTGACAGCCGCCGCCTGAAGCACCTTCCCACCCGCCGCCCGGCTGGCCATCCCCTTGCCGTCCGCGGGAAACGCAGGGAGTTTCGCATCCCAACCCTCCGGCAGGGTTCCCGACTGCACGTGATTCCACTCGGCGGCCAGGGCCGGATGCGCCTTTGCATAGGCCGAGAACCGATCGTTCCACTCGCGCTCCAGCCGGTCGCCGCGTTCCTGCAGGGGGGCGGTCATGTGGCGCCGCACGTCCTGAGGCACCAGGAACTTCGCGTCCGGATCCCATCCGTAGAATTCCTTCGCCCTGCGAATCTCCTCCTCCCCCAGCGGCTCTCCGTGGGCGGATGCCGTCCCCGCCTTCGTGGGTGCTCCGTACGCGATGATGCTGGTGACCTTCACCAGGGTCGGCCGATCCGCCGTCTCGGCGGCCGACGACAAGGCCTGATGCACCGCTTCCACGTCGTTGGCATCCGCCACCGTCAACACCCGCCAGCCATACGCCTGGAACCGCGCCACCACGTCTTCCGTGAACGTCAGGTCGGTGGAGCCGTCGATGCTGATATGATTGCTGTCGTAGATCCACGTCAGGTTACCCAGCCCCAGGTGACCGGCCAGGGACGCCGCCTCACCGGAAACCCCCTCCATCATGCACCCGTCGCCCAGGATCGCGTACACGCGGTAGCCGACGATCTCGTGGCCCGGACGATTGAATCGCTCGCGAAGCCATCGTTCGGCCATCGCCATGCCCACGCTGGCGGCCGCGCCCTGTCCGAGCGGCCCCGTGGTGATCTCCACTCCCGGCAACTCCCCGTACTCCGGGTGTCCGGGGCATCGGCCGCCCAGCTGCCGGAACCGCCGGATGTCATCCAGCGAAACATCATAGCCCGACAGGTGCAACGTGCCGTACAGCAACATGGACGCGTGGCCCGCGGAGAGCACGAAACGATCGCGGTTCGCGAACCGGGGGTTGGCCGGGTTGAAGCGCAGGTGGCGTGTGAAAAGCGTGTACGCCACGGGAGCCAGGGCCATGGCCGCCCCCGGGTGGCCGGAGTTGGCCCGCTGAATGGCATCCATCGCCAACGTCCTGAGAGTGTTGATGCACAGGCTGTCCAGTCCGGGTTGAGTATGCACGGTCGTCGTTTGCTCCGCATCAGGGGTCGATCGGAAACCGTCGCACCAAGGCGGCGATTCTAGCAGGAGAGCAGGACGAATGCGAACAGGAGGGACGCCGCGGGATCGCCGACCGGCCGGCCGGGCCGCCGCTTCACAGTTGTGCGTTGATCAGCTCGTTGAGCTTGCGGAGTGCTTCCCCTTCAATCTGGCGGACCCGCTCACGGGTGAGGCCGACCTTCTTGCCGATGTCCTTGAGGGTCATGGGCTCCCCATCTTCGAGGCCGAACCGCAGCCGCAGGATGGTAGCCTCGCGTTCACTGATGGAGTCGAGCATCTCCTTGATCATCCGGGCCTCCGAATCGGAGAACATCTGGGCCTCCGGCGCGGGCGTCTTCTGGTCCGCGAGCATCTCCGTGAGGGGCACTCCGGACCCGTCGTCCGCCGACTGTGTGGGGGACGCAAACGCCTTGACCGCCTTGCGGATGATCCGGACCTTCTTCTCCGGCAGTTGCATATACTCGGACAGCTCGGTGATGCTGGGCTTCCGGCCCTCCTTCTCCTCGTATTCCTCCTGCGCCTGGCGCATCTTGGCGATCATCTCGACCATGTACGCCGGAATGTGAATGGGCTGGACGCTGTTGATCAGGCTGCGCTTGATCGCCTGCTTGATCCACCAGGAGGCATACGTGCTGAAGCGGGTCTCATGATCGGGGTCGTACCCCTCCACCGCCCGCAGCAGCCCGAGGTTCCCCTCGTTGATCAGGTCGCTGAGCGAGGCGCCCCGCTTGGCGTACTTCTTGGCGATGTTCACCACCAGGCGCAGGTTCGAATTGACCATGCGTTCCCGGGCCAGGGCGGCGTCCTGCTCCGCGGATTCGCGCTCGGCCAGCGAGCACTGGCCCTTGCGAAAACGCTCGGCCAGATCGAGAGCACGCTGGATGGTCTCCGCGAGATCCCGTTCTTCCTCGGCCGACAACAAGGGAGCCTTGTTGATCTGCCGACTGTACGTTTGTAGTCCGGTGTCGAGTGCGATGGCTTCACAACCCCGTAACAGGGCGCAGGGCGACTCCGTCACCCCGTCGCCATCCCATGTTCTGGATACGGGACAGAGCTACTCGTCCGATTCCTCGTCGTCGTCGGCTCCGCCGCTCGGAGCGGGCGATACGAACGGCACCCCGGTAATCAGATCCATCGGTTCCGAACCGGGGGACTGCAGTCCACCTCGGCGCGGCCGGACCGGCTCGCTGGCATAGCTGTCGTGTTCCGCCGACCACTCCGCTCGTTTCTTGGACAGACCGATCTTGCGCTCCTGCGGATCCACGCGCAGGATCTTGACCTGCAGCTTGTCGCCGATTTTGACCACCTCGTGCGGGTCTTCCACCTTATGATCGGCCAGTTCGCTCACGTGCAACAGACCCTCGAGATCCTGTTCCAGTTCGACAAACACGCCGAAATTCGTGATTTTGGTGACCGTGCCCTCCACGATCTGGCCGGGGATGTAGTTTTCGGGCACGGCCCGCAGCCAGGGATCCTCGTGCAACTGCTTGAGTCCCAAGGCAATGCGCTGCTTGTCCTCCTCGACCTTCAGCACCACGCACTCCACCTCGTCGCCCTTCTGCAGCATCTCCTGGGGGTGGCTGATCTTCTTGGTCCAGCTCATGTCGGACACGTGCAGCAGCCCGTCGATCCCCTCCTCCACCTCCACGAAGGCCCCATAATTCGTCAGGTTGCGGACCCGACCACGAATCCGCGTGTTCGGCGGGTACTTGGCCGCCACCTGCGTCCAGGGGTTCACCTCGGTCTGCTTCAGGCCCAGCGATATCTCCTGCTTGCCCTTGTTGATCTCCAGCACCATCNNACTCGACCGGCTGCCCCTCATGCAGCAGTTCGGACGGGTGATTGATCCGCCGGGTCCAGCTCATTTCGCTGATGTGCACCAGGCCCTCCACGCCCGGCTCGAGCTTCACGAACGCGCCGTAGGGCACGATGTTCACCACCTCGCCCTTGACCCTCGTGTTGACCGGGTACCGCTCCTCGATGTGCTCCCACGGGCTCTCTTTCAACTGCTTGAGGCCCAGGGCCACCTTCTCCTTGTCCTTGTCGACGCTGAGCACCTTGATCTCGATCTCGTCGTCGATGCGCAGCAGCTCCGACGGATGGCCGATGCGGTCCCAGCTCATGTCCGTGATGTGGAGCAGGCCGTCGATGCCGCCCAGGTCCACGAACGCGCCGAACTCCGCAATGTTCTTGACCACGCCGCGGCGAACCTGGCCCACCTCGATGTCCCGCAGGAGATTCTCCTTCGCCGTGGTGCGCTCTTCCTCGATCAGCTTCCGACGCGAGATGACGATGTTCTTGCGCTCCGCGTCGATCTTCAGGATCTTCGCCTCGATCTCGCGGCCGATGAATTCGCCGATGTCGCCCGGCCGGCGAATGTCGACCTGCGACGCCGGCAGGAACACCGGGTACCCGATGTCCACCAGCAGCCCGCCCTTGATCTTCCGCATGACGCGCCCGCGGACCGTGTCCCCTTCGTTCTTCGTCTCGACAATGCGTTGCCAGTTCAGCAGGCGGTCGGCCTTGCGCTTCGACAGCACGATCAGCCCGCTGTCGGATTCGATCGTATCCAGCCACACGTCGACGACGTCACCGATGTCGATGGAGCTCTTGTCGTCCCATTCCCCGTGCGGAATGACCCCCTCGCTCTTGAGACCGACGTCCACGACGACGTCGTCCCCCGCCCGCCCGACAATCCGTCCCTTCAGCAGCGTTCCCGCCCTCAGGTTGTCGGACTCGGGCTTGAGCATCGAGTCCATGTCCAGCAGGCCGGTGTCGGCCGAGAGGTCTGCCAGTACCGAATCCAGTTCGTCTCGCGTGTCGTCCAGTTGGCTGATGAGGTTGTAGTCTACCATGAGCTTTTCAATGTGCCGGCGCGTGACCGGCAGGGCCTCTGTCCCGATCCGTCGGCCCGCCCGCACGAAGCCGCTCGACCTCGCCGACGGGAAAAGTCCGCCCGGACCGGGGTTCCCCACGTGGGCGCGCAGACGGTCCGCGTGCGACCTCCACATGGGGGAAGCTGTGTATAGTAACGAAACCGCCCCAAACTGCAAACCGCCCCCGAAAACACCGCCACCGCAGCCTCCGATGCCCTGCGCCCCCNNCCCCCCCCTCCGACCCCGAGAACCAGGGGGGTACCTGAGCTCCGGCCGACCCTCGGCCAGCTCGAACGCCCGCGATACCCCGGGGGGCTCCCGGATGCGCCGGCAAACGCCATCCTGCGAACCCTCCGGCTCGGTTCCTCCGCGTGTGGAGTGCCTTCGCGGAAACGCTCCCGCCGCATACAATCCGCGTATCAGCCGCGCCAGGCGATCCGGTCTGGATGAAGAAGGTGGAATCTGCGTGACCGTGACCGGTCCCGACCCCCTGCAATCGGCTCAACCCGCGACGCCCGGCCCGGCGGGCAACCCCGTCTCTGCGCTCGCCGGCAGCCGCCTCCGCCGCGTCGGCCACGCATGGCGGGCGCTTCGACATCGCAACTACCGGCTTTTTTTTGCCGGGCAGGGGATTTCGCTGATCGGCACCTGGATGC
>MTKZ01082637.1_pt1 | contig 15760 bp, 13 predicted proteins | sample 1042781 | NCBI WGS metagenome assembly MTKZ01 (sample SAMN06212207, study PRJNA360539) | anaerobic digester metagenome | biome: Wastewater treatment plant; material: sludge; isolation source: anaerobic digester fed with sludge from wastewater treatment plant | place: Denmark: WWTP Viborg ...
GATGACTGGAGCAATACAGATGGCTCTGTCTGTGCGGTTAGATTGAACGGTGGAATCACCTTGAAACGTATCCAGTTCGATCACCAGAGGCAGCAGGTGCTACTACATCCCTTCAATGCCGAATACCGTGTCCAAGTGATAGATTCGATGCAGGGAGACGATATCTCGCTGATCGGAACAATGGTGATGCAGTTGAGATTAGGGTAGTTGAAATTTATGATTACTCTATGCTAATCTGGGGATTTATCGTGTTTGTAGCTCAATCTCAAAAACGTCTAAAACGTTTTTCTTGACATAAGTTTAATATTTTCATGGAATGCAACAAATACATTTGCATGGATTGATGAGGTGATCATCCATAACTTGCTCACAAGATTTCATGCCTTAGGAGAGTGTAATGGGCAGATACATCACATTGTATCACTTCACGGACGAAAGAAACCTTGAATCAATCAAGAAGAATGGGCTTATGTGCTGGAGTCTCTTACTGAATAAAAAGATACCCTTCATTCCGGCATCTGATCATCTTTCAAGATCTCTCGATGTAAAAAAAGGCCTACAAAAATATGTTAGACTTTGCCTCAGTCCCAATCATCCAATGGCTTATGTCGCCCATAAGGATGGTAGGATCGGAAGATACAAATGGCTGGAAATTACGTACTATCCGCTTTTCTGGAATACTACTCTATTCAGTAATAAAAATGCTACTGCTAATGATGCAATAGTAAACGGTGATAAAAGCACTGCCTTGGATAGCGACGATCCTCAAGCTGAAATACTTGTTTACATGGCTTTGAATACTTCATATATTAAAAACCTATAGGAAATAAAATGGCATCAAGATACGTATTTCTGGCTGCATCGAATAGTGAGATACTGTTTGAAATGAAGTGCATAGATTTTGTTTGGAACAAAGGTATGTCATTTCAACAGAAGCAAAAGAACGTTACAGCACTTCATCAGGCTGCACAGAACCATGGGATAATAAACCTGCTTGAGGTTTCAACCAAATCTACAGTCCCACTTGGAAAATTACTCAGCGCCTTCAACCTAAAATTCCATCATGGAAGCATACAAAGTAACGTAGAATCTGCTTATCAGGGAAGCAAGGTATTTCGCTTCGGGGGTCCATACACGGATATCTATTATAAGCAGGGTTACGAAGCTAAAAAGGATGAACGGTTACGAAATTCAGGTGATTTGATCGGATTCAGCCTGGATGGAGTGGACTGGGGGCTTGAACCTGGAACGTCATTTTATGACTGGCTGTATATAAATGCACTCTATCAGGATTCACATTTATATGAACAAATACTCGATTATAATGGATTCACTGATATAGAGTTTAACCATGCAAAGTCTCTCAGTTGTCAGGCTCGATCTTGTGCCTTGTTCGTTTCTTTGTTTAAAGCTGACAAACTGAAAACGGCACTTTCAGGGAAAAATGAATTTCTCGATGTTCTCGGTAGTACGTATAGTAGAAGTCAGAGCATATTAGGATATGAAGAAATAGACAAACATATGCCAAAGCCTGATACCAAAGTTAGTGGAGTTAACCAGCTAAGCCAACCATTTGATGAGAGATTAATCGATTTACTTACTGAGAAAGCTTTAACAGCAAAGCAGATTTGCGTTGGTCTTGATTGCGATTGGACTTCTAAACGAATGGCTAACTACTTGAGTAAAAGAAACGATATCACAATCCTCATCCAAACAGGCAAAGCTAACAGATACCGAAGAAAAGACGCCGTAGATACTCAAACCGAAGTTCCATTGGGTATTTGATCATTATCATAGACTAACAACACTATATTATTATATAAGAAGGGATAATGTCCGATCTGTTCGACAAAATACTGGATGAAAGGAACATTCGGTGTGCAATACAATTCACAATAGCAGGATTGAGAAAAGAAATTTATTGCAATAGTATCCAACTGGATTACTGCGCAACACATCAAGAGAAATACCTTAAGCGTATAACGTCGATTCTAAAGAATTATAAAAATTATCACCCTTCATATGCAATCAAAGCGGTTAAGTACAAGAACGAGTTTGCTATACGCAACCTCATTGTTTTGGATATTGATGATGCAATCATTCGAACCTGCATCGCTCTTGTGTTTGCCAATGAGCTGGAAAATCTATTGATTGATAACTGTTTCAGCAATAGAAGAGGTGATCAGCTTAGAAAGAACAACACCCTGTTCGAGGATTACTCCCAACACGGTTGGCAAAGATTTTGCGATTGGCAGATAAAATCGGTATCACAGTACTCTCTCTTATTGAGCTCAGATATATCTTCATTTTATGATAGTATAGGTCACGAATACTTGATACATGCAGCAAGGGATGTGTTCCAGTTAAAAAGCTCCGATCCAGTGATCCAGCTTTTTACAAAATCCCTCAAAATAAAACATGTTTATAGTTCCAGCGGCCAACCAGTAGAAGTGAAGCATGGAATCACAATTGGAAGCTTGGCTAATCATGTATTTGCCAATTTGTTTCTTCATCAGATTGATTTGTTTATGAATGCCTTAGATGGAATTTCTTATGGCAGGTATGTAGATGATATCAGAATCTTCGCTAATTCAAAAGATGCGATTATGAAATCCCTACAATACCTCCAAATGAAACTGTTCAATGCAGGACTCAATTTGAACGGGGCAAAAACTGCATTTGCAGGCAACAAGAAACTTCTCAACAGGCTGGTGTCAGAGAGACTATTTACTTACCTTGATTTGGAGGATGATCGTAAATTTAACCCCCCTACGCCCGGAAAGATAGTAAAGATACAAGAAGATCTAGGGAAGTTTCAGATTAGTGTTCTGAAAGATACTGACGTTCCTCTAAACGGCAATTACAGAGACATTCGAGAATGGAAAGGAGTCAAACTAACTGAAAACCCGAGTTTGATAACCGAATACTTCCATACACTGAATCATCTGATAGACAATAACTACGAAAGGATCGATTTCAAAATCATCGATAGGATATTCAGGATACTTGTCGCAAGTCCCAAAAATGAAAAATACGCTTGTTGGCTTATATCTAGGATGATAATAGACTTCAGATTTGATGAGGTAAGCAGAGTGCGTATTTTAAATAGAGTACTTAACCTGATGAATTCAAGAAAGATAACTGCTTATGCCCTATATCGTTTTATGTTTATTTTGGGTATTCAGCCATACATTGAGTATTATGACTATTCTTTATTAAACAATGCTCTTGGTGGCTTGCTTAGGGATAAATTTGTTAATGCTGTCAGCAAAATGCTTAACTCAAAGGCATTGATCGTACAGATTACGGGATTACACGCAGTGAAGGTTTATAATGACTCTCATACAAAAGATCTCGCTATAAAAGTAAGATTCTTCAAAGATGTAAAGTCCAATGGAATGCTTAAGAAAAACAGAGAGCTACTAAGAAAACTGCCGAAAGCAGAAAGTAAGTTTGAAGTTACAATAGAAGAGGCCCTCGAACGACTCGAAGGACAATATTCATAAATGTATTACCATAGACTGAATGTCATAGTGTTTAGACCCAATACGGACTTGCCGATAAAATTGGAAGTGAACCGTTCCACTCACACTGCGAGTCTTTCCAACTGGTCTATTTCGTTGAGATTCAGACAGTTCCGAAAGCAGTCTGAAATCAGTCCAGATTTGACACAAAGCTGTCACAAACCAGTCCAAAGAAGTCCAAAACCACTGTGACATCTTTCCGAATGCAGTCCTAAGCATCTCTGCACCGGATAAAGGTTTATGCCTCTTTGTCACAGTGGTGACTATATGACATTTGGGGTGTCACTTTATACCAGGTCGATCAGGGCCTTCCTGATCTGCTTCCCGGTCGGCGTCGGCGGCTCATTCATAATTTGTCTTGACATTATTTCCTCGTTTCCTTATGTTGACCCTATATGGGGACATAATTCACAGAGTGTGAATCCTGTCAAGGAGAAAATTAACATATTGTGAACTTGAGAGCCTTATGCCGGTTGCTGATCGCGTTAAAGCCTTGATAAATCAGGCTAATCAAACGCAAAAAAAATTTGCCGAGGGGTTAGGAATTTCGCCTCCGCGCCTGAATAATTACCTCTCCGGGATCCGTGACATACCTCAAGATTTGATAGTTAGGATCGCCGAATTTACAGGATGTGAATTATCATGGCTCCTCACCGGTAAAGAACCCATGTATCATAATAATGTACCTGCGCGCGAGAGGAGCAGTTCGTTTATACAGATCCCAGTTGTGGCTGATATAGCGGCTGGTACTGGGATCGAGGCTTTTGACGTTGAACCCGAGGAGCGCATCACAGTGCACAAGTCCCTCCTTTCGGTACCGGGTCCCTACTATGCTTTTTCAGTGAGCGGGGAAAGTATGGCGCCCTACATCACCACTAACGACCTGGCGATCGTGACTCAAACCTGGCACGACCTGGATATCCAGGACCGTATCCTGGCCTTCCGCACCCATAATGGTCTCACTCTTAAACGCTTTCATATCGAGAAAAAACGCAAGTTATCGCTGCTGATCCCGCTCAATCCCACCTATCCGATCCTAAAATACACCGAAGACGATCCAGAATTCACGGTCCTGGGGCTTCTATTACTCATAATCAGGCGCTTCTGATGCTTATTGTCTTACACAAAACGCATTTCTATAATAAACAAGACCCGTTATCTTAAGCAGATAGCATACAATCGAAGGAGTTATCATGGGTTTTCTTAATACTCTTGTGAAGATCTCGCGAGATTATCAGCGCGCCAAGGCCAGGGCTGAACGAGCCGATAGCATGGACGCTAAGATCATCTTTAACATGGTCCGGATCATTGTTGAAAGTACTGACCTGGTGGTTTCTACCAAGAACTATCCTGTTAAGGTCGGGCGTTATCAACTTATTGAGGATCACCTCATACGGTTTCACAACACCACTAAGCATCCACACTTTGTCAAAACAGGACGTTGGGCTGATTACATAACTGAATATTACAATGGTTTGAATGAACTGCGACGGTTGGACACGGAGAGGTCCCTGGTGATCGATCGACTTAATGCCGCTTGTGATGCTAAACGTTGCCCGTCTTGTCAGCATAGGTTTGATGCTGTCCCAAGATCGCTTGTATGTCCTGAGTGTAAGATTGCGTTTTCCAAGCATCGTGTGTCCAAGGACCTGACACTACTGATTACGACGGTTGATAAAGATCTGCTGGTTGATTATGAGCGCCAGGTTCTCTCTTTACCTATCCCTCAATACTTTTTTGAGGCTATAAGCATAAGCGATCGCGTAGCGGCGCTGTTTGCTGAATGGCATATGAAGAGATCTAAGTGAATAAGTTGTGACATCAGTTTGGCACTGGTTTATATCCCCTATAATCTGTGCCAAACTTTTGTCATAAGCCCTGTGACAAACTGATGTCACAAACCCGGCTAAAACAGGAATCTGTGCCAAACTCTTTTTAAGCGACATTAACCGACCCCAACCTATAGCCACTATAGCCACTTAACCGCTTAATTACCTCTTAACACCCTTGTGCCATTCTTCTTGTCACCCCATAAAGACACCGAGTTTGGCTATAAAGAGTCAGTGAAAACTTCAAATCGGATCACTGAAAACTTCAAATGGGGAAAATCGGGTATTCTAGCGAGGTGTTGGCAATCCCATTTGGATCACTGAAAACTTCAAATGGATCACCGAAAACTTCAAATGGGTCACTGAAAACTTCAAGAAAAGATCACCGAAAACTTCAAGAAAGGATCACTGAAAACTTCAAATGGGTTTCGCCTAACCCCAATAAAAAAACGTGGGAAACACCGGGCGGCGTTCCCACGTATCGGAGGGCATTCTATGTAGGGTCTGTAGGCTGCCTGCAATGTCTTCTTATGCCCGTTTTCTGTCAATCAAAGAATCTCCCATCTTTCTTATCATATTGAGCGGAAAGGACTTGACCACCTGTGCGAGGAGTGCAATGTAGCACCCATAAATCAACAGTCGGGTAACCGAGAAGGATATCAAGATGACCAAGCAAAACAAGAATCACAAAGGCCAGGCCACTCTGAAGGAGATGGTTCAATCAGGCAGCCAACTTATTCTGATGCATGACGATGGGACTGAACAGCCATTCGAGGAGATACTGCAGGATGATCCCACGACTAAAGAAGTCCACTACAAGAGCTGGTGGAACCAGTTTCGAGGCCCTTGGCTACAGTCGGAGAAGATGACCGAGGATGAGATCAAAACCAGGGCTGATGATGCCTGGGAATGTGGAGACTACAAGGAGATGATCAACTTAATGGCTGAGTTGATCTGCCGGCTCGAAAAGAAGAGATAATCGGTAACTAAGCTAATCACTAACCCGGTTCTGCCGGGTTTCTCTCTTGGGCATCATTTAGCGAGGGCAAGCAGCTTATAGAACGGGTCAGTGGCGGTATAGACTTGGCTGATGCCGAGGGTGACGGTCACGATGTTCCCATCGAGCTTGGCATCCACTACATAGAGGAAGGCATCGCACATGTTGGTGAAGATGATCTGGGGCAGTTCCTGATATTCCTTATCCAGAACGTGAGTGATGACCTTGTCCTCGGTTATAACGGCAGGAGTGCTTTGACTGTTGTCGCCTACGCCTTTAGTCTGATCCTGTATCTCGTGCTGGAGTTTGGACAGGGTGAGTATCTCCACTGCAAGATGGCTCTTGGAGATAGCTCCGTTGGCGATCTTGTTGGCTGTGACCGCTCCATCCAGGATGTGGTTAGCATATATTGAGTTATTCTGGATTCCCCTGGCATCCATCTTGCCGATCATGCAGGTCTTGCCACTGAACTGACCCAGAGGGTTGCCCAGGTTATCCCAGATCTCGTAGAAGCCGCAGTCGGCTTCATTTTGGATGCCGATCTCATAATAGCCAGAGTCGGACACAGTCTCAATCAGACGCCTACCTTCGGCCCAGGTTTGGCCTGGCCTGAGCAAGCGGACATCCACGCCTGTTCTGGGCTTGCGGATTGTGCCTTCCATAGTGTAGTAACCGATGGCGAACTTGTACATGTATTCTCCTGTAGTGGGTCTTTATAGTTGATGTATATGCTTATGTTTGACCGATCACCGTCTCGTCAAAGTCGGTGATAATGATGATGCCGAAGTCGATGTAGCCGGGTGTGCCGATGTATCTCGATTCCAGACTGAACTTGACCTTAACCGGATACTCGTGCAGATCATCCGGACACTTGGGGAGTTGGGAGATCGTAACCGGGAACTGGCTGTTGGTGCTGCCATGAGCTGTATACTCCAAATACAGCCTTCCTGGGGCTAAGAGAAACTCCATGAGGTCATAGTATTCACTTGTTGTGAGTACGCCTTCGAGATCAAAGGAGTCTTCCCGGTAGGCTTCCCGGCGATGGAGATAGGTGGGATCGTAAGCATTCTTCTTCTCCAAGCGATACTTCTGAGTGGGTTCGTATTCGACCTGCCCATTGAGACAGTAGTAGTAATTGACTCCCTGATCGTCCTGCCGGATCAGTTTCCAGCCCGTTATAGCAACCATGCTTTCACCTTGTATTCGTAATTGATATAGTCCCTCTCCACTTCCGTGAGGGCATAGATCTGATCTTTGATCCTGATCTTGGACTGGAGGGTGAGGCTATACTTGTTGAGTTGATCGATGGTAGCTTCGCAGCTCCACTTGGAGTCATGAGAGTCGATCAGATAGTCCTGGATATAAGTCTGGAGTTGAGTTGTATCCCCTGCCAGTACATCAATGGATGCGATCTCCGGCTTCTCCGGGTTACCCCGCTTGACCATGAAGCTGATCACGTCCTCATCGTCTATCTCGATAATGGCTGTGGAATAGGCATCCTTGTTCTTGAAGATGATGGTGCCGGAGGCATTGGTATAGACAGTGGCATTGTATAGCAAGAGCATGGCCTTGAGCACCTTGAGGTTCTCGGTTTGCTCTTCCTTATTGGTCTCATAGGACTTGCCCGGCTGCAGATAGGATGGGAAGAGATTACCGGTGAAGTGAGCCGCAGTCCAGTGATCAACGTAGTGGCTGCTGCCGTAGGCTCGGCCATTGAGAACCCCGACGCTGGGCAGACTGTAAAGGATGGCCTCGGTAATGCCATTCCCGGCAAAGAAGCTGATGAACTCGTTATGGGCGTTATCCAGAGAGGGCAGGTCATCCACCCAGTCGGTTCTCTCATCATACTCAACTATGACCGGACAGATGTTGTTGTAGAAGGTAAAGATGCGTCCCCTGAATCTTCCTTGGTACTTGGTAGTGGCGGGACTGGGATAGGTAGCCTTGAGTACCTTCTTATAGGCAAAGATGAAGCTGATGCGGTTGATGGCGGTCTCGAGGCGGAAGCCCCAATAGGGTCCCGGCCAGCCTGAACTATGATAACTGTAGGTCCAGCCTCCGGTGGGGTTGGGAAGGGCGATCAGATCGTCAAAGTCGATATGGGCAATCTCGAGGGCATTGCCAGATGTAATGTTAAGGGTAGGCAGGTTGAATTGGTTAGAATAGGGTATGTCAATGGGGATGGTCTGCTCGATATCCTGCAAGAAGTAGCCGAGTATCCAGACCGGCTGATAACCGGCTGATAGTGAATAGTAGTGGGTCAGATTGGAGTAGAGCGAAAGCAACTTGATCTTATCGTAACAGGTGATCTTGAGGTGCAAGTGCTGATATCGAAGTAAACACCCAGTGCATGCAAATACTACTTGACAATGATAAGTATAGCAAAATAATGGAATCGGTTGTGCCACCTTATATAGAGTGTAAGAGACAAGGAAAGTAAGAATGTCCTCAACTTGCTTGAATACAATGAGTTGGAATATACGCCAACAAGAGGACTTAACATTATTATGTTAGAAGGAGAGAAAATGAAATCACTTGTTTTTACATTAGGCATCATCGTATATACTAGCATTTGTCTTGCACAGGTTACCTTGAATGTTACGAGCTATGCTCTGATTACATCGAACGCGAGTTACGATATCGTTAACATAGCTGAGAATGCCGTACTCGAACTATCTGGAACTGCGATAGTCGATGTTTATAACTATACCGTGCAATCAGATGCTGCAGGCAAAATCTATATGGGTAACAATTCCACTATAGTCGTGCACCAAAATGCAGAATTGCATGTCAACAATTCAGTAAATGGAATGCTAGGTGAAATAGTGGCTTGTGCCACAGCAGCCACTATTCGCAATATTACTATTGAGAACAGTGGATTTATTAATACCGAAGCGATAAGAAATGATAATCAATACAATGTGAATCTTAACAATAGTACAAATGGAGCAGGAATAGCTGAGATAGGAACATTCAAAGTATCTAATGGCAGTTCAGATGCATTTCTAAATATAAATTCTATTGTAAAAGTCACAGTTGGCATTCCTTCCATATCAGATGATACAGGTCACTGGAGTTACAGAGTAAATTCAGGTGGTGAGTTTTGCTTGAATGATGGGATAACGTTCTATTCGACCCATGATCCAATGGATGTCTATCCTGGCGGGACTTTCCGTATAGATGGTGCTCATTTCGTTTTTCCAGCACCTATCAATGTTATGGGAACATTCATCTGTGAGAATAACGCGACCATTGGGCAAGGAGCATATGATTGTGATCGTATAAATGTAGGCTTAGATTTTGTTACTCCTGTGAGTGGTACTGCTAATTTTTCGGATTCAGAAGTTGATTGTATGCTCAATGTTGCGTCACTTGGTGTATGTAACATTGAGTCCAGTAGTATAGGTGCGAATGCCCCGCAAAACCTTACTATCAATGGGATATTGAACATTGCAGATACCGAAATAGTAAGCAATCTTGAGTTATCAAACGGAGGCATTATTAATGCAACCTCAGGTTCTGTGCTCGATATAATAGGTAGCCTCTCAGGACATGTTGAACTCACACAATCAATACTAAAAACAAATGGTACTCTGTATCTAAATAATAACTCATTGGTTTCATTAAATGGTAGCTCTCTGATTGATGTGTGTTATACATCACCGGGTATCTATGGATGTCTATACCTCAATAGCGGAAGCGTTATAGAATGTTCTCCAGCATCACAAACATTACTAGGAGACCAAATAATTGTTAGATATGGTGCATGGATTGGATCAGATATCACTCCTGGTATTTCGCCAATAGTCAGGCGTCATGTTAACACAACCGATGATTGGCCGGGGATTATTATCTACACAAGTTTCAACGTACCACAGTTTGGATTTGACAATTGCGATTTCTCTGGTATGGACTACTTTTCAATCAAAGGCGATGGAAACGCTTGTCAGCCGATAATCTTCCGTGGTTGTTCATTCCATAACATGAAGGGGTTGTTTGTGAACAAATACGTTGAGTGCAGAGCGGAACCTCAAGGGACAAATCCTACTTCATTTAGTCATATGAAATATGGGGTTGTTGTAGAAGACTATGCAACCTATATTTCGGATGGATGCTTCTATGACGCTATTTCTAACGGAGCTATTACCGGATACAAATCTCGGTTAAATGTGGGGGGATATTGGACCCAGCAGAATGGGTATATAAGTCTCAATCCAAATACGTTTACACACGTTGGTGGATTTTCTGTTGTGTCTGCATTCTTTCCGCCAACTACCGGACAAAGATCAGTTATCTATGGGAATACTGTTGGCACAGGAAATCTTTGTTCAGGATTGAACCTTGAAGAAACTGTTGCTTACATAGAGTTAAACAATGTAGAGCAAAACGAAGGACATGGGTTCATTGGCAAGAGTAATTATTTATATGGCGTAATTAGTAACAACTTTGTTAACAACGGTGGAGCCGAGTACTACTCAGATGTTCCGAACATGGCTTCGTTACATAATGGTCAAAACTATTTCCAGGATGATGTGATAAATCCAAATGGATCACACCTTCCTCCTCCACCATTTAACTACGGCAGTGGCAGTTATGCTGATTGTGACGGATATTTCTTGATAAAGTCAAATATGCCACCCTTAGGAACTCCCACTGATGTTACTGGTAACCATTTTAACGGAGTATACAGTCCAATTCCTTCGGACCAACCTAGGTTTTATCCAAGTTTCAATTCATATGTTACAGGCAGAGATGTGAACCAACTCTTTCTGGATGCAGTACAACTCTTTGAATCTGAATTATATGAGGAGGCAACTGCTTTGTTCAAGCAAGTTCTGATACAATATCCAGAATCTTCTGAAGCTATTTGTTCTTTAAATTACCTTTTTTATTCCACATATAATGCCAATTCTGATTACTCGTCTTTAAGGTTATACCTTACTACTATCTCTCTACCGGATTCAAGTCAGGTTAAGACTGCAGCAGAAAATTGTATTACCCGTTGTTTGATAGCAGAAGACGATTATGCAGCAGCTATACCACGATTGGAGATTGTTCTTCAGAATCCTTCAAACGCCCTTGATTCATTGTATGCAGCAATCAATCAAGGCTATTGTTATTACAAATTATCTGAAGAAGGGCGTGGAACTCCACAAAACTGCACTATAAAAACTACTACTATCGAGGAACTGCAGTTGTTTATCTCCAGTTTGAATATTGAGACTCCTATCAACTCACTAAGCGTACCCCCAACAAATGCAATATATCTATCAAACTATCCCAATCCCTTCAATCCGGAGACTCGTATCTTCTACGGCCTACCTTACAAAGGTAGTGTTGAAGTTTGCATATACAACCTACGGGGGCAATTAGTTAAGCGGTTGGTTAATGCTGACCAAGATGCTGCCACGCATTCTACTGTCTGGAACGGCAAGAATGATGAAGGACAAGTAGTTGGATCAGGTGTTTATTTCTGTCGTGTAAAATTTGGAAGCACTCAGTCTTCTCGCAAAATCATGCTGATGAAGTAGTCGTCACTACACAGTAAAAGTGCTAGATAGATATCTTCCCGGCTTTAACAGGAGACAGTATGAGATATTCGGTGTTACTCGCATTAATGATGTTTGCCGCGAACTTAGCCTCCATTGAAGTAGGTGGACACATTAGTTCAAATTCTACATGGAGCCCTGATAACAATCCCTACATCGTAACTCACAACATCTATGTTGACAGCACTGTGGACCTTACAATTCTGCCGGGCACCGTGATTCAATTCCATGCAGCAGCAGTTTCTTATGATACATATAGTTATGACTTTCTAATACATCCAGGCGGGGACTCCAATGCCAAGATGATGTATATCTTTGGTCGAGTCATAGCAATTGGTACAGTGCAAGACTCCATCACCTTTACCAGATATGAAGAAACTCCTGATAATATGCGCTGGGGAAATATCGTATTTGATGAAAATGCTCCCCAGTCTGTGTTTAAACATTGCCGGTTATTATATTCATTTGCCTCTTTGAACAGTCTCACATGGCTTTTAGAAGGTACAATGTGTTGTATGAATGGCAAAATTGAAATATCGGACTGCAGGTTTTCGGATTATAGAACAGCCATCTGGATTGATGATATCCAAGAACCTTTGTTAATTCAACGAAACGTATTTCAGCAATATGCCTTTTCACCAGATGGATGGTGTCCGACTGGTTTCTGGACAGTTTCTCCCAATAACGGAGCAGAGATTATACTTGCATACAATCAATTTTATGGTTTTGGAACTCCTTGTGATTTTGCATCATCGCCTCCTCTGAGTTATCCAATGACCATGTTGTTCAATTACTTATATCTTACTTTACAAGTCTCAAGAGATGAAGGTAATTTATCGAGAACAGTGACTGCTGGTGACTCATTTGGCAACCAGGTGATAAACAGCGCTGCCAGTGGACTTGGAGCATTCACTGTTGGAGAAAACTACAAGGCGTATATAAGGCGTAATATCTTATCCGGTTCAAACGGCATTTCAGCTTTCGGTCATGTGGAGATATCAGATAATGTCTTGACTGACTGCAATAGAATACAGGCAGAAGATGACAGTAACACAGATATCTTTAATAATCGGTTGAAAAACACACTTATTTTTCATAATGGAGCAGGGAAGATATTCAACAATGTTATAACTGATTTCGGATATCCAGGAGCATACAATATTTCGATGGGGATCACTTATCTTAGTAACAATATAGCTTACAATGGCATAAGTTATCCTGTAAATTATTACGATGCCCCTCTAACAACGATCATTGAGAACAATATATTCCTAAATGTCCATGTCTTGAATCACTATCCATTCACTTATGCTACTTTCCGAAATAATTATATGAGTATTCCTCTTCCTAATCAGTGTATTGATGGGGGAGGGAATATTATTGGGTCGAATCCGCTGTTTACGGACCAGATAAATGGAGACTTTCATCTATTACCCGGCAGTCCGTGCATAGATGCAGGATATGACACTACCGGTTATAATACCATGGATTTTGATTATTATCACAGGATGGTTGATGGAAATAATGACGGAATTGACAGAATTGATATAGGAGCGTTTGAATACAACTCCTACTACACGGGAGGATTTACCGGTCATCTGTATCAAGCTCCGGGTGTACCGTTGGCTTTGGCAAAAGTGGATATAGCCGGAGCGATAATATCAAGAGAATACACTGATAGCACAGGATTCTTTACTTTCAATGCTCCTCCGGGTGATTACACTTTGCATATCCATCACATCTTTAAAGGGGACAGGGAGTACAATATCCATATAGATGATAATCAAGTGACTGTCAGTAATCTGTATTGGGAACCTGTAGGGATAGATGATGATGCTATAAATCCTTCTATTCCCTCTCTTGAACTGGTTAACTACCCAAATCCTTTCAGTCAAGAAACCAATATTGGCTTTTCAGTCAACAAGGCAGGTATGGCATCATGCCGAGTATACAACACCAGGGGTCAGCTTGTAAAGACCATCGTCAATGGTAAACTGACCAAAGGTTACCAAACTTACATATGGGATGGCAGGGATGAAAGCAGCAGACAGGCAGCCAACGGTATCTACTTTCTAAAAGTGGAAGCAGATGGCATAGCCGCTGTGCATAAAATGCTTAGGATGAGGTGAGAATACAGCTTAGGTAGATATAAGTCAGGGAGCAAAGTAATAGTCTACATGCAAAATCCTGGTTGGTTATTTTGGGCGGTGAATGGAGAGGGGTTAGGCATCTAAAATACTCCCTTGATGGCTTTGCCGATACTGAACAGCCACTTGCGGTTATAGAAGACGTATTCGACGGCTCCCCCGATCGTGCCGAAGACCTTCATGACCAGATTGGTCTGGTTACTGGGGAGGCTCTTGATAGCACGTTCGACTGCCAGTTGCTTCTTGGCATAGTCGTCGAGGGCTTTGGTGGCAGGGTTGATCTTGATATCCTGGATGATATCGAGGATGATCGCCAGAGCGGAGTTGATCTTGGTCTTATCCAAGGTCTTGCCCGTAATCTTAAATATGATCCAGACGATCAGGGTGGTGATAAGCCCTAAGATGAAGGCTTGATTGGCGAAGATGAAATCCATAGATTCTCCTTTATCTTGCTTATTGCTTAGGTGATGAGTTTGAACACTTTCACGAAGCTGGTGATGTAGGTGATGCCGGGACGGATACGGATGTACCAGTGGTACTTCCAGTCCGCTCCGTGGTGTTCGACTTTGAGTTCGGCATCAGTACGATAGCCGATGATGATGAACTTGGGCAGACCGCCGATGATGTACTCGTCAGTCATGAGACGTGGCTTGATGGGAATACCCGCAAAGGACACGTTGCCGCCTTCAAGCAGCAGCCGGTCTCCGGCTCCGGTCTCACGCTTGGCGAGTTCAGCCCGGATGCGGATCAGGTCTTTGTGACTGACATAGAATTTGAAGTTCTCCTGCTCTTCCAACATCTCGTCGGAGAAAGCCAGCAGAGCCGCTTCAAAGCGCTTCGCCCAGTCGGTGTAGGTGGTCTTGGAGAGGTTGGTGACATCGGTAGCGGTGGTAGCCAGTTTGATTACACCATCCAGACCTTTCAGCTTGGCGGTGGCAGAGACACGATCGCCCTTGAAGAGCAGCAGACGGATAGCCTTTTCGGTCTTCTTGGCGATATGGTTCTCTACGTAAGCACCGAAGGCATCTTCGCCATACTTGTCCTTGTAGAACTCCACTACTTCCCTGCCTAACGTGAACTCAGCATTGAGTATCCCGGTAGGTACGGAGAGATCGGCAGTAGCTACGTTCTGAGCCGTCAGAGCGCCATCCAGACTGTTCTTGAAGACCAGGTCATCAATCAGTCCGGCATCGATCTTCTCGTCCTTGAGCAGCGGGATAATCGATATATCGGATAACGTATCTCCGGGCTGAGATCCGATCACCTCATCGATGAACAACGAAGTGGTATTGGCAGTGAGGATGTTCATGGCCTTGCCGGAGTCGACATCGGCGATGCCTTTGTAGATCTCACGATGCGAAGCCTTGACCACGATCTTATTCCCATCGATGGTAACTTCCCGATCAGTGGTAGCCTTGTTTTCGTCAGGCTCTCCGGGGATGGACTTGGAGATCGCTCTGGTCATGGTGACCGAAAGGTCTTTGAGGCTCTTCTCGATGCTCTTGATGGCTTCGGAGACGATCACGGTGCCACTGCTCTTCTCGAGTTCAGTGATGCGCTCACTGATTGCAGTAATACCTTTCTGCATCTCGCTGTTGTTATTCAGTTCGGCTACCTTACGCAGGCTGCCCAGTTCGTTCTTGATCTCGGAAAGACTGGCTTCGGTACCACCAAAGTCATCGGCTTTGCCATAGATAGAGACTCCATTGAACTC